>WNFC01002288.1_pt1 | contig 20593 bp, 19 predicted proteins | sample 5400541 | NCBI WGS metagenome assembly WNFC01 (sample SAMN13153342, study PRJNA577476) | soil metagenome | isolation source: 120 cm saprolite under Douglas fir tree site 2 hole 2 replicate 1 | place: USA:California | collected 2015-04-18
CTGATAGGTCCAGTCATGAACCCGGACCGCGCCCGACGCTGCACCGCGGTTAAGCCGGCTGACGTCGCTGTCGGTCTCGTGGAAGCTCATCAGGCGATGCACCGTGGCGACGGCCGAGAACGCCGCCTCGACTGCAGCTTCCGCCGCATCAAACGTCTGTCCTGCGACCGCGATCTCGACGAACGTCCCGAGCAGCGGACGCGCACGGCGAATGCTAACGGGTGCGGCTTCCATAGGTGGCCAATATCCGTTTCACGCCCTCGGCGACATGCAGCGACGACAGGGTCGCGCCGGAGATGTTGCGGATGTCGCTGCCGACCTTGAGGGGACTGCTGCTGCTCTTGCCGACGAATTGCGCAAGCCAGCCGGGCTCGCGCACTTCGCCCCCGTAAGACTCACGGTATTGCAGGATTTCGACGCGCATTACGCGCCCGGTGGGGTCGAGCGCCACCGCGTAGTCGATATAGAGGTGCTTGCCGATGACGTGATCGACCACGAAGAGGCCGAGGAGCCTGTCGCCGGCCTGCGCCTTCCACGTAAGGCCGCCATTTTCCATAAAGCGGTTGGCCGACGGGAAGGCGAGCTTCTGAGCCGCATCGATGGTCAAATATTGAACCGCATAAGAGGGCGAGACCGAGGCGACGACCGCGGCCGGCAAGGTCAGGCGCACCCAACTGGTGGTCATGTTCGGCTCCTTAATCTTGCGTCCTGCCGCCGTCAGAAGAAAAATCCCACGCCGCCGAGCACCGAGTCCGAATTAGCGCCGGCTGGATCGCGATTGATGACTTTCTGCCACGTCGCCTTCAAAACAATCTGGGGCGAAGGGAAGACCGCAACGCCGACGTTATGGAACTGCGTCTGACCGGCGCCGGTCGGCATGTTCAAATCGGTGCCGGCGAATCCGCCCGTTTGCGCGCTCTGGAACGTATAGCGATAGAACGGGACCACCTCCCAATCGCTCGACAGGATGTTGCCGAGGGGCAAATGGTAGGCGAGTTCGCCCGAATAGCCGTACATGGTCTTGCCCACGTTGTTGGTGGGGTCGGAATCGTTGTTGGCGCGCAGATTGGCCGGATTGCCGAGGCTGACGAACACGTATTCGCCGCGCGCCTCGAAGCCCGTGTTCGGCACGCGGTAGCGGAACTCGGCGTCGAACATGGTGAGGCTCGAGCGGCCGAGCGGCGCGCCGCTGTCCGCATAGGCGCCGCGCGGCGTCGTGTTGGGGGTGTAGTAGGCGCTGACGCTGCCGTTGAAGCCGGGCAACACCGGTGGCGAATAGCTCAACTGGCCGGCGACCGCGATGTCGTTTGAGAGCTGCTGGAAATCACCGCGCACCGGCAACGCAAAGCCGAGCGCATTCGCCCCGTCGATGCCGGCGGCATAGCCGCCGGTCGGCACCGTCTTGGCGTCGGTGCGGGTGGCGAAGTCGCCGCCGAAATCCTCAAGGCTCGAACTCGCCTGGATCGTATAGTAGACGCCCTCGGCCAGCCGGCCGTAAACGCTGGTGGCCGGCGCCTTCCAGGTCGACGGAATGAGGCCGTTGTAGAGTTCCGGCCGCTGGACGCTGTAGAAGGCGGTCGGCTCGTGGTGCTCGTTGATATAGCCGATCGGGATGAGGTCGATGCCGGGCGCCCGCCAGTTGAACTGGTCCATGATTTTGAAGTCGATCCAGATCTGCTCGATCTCGGCGGTGCCGTGCAGCTTGTCGTCCGGATCGAAGCCGGAGCCGCCGTGCTCGAACTCGATCTCCGCATTGAAGATGATGTTGGGCGTGATCAGATAGGTCGGCAGCAGCACCAGCCGGTGGGCGTCGAACCCGTTCTGCCACTGGCCGCCCGCGGCCGGGTTTTGCTGCAGGCCGAATTTCATCTCGCCATAGGCCCCGATGCTCATGCCGGTGACCGGAGAATCGGTGAGCCCGATGATGCTGTTGGGCGGGTTGACAGGCGCCGTCTTGCCGGTCAGGTCGCGCGCAGCCGGTGTCGCCCAATCGGGCTTTATTGCGCCGACCAGGCCCTTTTGTTCCTTGGGTTGCTTTGGCTGGGTGGGTTCCTCGGCGTCGTTGCGATCCTTGGCCGGCTTCGCATTCGCTGGCGGATTTGTGGAAGGAGAGGCCTGCCCGTGGGCGGCTTCGATTGCCCGGGCGTCCCTCTGCTTGAGCTGACTTTCGAGGACGCGAAGGCGCTGTTCCATCTGCTCCAGCTTCTTCAACAGCGCAGCGTCACCCGGCGGGGCGGCGTCCTGGTCCTTGCGCCGATCTTGAGCGTGAGCGAGACCGATGCTGAGCGCCGTTGCGGTCAACACCGCAAAGATGCGCCGCGCCGTCGAGGAAAGCAGCGCCGCTCGCCATGCCCCTGCGGGCAAGGCGAGGTCCGCGGAAGATAACGTCGGCATCAAAACGCAGCGGCGATCTAAGGACATTGCGGCTCCCCCCCTGCCAAAAAAAGAGCCTCGCCCCCTGCGGCGAGGCGGACGAGACGCCGCCACGTAAATCTGCGCAATACTTTGCAGTCAACAACTATGTCCAATCTAGAATTAGTCAAACTAAGGATGTCGCGAATTATTTTAGAATGGTTATAGTTTAGAACGAGTACAGATTAGATTAATACTAAAATTTGCCGCCGTGGCCGGCCCGTGTGCGCGATCGGCGCTTGTTCTCTTTCGGCTGGCGCTCTACATGGGCGATGGCGAGTTCGGCGCCGCATTCTAAGAATGTCGAGAGCCCCAATGGCGGAAAAGAAGGAACGGCCGCACAAGATCGTCGCCGACAACCGCAAGGCGCGGTTCAATTATGAGATCGGCGAGGTGGTCGAGGCCGGCATTGCGCTGACCGGCACCGAGGTGAAGTCGCTGCGCAACGGCCGCGCCGCTATCGCGGAATCTTACGCGGACGCCAAGAACGGTGAGATCTGGCTGATCAACGCCAACATCCCGGAATATCTGCAGGCGAGCCGCTTCAACCACGCCCCCAAGCGCCCGCGCAAGCTCTTGCTGCACAAGCGGCAAATTCGCAAGCTTGCCGCCGCAGTGGAGCGCGAGGGCATGACCATCGTGCCGCTGCGCCTGTTTTTCAACGAGAAGGGCCGCGCCAAGATCGACATCGCGCTCGGCCGCGGCAAGAAGCTTCACGACAAGCGCGAGACCGAGAAGAAGCGGAGTTGGGATCGCGAGCGCGGGCGATTGATGCGGCTCAAGGGGTGAACCGCCGGCTTCACGGCCTCATTTCTATGGTAAATGATTTTATGATTAAAGTACTCAAAGAAGCCCTGGATCAGGTTGCTACGCTGCCCGAAGCCGATCAGGAACAGATCGGGCGAGAGCTGTTGGAGCATGCCTTAAAGATTCGTGCTCTGCGCGTCGATCTTCAGGCAGGCGTCGACTCATTAGACCGCGGTCGGGGCCAGGAACTCGACATGGACGGCGTGATCAGACGCGCTCATTGCCTGCTGTAGGGGCGACCCTTGTGGTCGCCCGGTTTGTGCGTCGCGTCCCGGCACAGGGCGACCACAAGGGTCGCCCCCTATATCGTCCTTGAGGGAGGCCAATGCCCCTTCCCATCAAACTCGACCACTGCGTGGTCCATGTCTCCGACTGGGAGCGCTCCAATGCCTTCTATCGCGACGTGATGGGCGCCGAAGTGGTGCCGCGCGGGCAATTTTTTGCCTATCGATTCGACGATACCCAGCTCAATCTTCACGGACCCGGCATGAGCGGCATGATCGTGGCGCGCCTGCCGGTGCAGCCCGGCAACAGCGACATCTGTTTCGAGTGGAAAGGCCCGATCGCCGAGGCCATCGCGCATCTCGCCCGCCACCAGGTGGCGATCGAGCTCGGACCCGTGAAGCGCCAGGGCGCCAAGGGGGAGGGCACCAGCGTCTATTTCCGCGATCCCGACGGCTCGCTCCTGGAATTCATGTCGTATCAGATGACGGATGACGCATGACAGATGTCAGACGGAAGACGGCCGGATGGCGAAGGCCCTCGTCGTATCCACCATCTGTTCTCTGTCATCTGTCATCCAAATAGCGTCGCACCGTCGCAAAGACCTCGCGGAACATGTCCGGGGTCAGCACGCCGGTGTTGGTGTTGTAACGCGAGCAGTGATAGCTGTCGAACAGCGTGAGCCCGTCGGCCGCATGTTGTGTGCCGTGGCCGAACGGCAGGGCCGCAAGGGGGCGGCCGAGCGCCGCCACGGTACTGTCGTGGGCGATGCGACCCAGGAGAACGATCGCGGCCAGGTTGGGCATTTCAGCGATCGTTGCCTTGAGGAAATAGCGGCATTGCTTGATCTCTTCACCGGCCGGCTTGTTCTCCGGCGGGACGCAGCGCACCGCATTGGTGATTCGCGCATCGACCAGGCGCAGGCCGTCGTCCGGCCGCGCCGCATATTCGCCCGAGGCGAAGCCGAAGCGCGCGAGGGTGGCGTATAGCAAATCGCCCGCATAGTCGCCCGTGAACGGGCGACCGGTGCGGTTCGCGCCTTGCAGACCCGGTGCAAGCCCGACGATCAGCAAACGCGCCGTCACCGGCCCGAACGATGGTACCGGGGCGTTGTGCCAAGCCGGCTGCTTCTCCCGCAAGGCATGTCGAACCGCAACAAGCCGCGGGCAACGCGGGCAATCCCGGCCGACCTCATCATCGATCAGGTGCTCGGGCGGGATGCCGGCGACCGGCATGGGCGTGGGTTTCAGTCCTCGTCGAATTCGTCGTCATTGCCGGCGCCGACCGGGGCGCGCGGTGCGGTCGGTCCGCGTTGGAGAAATTGCGGGGTATGCTGGCGCGGTTCCCTGGGCTCGCGGGGCGGACGATCGGTGCGCTCGCTCGGGTCGCGGCCGATTTTTGCCTGCAACTCGGCGATATCAAGGAAAATGTCGGCCTGCCGCCGCAGTTCGTCGGCAACCATCGGCGGCTGGGTCGACACCGTCGAGGCGACCGTGACCCGGACCCCCTTGCGCTGCACCGCCTCGACCAGCGAACGAAAGTCGCCGTCGCCCGAGAACAGCACCATGTGGTCGATATGGCTCGCAATCTCCATGGCATTGACGGCAAGCTCGATATCCATGTTGCCTTTCACCTTGCGGCGGCCGGTCTGATCGACGAATTCCTTGGTGGCCTTCGTGACGACCGTGTAGCCATTGTAATCGAGCCAGTCGATCAAGGGCCGGATCGAGGAATACTCCTGATCTTCCACCACTGCGGTATAATAGAACGCCCGCAGCAGATAACCGCGGGACTGAAACTCCCGCAGCAGGCGTTTGTAGTCGATATCGAACCCCAGCGACTTTGCGGTCGCGTAGAGATTTGCGCCGTCGATGAACAACGCCATTTTTTCACCGGGTACCGTCATTGGTGATCTCTTTCAATATGTCCGCGTGCGCAGCCCCGCGCGTACTCAGCGCGCCGAAATGGCGCTAACGCTGCGGCAACGGAATTCAAGCTTGGAAAACGGGTGCAACGCGCAATCGCTTGCCAAGTGGCCCCGTCGCGGGAAATATGGCGGCCCCATCCGCCATAAAAGTCAGCTAACAGACGTTCGCGGCTTAGCCAAGCCCAATGTAAGGCAGCTGTCATGCGAATAACAACTAACTTAATCTTGCGTCGCAACGGCGTAAACTATAGAAACGCGCAAATCGCAAGAAATGTTGCATGACGTGACGTCGTCACGTTTTTGGAGTTCCGCACTATGGCACGCGTTACCGTCGAGGACTGCATCGACAAAGTCGAAAACCGGTTCGAACTCGTCCTGCTCGCCAGCCACCGCGCCCGCATGGTCTCCGCCGGAGCGCAGATAACCATCGACCGCGATAATGACAAGAACCCGGTGGTTGCATTACGCGAAATCGCCGAGACGACAATCTCGCCGGGTGATCTGAAAGAAGACCTCATTCATTCGCTGCAGAAATATGTCGAGGTCGATGAGCCCGAGCCCGAAACGGTACCGTTGATCGCGGGGACCGGCGGCAATGTTGAGGCCGACGATATGGAAATCACGGCCGATCGCATGACCGAGGAGGAATTACTTAAAGGTCTTGAGGGCCTGGCCCCTCCGGAGGTGCGGCCGGAACCTGCGGAGCCGGACGACGAAGAGTAGGAATAGTAGGACTACGTAGGAGTTGTAGGATGGGTTGAGCGGCAGCGAAACCCATCGGCGCGGGTGCGGCTATGAATGGGTTTCGCTGCCGCTCAATCCATCCTACGGCCTACGGGCGGTCCCGTTGGCGATTGAGCGGCGTTCCCTTGTAGACGTCACCGACCAGACATTGCCCGCAGGTCGGAATTGTCAGCCGTTCGTCGAGGCTGGTAAGCCTGCGGGATGCCCATCCGTCCTGAGTGCGCAGGTCGATTCTCACTTCAACACGATAGGGGTCGATCAAGATCACAGCCTCGCAGGGTGGATGGGCAAGGTAGAGGCGGCGCTTGATGGCAATCCACGGCTCCTTCTCTCCCGGCACCGGCTCATTGTCGATGTCGGACACGATCTCGGCGACCACATAGGCGCGATCGACGAAGCGCTGGCGGGGCTCGTAGTCCGCATCCATCACCATGACGTCAGGTTCGGGGCGATAGTCCTCGCCGATCCGCGCGAGCGCCGCCTCTCCAAGTTCGACACCCGAGGCTGAGACCGCAAACCGCGTGGGGTCGTGCCTGGCCAAGGCGTCATTGAGCAGCCGCGTCAAATTGTCTGCGATCCGTTGATGCGCAATTGTGGGCGGTACCATCATGACGGGGACCCCTTTGACCAGTTCCCAGCGTTCATGGTCAGGACGGGTCTCCTGGAAAGACCGGAATTGTGCGCCCGTCATCCGGTGCGTCGAGGCATGCGCGGTTCCAATCGGCATGAGGATGGATCTCCTGGACGTCAAGCGTCCCGCTCCGGCGACGAACCATCTTAGCGCCGAAAATATGCGCGGTGCCATTCGAATGTCAGCGTGTGGGGCCGATTCATTTTACCCGTAAACTATTGCTGCACCATTCATGCGCCATGATATCTTGGGGATTATCGCGCGGCGCCGCATTTTGCTGCGCGGCAAGGCAACCCGATGGCATCCTCCTCCGATCTGCCAAGGACCGATCTGTCGCGAATGGAAAGCCAGGCGAAATCCCGAAGGGGGACGCCCAAGGCCGCGCCCACCGTCGTTGCCATGCTAGATCCGGCGCCGAAACGCGCCAAGCCTTTGATTCGTCAGTATGATCTCGTCGAGAGGGTGCGCAAATACAATCCCCATACGGACGAGGACCTGCTTAATCGCGCCTACGTGTATGCCATGAAGGCTCATGGCGAGCAGAAGCGGCTTTCCGGGGACCCGTATATCTCCCATCCCCTTGAGGTCGCCGCGATCCTCACGGAGCACCAGCTCGATGACGCCACCATCGCGGCGGCGCTGCTGCACGACACCATCGAGGATACGGAGGCGACGCGCGCCGAAATCGATCAGCTGTTCGGCAGGGATATCGGCCGGCTGGTCGAAGGCCTGACGAAGCTCAAAAGGCTCGATCTTGTTTCCCGGGAGGCCAAGCAGGCCGAGAACCTGCGCAAGCTGCTGCTGGCCATTGCCGAGGATGTACGCGTGCTGCTGGTCAAGCTTGCGGACCGGCTGCACAACATGCGTACGATCGAATACATGAGGCCGGAAGCGCGGCGCCGGATCGCGGAGGAAACCCTCGATATCTATGCGCCGCTCGCCGGCCGCATCGGCATGTACGAGTTGCGTGAAGAGCTTGAAAGCTTGTCGTTTCGCGAACTCAATCCGGACGCCCACAAGGTGGTTGGCGAGCGCCTGGAGGCGCTGGAGAAGCGCCATCTCGGGCTGATTGCCGAGATCGAGGCGCAACTCACCCGCAAGCTCGCCACGCGCGGCATTGCGGCGGCCGTCAAGGGCCGCCGCAAGCGTCCCTATTCGATCTGGCGCAAGATGGAGCGCAAGGCGGTCGGCTTCGAGCAATTGTCCGACATTTTCGGCTTCCGGGTTATGGTGAAGACCATGCCGGAGTGCTACCAGGCGCTTGGGGTCGTCCACACCACGTGGCCGGTGGTGCCCGGGCGCTTCAAGGACTATGTCTCAACCCCCAAGCAGAACGACTACCGCTCGATCCATACCACCGTGATCGGGCCCGGCAACCAGCGCGTCGAGCTGCAGATCCGCACCGAGGAAATGCACGACATCGCCGAATACGGCATAGCGGCCCATACGGTCTATAAGGACGCGGCGGGCGCGCCGGCCCAACTTCTGTCTCGGGAATCGAATGCCTATGCGTGGCTGCGCCGCACCATCGCGTTGCTCGCGGAGGGCTCCAACCCGGAGGAGTTTCTCGAGCACACCAAGCTCGAACTTTTTCAGGACCAGGTCTTCTGCTTTACCCCCAAAGGCAAGCTGATCGCCTTGCCGCGCGACGCCACGCCGATTGATTTTGCGTATGCGGTGCATACCGACGTCGGCAACCACGCGGTCGGTTGCAAGATCAACGGCAAGATAGCGCCGCTGGCGTCCGAACTGCAGAACGGCGACGAGGTTGAGATTCTCACCTCCAAGGCCCAGGTCGCTCCGCCGGCCGCCTGGGAATCGCTTGTCGCGACCGGCAAGGCGCGGGCCGCGATGCGCCGCGCCACCCGTCAGGCGGTGCGTACCCAGTATGCCGAGCTTGGCCGGCGCATCGTCGAGCGCATGTGCCAGCGCGCCAAACGCGACTATTCGGACGACAACCTCATCGGCGCGCTGCCGCGGCTCGCCCGTCACTCAATCGACGACGTGTTTGCGGCGGTCGGGCGCGGCGAAATGAAAGCCTCGGACGTGATCCGCGCTATGTATCCGGACTACAAGGAGGAGCGCGCCACCGCGACGGGCGCGCCGAACGCGGAACCCGGTTGGTTCGGCCTTGCTAAGGCCAAAGCCATGAAGTTCAAGGTGCCAGGCGGCAAGGACAAGGGCTCCGCCATTCCGATCCGCGGAATCAACACCGACCTGCCGGTCCGCTTCGCGCCGAACGGCGGCGCCGTGCCGGGTGATCGCATCGTCGGCATCATGACGCCGGGAGAGGGGATTACCATTTACCCCATTCAATCCTCCGCACTGAAGGAGTTCGAGGACGCGCCCGACCGGTGGCTGGACGTGCGCTGGGATGTGGACGAGGAGATCCCCCATCGGTTCCCGGCCCGCATTGCGTTGCAGTCAGTGAACGAACCGGGGTCGCTCGCCCAGATTGCCCAGGTGATCGCCGAGCATGACGGCAATATCGACAACATCCGCATGAGCCGACAATCCCCGGATTTCACCTCGGTGACGATCGATCTCGAAGTCTACGACCTCAAGCATCTCACCGCCATCATCGCGCAGCTGCGGGCAAAGCCGGTGGTCGCGCGGGCGGAACGGGTCAGCGGATAGGGCGTGGGTGAGGCAATCCGGTGACCGGTTTCCCCAAGCTCCGTCTCGGCGTCAACGTCGATCACGTCGCGACCGTGCGCAATGCGCGGGGCGGCCGGCATCCGGATCCGGTCCAGGCGGCCGAGATCGCGGTTATGGCCGGCGCCGACGGCATTACGGCACATCTGCGGGAAGACCGTCGCCACATTCGCGATGACGACATCGAGCGCCTCAAGGCGCGCATCGACCGGCCGCTTAACCTTGAAATGGCCGCGACCCGCGAGATGGTGGACATTGCCGTCAGGGTTCGGCCGCATGCCGCCTGCATCGTTCCCGAGCGGCGTGAAGAGCGCACCACCGAGGGCGGCCTCGATGCCGCCGGCCAGCACAACACGTTCTATCCGCTGGTCGAGGAGCTCCGTGCGGCCGGCATTCGCGTATCGCTGTTCATCGCAGCCGAGCGAGCGCAGATCGAAGCCGCCGCCGCCCTGCGCGTACCGGTCATCGAAATTCACACCGGCGCGTGGTGCGAGGTGCTGGCCGAGGGGCAGGCGGACCGGGCGGCTGCCGAATTCGACCGCGTCCGCGCCGGCGCCAGGCTTGCCCATAAATTGGGCCTCGAAGTCCATGCCGGCCATGGACTGGACTACGTAACGGCGGGCACTGTCGCAGGATTGCCCCAGGTGGTGGAACTCAACATCGGGCACTTTCTCATCGGCGAAGCTATCATGGGCGGCCTCGCGGAGGCTGTGCGGCGCATGCGAGCGGCCATCGATCGGGGGCGCCCCGATGGATTTCCCGCGGCGCCGGCCAATTCGGATCCGGTCACGTGATTCTCGGCATCGGCACGGATCTCGTCGATATCCGTCGCATCGAGCGCACAATTGCGCGCCATGGCGACCGTTTTCTTGATCGCATTTTCACCTCGACCGAGCGAAGACTCGCCGAACGCCGCGCCAACCCGGCCGCAACCTACGCCAAACGCTTTGCCGCCAAGGAAGCCTGCGCCAAGGCGCTCGGAACCGGATTTCGCGACGGGATTTTCTTTCGTGACCTCGGAGTGGTAAATCTGCCGTCCGGACGGCCCACCATCGAGCTCGCCGGCGCGGCGCTTTGCCGCCTACGGGCCATTGTTCCAGCCGGATGCGAACCCCATATCGACCTTGCCCTCACGGATGAATATCCCATGGCGCAAGCGTTTGTTGTCATTTCGGCCGTGCAATTGCGGAATGGCTGAGCGTAATGGGGCGCGTCCCGATTTGATTGCGCGTCGGTCGGCAAGCGGCTAAAAGGACGAATAGATTTGGGGGCGGGGCAAGCACGGGTCGGATTGGTGCATCTAACCTGCTGAAACGTGAGCGATTTTGGCTCTGTGAGCCGGTGGGACACGCAACGGCGGCGGAGGCGGTTCTTTATGGGCGCACAGGATCGAAGGCGCGCGCAAGAGGTCGCCGACAAAGCGGTCGAGAAATCAATAGCAATTTCGAAAGACGAGAGGTCGATGAGCGTATCCACTGAAGGAAAGCGCAGGGAGGGCGGGCTTGCGGAAGGCGGCCGGGTCGTATTCCACGCCCTCCTCATCGCACTGGTGATCCGCACTCTGTTGTTCCAGCCGTTCAATATCCCATCCGGGTCCATGAAGGCGACCCTTCTGATCGGGGACTATCTGTTCGTATCGAAATACAGCTACGGTTACAGTCACTATTCCCTGCCATTGTCGCCGCCGCTGTTTCCTGGCCGTGTTTTCGGTTCGATGCCGGAGCGTGGCGATGTGGTGGTGTTCCGCCTGCCGAAGGACGATTCCACCGATTACATCAAGCGCGTGATCGGCCTGCCCGGCGACCGCATCAAAATGGTCGACGGGGTGCTCCACATTAACGGCGTCGCGGTCAAACGCGAGCGTGTCGATGACTTCATCGATGACGAAAACGGCACCTCGGAGCGCGTTCGCAGGTGGCGGGAAACTTTGCCGAATGGGGTGACCTACCAGTCGCTCGATCTTCAGGACAACGGGTTCTTGGACAACACCCAGGAGTATCTGGTTCCTCCCGGCCATTATTTCATGATGGGTGACAATCGCGACAATTCGACTGACAGCCGTGTGCTGTCGGCGGTCGGATACGTGCCGTTCGAGAATCTCGTCGGCAAGGCACAGATCATTTTCTTCTCCATCGGCGATGGCGAGCCCGCCTGGCACATCTGGAGCTGGCCATGGTCGGTGCGTTGGAGCCGGCTCTTCACGATTGTCAGATGAGCCGAAGGACGGTCACTTGCAGACGCGAACTTGAGACACGGATCGGTTATGAATTTACCGATAAGTCGTTGCTCGAGAGCGCGCTCACGCATATTTCGGCATTGAGCGGCAAGAGCCGGTCGGGCAGCTATCAGCGCCTCGAATTTCTCGGCGATCACGTCCTCGGTCTGGTCGTTTCCGACATGTTGTTTCGCGCGTTCGTCAAGGCTGACGAGGGCGAATTGTCGCGCCGGCTCGCCGACCTCGTCCGCAAGGAGGCCTGCGCCGAGGTGGCGCGCAAGATCGATCTCGGCGCCGCCATCAGGCTCGGCGCCTCCGAGGCCAATGCCGGGGGCCGCCAGCGCACCGCAATCCTCGCCGACGTGTGCGAAGCCTTGGTGGGAGCGGTGTTCCTCGACGGCGGTTACGCGGCCGCAGCCGCCCTGGTTGAGCAGCTATGGGGGGAACGCCTGCGTACGCCGGCGCGCCCGTTGCGCGATCCCAAGACCGTGCTGCAGGAATGGGCGCAGGCGCGGGGTTTACCGACGCCCTCCTATCGCGAGATCGCCCGCACCGGACCGCACCATGATCCGGAATTCCTGGTCGCCGTGGACCTCGCTGAGTTCACGCCGGCCGAGGGCGTGGGGCGCTCGAAGCGCGCCGCCGAGCAGGCCGCCGCCGCGGCCATGTTGACTCGCGAGGGCGTCCAAGAGGGCGTCGAAGGAGGGAGCGAGACGGGCATCCAAGTGGAAGCAACCGGTTGAAATGGACGGGACTTCCAACGAGGCGCCGCACGATACTGGTTCGCAGCGTTGCGGTTTCGTCGCCATCATCGGCGCCCCAAATGTCGGGAAGTCGACTCTCGTCAACGCGATGGTGGGCAGCAAGGTTACCATCGTCACTCACAAGGTGCAGACCACGCGGGCGAGCATCCGCGGCATAGCGATCGAAGGCACCGCCCAACTGATTTTCGTCGACACGCCCGGCATCTTTGCACCGCGCCGCCGGCTCGACCGTGCCATGGTGGCCGTGGCATGGAGCGGCGCCCACGACGCCGACGTCGTCGCGCTGATTGTCGATGCCAAGCGCGGGCTCGATGACGAGACCATGGCCATCGGGGCAAAACTCGCAGATATCGCGGCAACCAAAATTCTCATCATCAACAAGGTCGACCTCGTGGCGAAGCCGAGCCTCCTCGGCCTCGCCCGGGAGGCGAACGAACGCATCACATTCGCCGCGACCTTCATGGTGTCGGCGCAAAGCGGCAACGGCGTCGCCGAGGTCAAACGCTGGCTCGCCGCTCATGTGCCGCCGGGACCCTGGCACTATCCGCAAGACCAGATATCCGATGCGCCGATGCGGGCACTGGCTGCGGAAATAACGCGGGAGAAAATTTATCTGCGGCTTCACCAGGAACTGCCATACCGTTCCACCGTCGAGACCGACGTGTGGAAGGAGTTGCGCGACGGTTCGGTACGCATCGAGCAGACCATCTTCGTCGAGCGCGAGAGCCAGCGCAAAATCGCCCTCGGAAAGGGCGGCCAGGCCATCAAGGCGATCGGAGCCGAGGCGCGCAGGGAAATCGCAAGCCTGATCGAGAAGCCGGTGCATCTCTTCCTGTTCGTGAAGGTGCGTGAAGGCTGGGCCGACGATCCCGCCCGTTACCGCGAGATTGGGTTGGAGTTTCCGCGGGATTGAACGGGGCTGCGCGGGTAGCCCGTATGGAGCGACCGCCTTCGGTTGCGCAATACGGGGAGGGCGGTGCCGTTTGCGAGGCCGTCCCGGATTACGCTTCGCTCCATCCGGGCTCGCCGCGGGGGTCAAAAAAATTTCTGACGTCCGTTTAATTGGGCCACCCGCGATCGTCTTAAGCGCGGGGTTCCCCTAGCGCAGTTTGCTCGATCGTCGAGGAGTTCCCCACGGAGAACTGCACATGCGTGTGTCCAAAACCAAGGCATCGCGCCGGACTTTCGTGGCCTCAGGTCTCGCATCCGGTTGCGCGCTTGGCATCCTCGCGGTGCCAACGACGAGTCAAAGCAGGAGTCAACATATGGAAGCGACAATCCGAGCCGACAGGAACGTGACGACACTGGTCAATATCCTTAACGTCGAGCCTGAAAATCAGCAGGCGCTGGTCGCCGCGCTAACGGAGAGCATCGAAACGTTTTTCAGCAGGATGCCCGGGTTCATTTCATCCAGCGCTCTCACCGGCAAGAATGGCCGCCAGGTGATCAGCTATTCACAATGGAGAAGTGCCGGTGACATCGAGGCCTTCCGGCAAAATCCTGATTTCGGGCCCTCCATCCAGCGGATAATGGCTTTGTCAAAAGCTGAGACCGTCACGTGCGACGTGGCCTTCGTCCACACCTCCTGAGCTTCCAGATGACAGAAGACAGATGACAGAGATCAGGTGGGTCGTTTGCCGTCCGTCATCTGCCATCTGTCATCTGTATGACAAGGGGTCTGCGATGAATGAGCCAGACAATGAAGCGAAATGGGTGCTCGGGCTCACGGCCGTCGCGTCCTTGATGGTCGCTCTCGATGCCCTGGTCTTGTCGACGGCGTTGACCGAGATCGGGCGGGCGTTCGATGCGTCCATCGAGGGGCTCGAGTGGACGGCCAATGCCTACATCCTGAGCTTCGCCGTGCTGTTGATAACTGCCTCCGCGATGGGCGACCGCTTCGGTCGGCGCCGTTTGTTTGCCGCGGGCATGAGCTTGTTTGTAATTGCGTCCGCCGCGTGCGCTCTCGCCCCCGGCATCGGTTGGCTCATCGCGGCGCGGGCCGTGCAAGGCATGGGTGCTGCGATGATCATGCCGCTCGCCCTCGCGCTGGTGAGTGCCGCCTTCCCGCCGGAGCAGCGGGGCCGGGCGCTTGGCATCTATAGCAGCGTCACCGCGCTCTCGACCGTGCTCGGACCGGTCGCCGGCGGCGCCGTCACGCAAGGCCTAGCGTGGCAGTGGATTTTCTGGCTCAACGTCCCGATCGGGTTGCTCACCGTGGTGCTGACGCTCAGTCGCATGCGCGAAAGCTGTGGACCACGAGCGCAAGTCGATACGCTTGGCCTGTTGCTCGTCACCGGCGCTGCCTTGGGTCTGGTGTGGGGGCTTGTTCGCGCCAATCAGGTCGGTTGGAACAGCCCGGAAATCGTCCTCTCGCTTGCCCTTGGGGCAGGGCTTGTGGCGGCTTTCGTGGCGTGGGAGCTGCGTTGCGCGGAGCTTGCGTGGGAGCTGCGCCGCAGCGAGCCAATGATGCCGATGCGTCTCTTTCGCCTGCGCGCCTTCGCGGCCGGCAACGCTGCGATGTTCCTGCTCAACGCCGCGCTGATGGGGGCGATCTTCTTCATGGCGCAGTTTCTTGAGGTCACGCTTGGCCAGGATGCCCTCGCCGCCGGACTGCGGTTGCTGCCGTGGGGCGTTACCATCGCGCTCGTTGCGCCGACGGCCGGCACGCTCGCCGAACAGTTTGGCGAGCGGGCCGTGGTCGTCGTCGGCCTGGCGGTGCAAGCCCTCGGCTTGGCATGGCTCGCGCTTATCGCCCAATCCGGTTTGGCCTATGCGGCGATGGTCGCGCCGATGATCGCCGCCGGCGCTGGCTTTGCGATATCCACGCCGGTGGTGCAAAAGACCGTCGTGAGCGCAGCAAGGCCGCAAGACATCGGCAAGGCGTCAGGCGCGCTGAGCATGATCCGTCAGTTCGGCGGCGCGTTTGGCATCGCGCTGGCCGTGGCGGCCTTCGCCCATGTGGGGGGGCACGCGACAGCACAGGCGTTCAGCCATGGATTTACCGCCGCGATTGGCGTGGCGGCTTCCCTTTCCCTCGCCGGCGCGATCGCCGGGATTTGGTTGCCGGCGACGCTCCCGAAGCCGACATCGGCCCTGATCCCCCGCAACATTGCACGCGCTGCGAAGACATGAAAGACGTGAGTATGGCTGAAGGCAACGGCGCCCCACCGACCCAAGATACGGCGGCAAAAGACACGGCCGCCCAAGGCACGGCGGCCCAAGACACGGCGGCCTTTGAGCGGCTGATCGAGAAGCTGAGGCCGCAGTTGCATCGATATTGCGCCCGCATGACGGGTTCGGTCATCGACGGCGAGGACGTGCTGCAGGAAGCGCTGCTCAAGGCGGTCGAGGCGTCGCCGCAGACGCTGCTGCCGACCAATCCCGACGGATGGCTGTTCCGCGTCGCGCACAATGCGGCGATCGACTATCTGCGCCGCCGCGCACGGCACGTGGCGACGCATGCCGAGGAGGACTTGGACATGATCGCCGCCCCCACCGACGCGGTGCATGACCGTCAGATAGCTGCCGCGAGCTTGCGTACCTTCATGCGTCTGCCAGTGAGGCAGCGCAGCGCCGTCATCCTGCGCGACGTGCTCGGTTATTCCGTCGAGGAGATTTGCGATATCACAAGCACAGGCATTCTCGCTGTTCGAGGCGCATTGCAACGCGGTCGCCTGCGCTTACGCGAGCTCGCACATGAACCCGACGATCGTCCGCTGCCCGTCTTGGCCGAGCCCGAGCGGGCCCGCCTGATGGCCTACATCGACAGGTTCAATGCCCGCGATTTCGACTCCGTCCGCGACATGCTGGCCGAGGACGTTCGCCTCGACCTCGTCAACCGGCTTCGCCTCAAGGGCCGCAGCGACGTGGGCCGATACTTTCGCGGCTACGCGGAGGCAACCCACTGGCACTGCGTTCCCGGACTGGTGGACCGTCGACCGGCGATCCTCATGTTCGATCCCAACGATCCCGCAGGACCGCCGACATACTTCATTCTTCTTGAATGGACGGACGACCGCGTGGCCACGATTCGAGATTTCCTGTTCGCGCGCTACGCCGTCGAAGGTGCGGACATTGTCGCTCTGGGCGCACCCTTCAGCCAATCTGAAGGGATCGGAGGATCGTGAAAGACGTAGGGGCGACCCTTGTGATCGCCCTGTTGCCGACAGACGTGGCGCGCAAACCGGGCGACCACAAGGGTCGCCCCTACAGCAGGCAATGTTGGCGGACGCGGCTTGGACCGCGCAGGATCAGCGAAGCTATTCTGCCGGGTCGCCGTAAGAACGAATCCTTGCCGAGCCGCTATACTTAACCCCATCTTAAACTCATCGTCAGTTGTTGCGAGGACACTACCCGTGCAATGGGCCGATATCGGTGTGGTGCTCGGCACCCGCCGCCATGGCGAGACGAGTGCCGTTGTTGAGCTGATGACGCAGGAACATGGGCGTCATCTCGGTCTTGTGCGCGGCGGCTCCGGCACCCGCCACAAGCCGGTGTTGCAGGTCGGCAACCTGGTGAGCGCCATGTGGCGGGCGCGGCTTGACGAACATCTCGGCTATTATGTCATCGAGGGGCTCGATCTGCGCGCGGCATCTTACTTGTCGATCGCGCACGCCCTTTATGGCCTCAATCATCTTGCGGCGCTGTGCCGGTTGCTGCCGGAGCGCGATCCGCACCAGTCGGTGTTCGATCTCCTTGAGCACACGATCGCGCATCTCCGCGACCCGTCGCTCGCTGCCGAGCTGGTGGCGCGGTTCGAGCTCCAGCTGCTGGCAGAACTCGGTTTTGGCCTCGACCTCGATTCGTGCGCCGCCACCGGCGCGACAGCGGAACTCGTCTATGTATCGCCAAAGAGCGGCCGGGCGGTGTCGCGGGAAGCCGGCGAGCCGTGGCGTGACAAGCTCTTGGCGCTTCCGGCCTTTCTGGGCGCCGACGCCCAAGGGACGCAATCAGAGGCGCAATCAGGGGCGCCGTCGGCTGCCGAGCTGAGGGACGGATTTGCCCTGACGGGCTTCTTTCTCGCCCGCCATGTCTATGAGCCGCGGGGCGAGCCGTTGCCCGAGTCGCGCCACCATTTCATCGCCGCCGCGGTGGGGGAGCGTAGGTAGGCTCAGCTGATCGCCCATAAAGATCATAGTATCCGGGGCCTGATCAAATCAATTGTCTGCGCGATGTGTGAGGTACATCACGTATTCTCCTTGTCACGAAAACTAAACTCGTTACGCACACGGTGCAGAAACATTCAGGTCGCCCAAGCGGATCACCGCGCACTCATGACCTCACATATCACGGCTTCCCGTTTGGGCGAGAACAGGGGAGGAGTGTCCAATATGTCACAGCCATCACCCTATGTCATGAAGCTGATCCAGGTCGCCAAGGACGAGTTCCAGAACTTCCACGAGCTTGACGAAAACGAGGAACCGCTGCGGTCGCACATCGACGACTATTGCCGCGCGATCGGCGTCCCGCCGCCTCAGAACATCTCGGAGTTTCCGTGGTCGGCAACGTTCGTGTCCTTCTGCGTCAAGGCCGCGGGTGCCACCGCGGCCGAATTTAAATTCAGCGTGGCCCACGCGGTCTTCGTCAAGCAGGCGATCGCCAACGCGGACAACGGAACGGGCGTATTTCGAGCCCGCCGTATCGAGGAGCACGCCCCGCAGCCGGGCGACATCATTCAGAACAACCGTGGGGGCGGGACGATCGATTACGGTGAGGCGCGCCGGAGAAGCGACTACAACTCGCACAGCGCCGTTGTGGTGGACCTCATCACCAATCCCGACGGGTCGCAATTCGCGGTCACGATCGGCGGCAATGAAAGCGACTCGGTGCGCCGCAAGCTGGTCCCGCTGAGCGATGACGGGCTGGTGCAACAGCGCGACAGCAATCCCTACATTTGCGTCATCGAGGATCTCAAGCAGAAGGTCGGCGTCGCCGACCCCGCCCACATGGGGGTGCCTTCCGGTCCGGTGGCCGCGGTTGCGTTCGGACAGCTCATCGTCGGCAAGGCACGTCCGGGAATCCAGCGCGTGCACGGCCCGGTCGTCGAAGCTCTGCAACTCGCTCTGGTCGCGGCTGGCAGCACCATCTCGGTCGACGGCGATTTTGGCGGGCGAACGCTGGAGGCGCTTAATGCCTGGCAGGCGTCGCAGGGCCAGCCGCAATCCGACGGCATCACCGCCGGCCAATGGTCGACGCTGACGGGCGGCAACCCGCCAAGCCTGTTCGATCTCTGCCTTCAGTCGACCGCAAGCTTCGAGGGGACGGGATTCAAGGGCGCGGTCGGTAATTTCGACGGTGCTGGCGTGACTTTCGGTATCATCGGATTCACCGCCAAGGACGGCGAGCTGGGCCGGCTGGTGGCTGACGCCAAACGAGCCGATCCTGCGATCCTGACGCGATGCTTCGGCGATCTCAGCACCGCACTGGAGGCAGGTCTCGGCGCCGCCTCGGCGGCGGACCGCGTCGCCTTCGGGACGTCGATCTCGACCGGCACCCGGATGTACAATCTGCAGGAGCAGTGGCGGCAGGCCTTCGAGCGGTTCGGCTCCGAGCCGACGGTGAAGCGACTGCAGCTCGCACGCGCATTCGATGTCTACTGGTCGAAGGCCAAGGAGATCTTCGCCAGATACGATCTTGCCGACGCGCAGGACGCGGCCCTTGCCTACGACATTGCCGTGCAGAACGGCGGCGTCAAGCCCAGCACCGACGAGGCGATCCGCCGCCGCATCGCCGGCGTGACCGACCGCCAGGAGAAACGGATGATCATCGCCGAGGAGGTCCGCGACGCCAGCGCCGCGAGATGGCGGGCGGACGTGTTCTCGCGCAAGTCGGAGATCGCGACCGGCTCCGGCGTCGTCCATTCGGCGCGCTACGAGATCTCCAACTGGGGCCTGGATGGCCGCGCGGTCTCCGCCGGCGATCTCGATGCGCCGAGCGTGCTGCGCTTCGACGCATCGCCGGGTGGCATGGCGCCGGGTGGCGCCGTTGCGGTGCACGCAACGCGCAACATCCTGGCCTGGGAGGATGATCCTGAAAGCGGCGCGCAGCCGCGCACGGTACTGGCCCCGGATCTTGCCGCGGGCCCGCTGCTCTTCCGCATGCCGCCCGGTCCGGCTGCCGACCAGTATCAGGCCGGCACGCCGCGGTTCCGCTATTGGGCGACCGCCGAGGCATTGGGCCGCGCAGCCAACTACTGGGCGCCCAAGATGCCGGTCGAGCGCTGGCAGGCCGACGTCGGCTCGAGATTGCTGATCGCGTTGGATGAGGGTGAGGATCTCAACGCGTTCTACGACCGTGAGGCCCTGCGGTTCTTCCACGGTCCCGGCCTCAACAAGATCGTATTTTCGGCCGAAAGCCCCGACGTGGTCTGTCACGAGCTCGGGCATGCGATCCTCGATTCGGTCCAGCCGCAGCTGTGGGACGTGATGAGCCATGAGGCAGCGGCATTTCACGAATCGTTCGGGGACATGAGCGCCATTCTGAGCGCGCTGCAAATCCCGAGCCTCCGGACCGCGGTGCTTGCTGAGACCGGCGGCCGGCTGGCACGAAACTCCCGACTATCGCGTCTCGCGGAGCAGCTCGGCGCCGCCATCCGCGTATCGCACCCCGAGCTTGTCGACAGCGACTCGCTCCGCAACGCCGCCAACTCGTTCATCTACCAGGATCCGGTGACCTTGCCGTCGCTCGCACCGGCATCGCAGCTGTCGTCCGAGCCGCACATGTTCTCGCGGGTGTTCACCGGCGCCTTCCTGACCGCGCTCGCCGGCATGCTGACGCAGCGCGCCGTCGATCCGGCGGCGCCGTCGGAAGGCGAGTTACTTGAGCTCAGCATCGACATGGGAAAGATCCTGATCGGAGGCATTCGGTCGGCTGCAGTCGTGCCGAATTTCTTCGCCCAGGTGGCCGCCGGAATGATCGAGGCCAGTGGGCAATTCGGCCGCCCGTCCGATGCCGATGCGCTCCGACAAAGTTTCATCTCGCGCGGCATCCTGTCCTTCGATACCGTGGCCGTCGTCGACGGACTTCACGCGGCAACGGGCGGGTTCTATGCGGCGGTTGCGAGCTCGGCGTCGCCGCTGGACAAGATTGCCATCGACGCACGGCACTACGGGCTCGCGGCGAGCGCTCTTGTCGTGCATTCGGCCTCGCAACCGCGACGGTACTCGGTCGCAAGCATCGGGTCGGATCGCAGCGCGGCAGTGGCGACCAGCTCCGAG
>WNFC01002290.1_pt1 | contig 20585 bp, 22 predicted proteins | sample 5400541 | NCBI WGS metagenome assembly WNFC01 (sample SAMN13153342, study PRJNA577476) | soil metagenome | isolation source: 120 cm saprolite under Douglas fir tree site 2 hole 2 replicate 1 | place: USA:California | collected 2015-04-18
CAGCGGCTCGACCTGGCGGCGGAAAGCGCGCTCGAAAGCCTGCGCATCGTATCGGCCCGCGCCGAGGCGATGACCGGCGGAACGCGCCAGCCGCTGCCGCGTACCGGCCCGCAGCCGTCGACCACGACGCCGCGCGCCGCCATGCTCGACCTGCACAAGCGCCGCGAGATCGAATCGGTGCTCGAGGACCTCGAACAGGCGCTGACGCAGCTGCGCAGCACGTTGAAGGCCAACAACTAACCAGGCTCGCGAATCGCTGCCGGGGGGCAGAGGTTTCGAGGGTTTGGCGGGTTGGGTTTAGAGAACTACCAGATCAGGTAGACGTCGCAAGAAACGGCGGCAACCACCTGATTTTTCCTGGTTTTTCGTCGAACGAGGGGTTCGGCGGGAGACCTTTGCCGGCATCGTCAGAGGGGGACGCCGCCGTGTTTGCCGATCGCGATATCGCGCGCCATGCGGCGCGGTCATTCGACGTTTTTGCATTTAATGACAATGAGTTGGAAGGTGATCTTCCGAATTTACTTGAGCTTCTTTATCTGCGCCGCGGGCTCTCCCAGCCGGGCGGCAAGCTGCCGTTGTTCGACCTCGACGGTCAGGACGTCGATGCCGCCATCGTGCGGCGTTGTCTGGAGCGCGGCTGGGCCGAGCCCTGGTTCAACAATCCGCTGAAGCCCGATTGGCTGGTCTGCAAGCTCACGGACTTCGGTCGGCGCCTGGTGTCGGCGCCGTAACGACCCACGCGACGGCCGCCGCCGCGACCAGCAGCAGTGCGGCGAGCAGGAAAGGCGCGCCGGGCAGCCAGTGGATCAACCAGGCGAAGGTCGCGGTGAAGATCGCCGGACCAAGCAATCCCGTGACGCTGCGTGACGAGCTGTTGGCGCCCTGCAACTGGCCCTGCTCGGACGGGCTCACCTTGCGGCTCATCATGTCCATGATCGTCGGACCTGTGATGCCCCAGAGTGACATCACCGGCACGCCGAGCCAGAACCACGGGCCGCTGGGCGCCAGGCCATAGATCACCATGCCGAGGCCACCGAACAGCAGGCCTGCGATCAGCGCGCGCCGCGGGCCGAGCCACGTCACGGCCGGTCCGACGATCAGGCCCTGAACGATCGCCGAGCAGATGCCGACGAATGCCAGCGTGAGGCCCACGGTTGTCTCGTCCCAGCCATAGCGGTAGGCGGCGTAGAGCACGAACACCGAAGGCAGAACTTGATGGGCGACGTTGACGATAAAGTCGATCGTCGCCAGGCCCAGCAACTGGCGCTGCGAGCGCAGCAGATTGAGCGAGCCCACGGGATTGGCGCGCTTCCACTCAAACGCCATGCGGCGCTCCGGTGGCAGCGATTCGGGCAGCACGAACCAGCCGAAGGCGGCGTTGATCAGGCAAGCCGCGGCCGACACCCAGAACGGCAGGCGCGGATCGAGCCCGCCTAAAAGTCCGCCGATCGCAGGCCCGAGCACGAAGCCGAGACCGAAGGCCATGCCGACCAGGCCGAACGCCTTGGCCCGGCCGTCCTCCGGCGTCACGTCGGCGATGTAGGCGAAGGCGGTGCTGATGGTGGCCGCCGTGATGCCGGAGATGATGCGGCCCACGAACAAGAGCGTGAGCGAGGGCGCGATCGCCATGAAGATGTAGTCGAGGCCGAGACCGAGACAGGAAATCAGGATCACCGGCCGCCGCCCATAGCGGTCCGACAGCGCGCCGAGGAGCGGCGAGCAGAGGAACTGCATCAGCCCCCATACGGTGGCGAACAGGCCGAACACCTTGGCCGCGCCCGCCGTGTCGCCATCCATGAAGCCCAGCACGATGGTGGGCAGCACCGGGATCATTATCCCCAACGCCAGCACGTCCAAGGTCACCGTGCAGAAAATGAAGGCAAGCGCGCGCCGGGCGTTCATTGCTGCGTCATGTGGGGTGAAATGAAATGGTCGGGGCGACAGGATTTGAACCTGCGACCCCCAGTCCCCCAGACTGATGCGCTACCAGGCTGCGCTACGCCCCGACCGGATGCCGCGGCACGCCGCAGCAGGGGGGCTTTAGCGCGAATGGCAGCGATGCCGCAAGCCGGCTTGCACGCCAGTCGGCGAGGACCGATACAGGCGCCATGGATGCCGCTGCCGCCTTGGCCCGCCGGGTCTTGGTCTTTTCCTCGATCGGCCACGCGCTGATGCACTTGATGACCGCCTTCTACGCGGTGATCGTGCTGACGCTGGCCGTCGCCTGGGACCTGCCGCCCGAAAGCCTGCTCGAGCTCTATGCGCCGGCGGCGATCCTGCTCGGCGTCATGTCGCTGCCGGCCGGCTGGGCGTCGGACCGCTTCGGCGCGCCCTTGATGATGATGGTGATGTTCGCGGGGCTCGGCCTGTCGTCGATCGCCTGCGGCCTGGTCGCCGAACGCGACACGCTTTCGCTCATGCTGGCGCTCTGCGGGCTCGGCATTTTCGGCGCCATCTACCACTCGGCCGGCATCGGCTGGATCATCCGCACCGCGCGCGAGCAGGGCCACGCCATGGGCGTGAACGGCCTTTGGGGCAGCGCGGGCCTTGCTCTTTACGGCGTCGTGCCGGGCGTGCTGATCACGCTCGCCTCGTGGCGCGCGGCCTTCATCGTGCCGGGCATCGTCTGCCTTGGCGTCGGCGCGGCGCTCGCCTGGCAGATCAGGCAGGGCCGGGTCGGCGACAGGCCAATGCCGCGGACGCCCGGCGTGCAGACTGGCCGCCGCGAGTTCTGGCGCGTCTTCTCCGTGCTCTCGGTCACCATGGCGCTCGAAGGCATTCTCTGGCAGGCGGTGATGTTCGGCGCGGCGATGGTGTTCGAGGCCAGGCTGGCCGACGACATCTCCCGCCTGCGCGAGGGGCTTGCCTCATGGGGCGTGGCGACCCAGGCCGTGCTGTGGGTCGGGCTCGCGACGTCGATGATCTACGTGGTGTCGGGCATCGCGCAGTACGCCATGGGCCGCACCATCATCGATCGCTATTCGCTGAAATCGACCTATGTCGTGGCCTCCGCGCTGCAGGTCGGCGCGATGGCAGCGCTGGCCATGGGCAACGGCTACGTGGCGCTCGCCGGTGCCATCGCTTCGGCGGTGCTGAGCTCGGCGACCGGACCGGTCGAGAACATCCTGATCGCCCGCTACACGCCCGGCCGCTATCACGGTCTGGGCTTCGGCGCGAAGTTCGTCGTCGCCTTCGGCGCGAGCCCGCTCGCCATCCTCGCCATCGCCTGGGTGCGTCAGGCCACCGGCAGCCTGGAACTGTTGTTCCTGGCGCTGGCCGCGCTGTCGGTCGTGATTGCCCTGGTCGCGCTGTTGCTGCCGGCCGGTGATCGCGCCCGCGACCCGGTCCTCGCGCAAGCAGCGCCGGCGGAATAGCGCTTCCTACTTGGTCCCTTTGGCCGCCTTGTAGGCGGGTCGCGCGAGACAGCGATCGAGCCACGCGCCGGCGTTGGGAAACGGCCCGAAGTCGAACTTGATCGGCTTGGCCCAGCTGCAGATCGAGGCGAGGTTGAGGTCGGCCACCGTGAAGCCTCCCCCCAGCAGGTAATCGCGGCCCTGCAGGGCGCCGTTCAGCACGGCGAACGGCTTGGGCAGCGCCTTCGCCGCCTCGGCGGCGGCCTCGGGCTTGCGCTTGTCGGGCGCGGTCATGAACTTGTCGATCAGCACCGTGAGCAATGGCTTCTCGACCTCGGTCATGCCCCAGAAGCTCCACTGATGGCACAGCGCCTGATCCTCGAGACTTGCCGGGAAGAAGCCGTCCTTGCCGTGCTTGGCGGCGAGATAGAGATTGATCGCCATCGATTCGAACAGCTTGAAATCGCCGTCGACCAGCGCCGGCACCTTGCCGTTGGGATTGATCTTGAGATATTCGGCGCCCTTGAGGTCTTTCATCTCCATGGCGACGTGCTCGAACGGGATGCCGAGTTCGTGCACGATCCACAGCGCGCGCGCCGCGCGCGAGGCAGTGGGCCCATAGATCTTGACGGTCACAGCACAGCCCCCCAACCCAATTCCCGGGCGACGATAATGCAGCGCGCCGCCGCGGTCTAACTATTCCCCGAGCCCGTACTCCTGTCCGACATAGCCGTGCCGGTGGCCGAAACGCTCGGTCATCACCGCGGCGAGGTCCTTGTCCGGCGCGGTGACCCAGCCGCCCGAGCGCACGGCGTATTTTTTCGCCATCTGTGCAGCCTTCGGCTCCTCGCCGCGCTGCAGCGCCCGCGCGGCGCCCATCACCAGCTTGCGAAACTCGACGATGCCCAGGTCGGTCGGCCCGAGATGCTCGCGGGTGCGGTCGGCGATCGGGCCCTGGCTGTCCTGGATCGCCGAGTCCTGCTCGCTGACGCCAGTGATGCCGGTGAAGGTCCGGCTTTTCTGTTGGGCGCGGTCGATCAGGTAGTCATTCCGGAGATTGCGCAGCGGCACGTAGTCGTCGTCGACGTGGCTGTGCACCCCGAAGCCGCCATCGAACTGCGCGCGTTCGGAGTTGGTGAAGGCGCGGTCGGGCCGCCAACTGTAGGTGTAGACCCAGCAGTTGGTATCGCTCACCGGCACCCAGGCCTGGCCGTAATAGACCTCGCCCGGCATCGCCGCCGGGGCGAAGGCGTGGTTGGGCATCAGGAACTGCGCGATGCGCCAGTAGAGATCGGCCCCGTCGGTCTTGCGCGCACCGCCGATCACCAGCCCGGCATCGTGGCCCAGGATGCTGAACTTCGGCCGCGGATCGTTGCGCACCCAGCGCACGCGGTCGTCGGGCCGGGATTGATCGCCGAGCGCCGCCGAGCGGCTGTAGATCGCCAGCGCCTCCTTCTCGTCCTTGGTCAACACGGCATGCAGAAATGAGAAGTGCGCCGTGTCGAGGCCGCCTTCGACGCTCTGCACCCAGTTGCAGTCCTGCCACTTCTTGGAGACGTAGCGCTGCGCCGCCGGCACCAGTCCCATCTCGAGCTGCGGCAGCTCGGGCATGCGCTCCCTGGGGCCCATATAGACCCAGATCATGTCGCCCCATTCGCGCGTCGGATAGGCGAGCAGCTTGATCGTGTCCTTGTACGAGGATTCCGGCGGCGAGGTCGGCAGGTCGACGCAGTTGCCGTCGGTATCGAACTTCCAGCCGTGGAAAGCGCAGCGCAGGCCGCACTCCTCGTTGCGGCCGTAGTAGAGATTGGCGCCGCGATGGGGACAGTGCTGTTCGACGATGCCGACCTTGCCGTCGGTCGCGCGGAAGGCCAGGAGATCCTCGCCTAGAATCTTGATCTTCTTGGGCGGGCCGTCGCGCTCGGGCAGCTCCTCGGAGAGCAACGCCGGCACCCAGAAACGGCGTAACAGCTCGCCCATCGGCGTGCCCTTGCCGCTGCGGGTCAAAAACTCGTTATCCGCCTGGCTCAGCATCAGGACGTCGCCTTCGCGAGAGCTTGCTCCAGATCGGCGATGATGTCGTCCACGGTTTCGATCCCTATCGACAGGCGAAGTACGTCGGGACCGGCTCCGGCGGCGAGCCGCTGCTCGTCGGAGAGCTGGCGGTGAGTCGTCGAGGCGGGATGGATGATCAGGCTCTTGGCATCGCCGATATTGGCCAGGTGCGAGAACAGCTCGACGCCGTCGACCACCTTGACGCCGACGTCGTAGCCGCCCTTGACGCCGAAGGTGAACACCGAGCCCGCGCCCTTGGGCAGGTATTTTTTGGCCAGCCCATGATACTTGTTCGACGGCAGGCCGGCATAGTTCACCCATGCTACGGCAGGATGCTTGGCGAGATATTCGGCGACTTTCTGGGCATTGGCGCAATGACGCTCCATGCGCAGCCCCAGGGTCTCGATGCCGAGCATGGTGATCCAGGAATTGAATGGCGATTGGCTGGGACCGAGGTCGCGCAGGCCGACGGCATGGCTGTGGAAGGTGTAGGCCATGTCACCGAAGGTCTCGAAGAAGTTCAGCCCATGATAGGCGGGTTCGGGTCCGGCCAGGCTCGGAAACTTGCCACCCCGGGTCCAGTCGAACTTGCCCGAATCGATCACCGCGCCGCCCATCGACGTGCCGGTGCCGCTCAAGAACTTGGTGGTCGAGTGCACGATCAGGGTCGCGCCGTAGTCGATCGGCTTGCACAGCCAGGGCGTGGCCAAGGTGTTGTCGACCAGCAGCGGCACGCCGGCCGTCTCGGCGACGCGCGCGATCGCTTCGATGTCCGAAATGACGCCGCCGGGATTGGCCAGGCTTTCGATGAAGAACGCCTTGGTGTTGGGCGAGAGCGCGCGCTTGAAATTCTCCGGCTCGTCGGCATCGACGATCTTCGCCGTCCAGCCGAACTTCGGATAGGTGTTGCGCATCTGTTGCAGCGAGCCGCCATAAAGCCGCGAGGAGGCGACGATCTCCGCACCGGGTTGCATCAGCGGGAAGAGCGCGAGCACCTGCGCGGCGTGGCCGGTGGAGGTGACGGTGCCGCCGCGGCCGCCTTCCAGGGTGGCGAGCCGGGTCTCGAGCGCCGAATTGGTCGGGTTGGTCAGCCGCGAATAGATGAAGCCCACGGTCTGCAGGTTGAACAGCGCCGCGGCGTGGTCGGCGTCCTCGAACGCGTAGGCCGTGGTCTGATAGATCGGCAAGGCCCGCGCGCCGGTGGCCGGATCGGGAGCGGCGCCGGCATGGATCGACAGGGTCTCGAAGCCGTAGGTCTTGTCGCTCACCGGAACTCTCCATTTCTGGGGGCGGGACGGATCGGCTCATTCCGACCACAGCATGCGCAGGGCGTCAAACCAGTGAGGCGGTGGAAGCGGCCGCCTGCTGCTGAGCGGCGAATCTTGTGTTTCGCACGGGAGGCGCTAGCCAAGGCGCGATGGACTGCAGACCGGTTTGCCAAATGGAAAGGTCATTCTTCTTGCATTTTCTGCAGTCGGTCCATGTCGATGATCCGCAGGTGCCGGCGGCGAACCTCGACAATTCCCTCGGCCTCGAGGCGGTTGACCTCACGGGTTACGGCTTCGCGGTGGGACCCGATCCGCGCGGCGATCTCATAGTGCGTCGGCGCCGGCCTTATCACGACGCCGTTGCGAAATTGATTGCCGTCCCGTGCCAAACGCAACAGCTCACGGCGAATCCGCTCGCGAACGGCAAGCGCGCTCACTTCGAACAGCCGTTCGGACATTGCGCGAATTTTTTCGACCAGCAACTCGATCAGGCGAACGGAGATTTTTCCATTCTGTTCGAGCGCCTCGAAGAACTTCTTGGCGGTCATGCGGGCCACGCGACAGTCGGACACGGCGAGGACGGTCGATGACCGCGGCAAGCCGTCCACGGCGGCAAATTCACCGAAGATTCCACCCGCCGACATTTCATTGAAGATGACTTCGCGCCCGGTCGGGGTATAGCTGTTGAAGCGGACCGTCCCGGTCAGGATGAAGAATACATCCGTCGTCTGGTCTTGCTCTCCCAGGATCTGCGCCTGTTTCTCATAGGTCCGGATCACGCAGGACGCCGCGATGGTCGACAGTTCGGCGTCCGACAGATCCTCGAACAATGAAATGATGCGAAGGGGCGATCCGTCAGTCATGTCGACGAGACAACAAGGCTTGCACTGGCCTGTCAGCATGACATGCCGGTCGGCTGTGACAACCGCTACTTCAGCGAGCACATGCTTTCGACCGGGCGGAAGCTGCGGCGTTTCGCCAGATGATAGGCTAAGCCCTTGTGAACAAAGGAATTGGTCCGGTCGACAGGGCTGAGTGTGGGAAATGCCACAGATTGCAGGGCGGCCGTGACGCACAGACGGTGTTTCGTGGCGGATCGGTCGGCGCACGCGGGAAAACAAGGAAGGAGGTCGGCATGCCGCCTGTGTCGAGGGAGCGTGTCGATCGAATATTCGAGAATTATTTGCTGGCGCTCGCCGGGGTGGATCAATGTTCGGAGAGCGCCCCCGACGACGTCAAACGCCGATTGGCTGCCAATGTCGACCAAGCCGAACGGGCGTACACCGACGCCGCAGCCGACGGCCTTGCCGATGGATTACCCGGCATCGACGACGAGGTGCGCAGCCTCGCCCAGGCGAACGAGAGGTCGCGAATTGCGCTTCATGACGGCAGGCCCATTGCTGTTGTGCTTGCCGATCTCGAGCAAGGCACGGCGCATGCTTTCGCGGTGCTGAAGGCGGCCCTCTCTTCACGGCTCTAGCCTGCAAGCTGCCGATGCGAGCTCGCTATGTCGAAAACACGATGCAGGCCGGGCTGCCGACCCGGACGCGCAGGCGCGTCGGCGCCAGACGGCCGCCACGGCCAACCCGGTAGCCGACGATCGACCGGCTGTCCTGGTTGGCGACGTAGAGAAAGCGTTGCGCCGGGTCGACGGCGAAGAAGCGCGGCGTGCGGCCCAGCGTCGGCACCCACTGGCGCGGCGAAAGCGTGCCCCTGGCGGGATCGATGGCGAACACGCCGATGCTGTCGTGGCCGCGGTTGGAGACATAGACGTTGCGCCCGCCGCGATCGACCCAGATCTCGGCGCCGGTGCTGTAGCCGGTGAAGTCGGATGGCGTGGAGGGGATCGTCTGCAGCGGCGCGAGCGCGCCGCTGGCGCGGTCCTGGCGATAGGTCGTGACGGTCGAATCGAGCTCGTTGATCACATAGGCGAGCGCCTTGCGCGGATGGAAATCGATGTGCCGCGGCGCGGCACCCGGCCGGCCCGCGACGCGCGCTGCCTCGACCAGCACGCCGCGCCTGGCATCCAGCCGGTAGGCGACGACGGCGTCGGAGCCCTTGCAGGGCACGTAGAAGAAGCGGCCCTGGCGATCGAGCGGGATGTGATGCACGCACATGGTGCGCTGCTGGAAGCGGTGCGGGCCCACCGTTCCGGTCACGGTCGTGAGGGTGCGGTAGGGCAACAGGCTGCCGTCGGCGGCGATCGGCAGGACGGCAAGGGAGTCCGACCCGTAGTTGGCGATGGCGAGAAAGCGGCCGGTCGCGTCGAAAGCGAGGTGCACGGGATTGTAGCCGCCGGTCGGCTGGCGGTTCAGCGGCGCGATATGGCCGGTCTGCCGATCGATGGTGAAGGAATTGGCCTCGGTGCGATCGCCATGCACCGAATAGAGGTGGGTGCCTGCCCCATTGATTGCCAGGAACGACGGGTTCTCCAGTCCGCCCAGACGCTGGACAGGGCTGAAGGCGCCACTGCGCCGGTCGACGCGATAGACATTGATACCGTTGCCCTGTCCATGCCGCTCGGGCGTGGTGTAGCTGCCGACATAGGCGAAGAGGGGTCGGCGTGCGCGGCTGGTGTTGTTCATCGGCGAAGAATGACGTCAGCCTGGGCTTTCGACAATCATCCCGCCACCACGACACCGAGACCGGGCTTGCGGTCCTCCAGCCGGATCGTGAGCCCGTGCAGGCCGGCGATCGCCTTGACCAGCGCGAGGCCAAGGCCGCTGCCGGCGGTCGACCGGCTCTGGTCCAGTCGATAGAAGCGGTCGAACACCCGCTCATGCTCGGACTCCGGAATACCGGGGCCATTGTCCGCCACCTCGATCTCGAAGCCGGCGCCCGCCTTGCGCAGCGCCAGCGACACGGTCGAGCCGGCCTGCGTGTGGTGCAGCGCATTCTCGACCAGGTTGGAGATCATCTGGGCCAGCAGCTGGCGGTCGCCGGTCAGATGGATGCCGTCCTCGACCTTGTACGTCAGCCGATGCTCGGAATCCTCGGCCGCCGGCTGGTAGGCCTCGCCGACGCTGCGCACCAGCTCGGAGAGATCGACGTCGGTGAAGCCGCGCTTCTGCGCCCCGGCCTCGACCTGGGCGATGCGCAGCAGGGCGGAGAAGGTTTCCAGCAGCGCGTCGGCCTCCTCGATGGCGGCGTCGGTCGCGGCGTCGTAGTCGGCGGTGGTCTTCGCCCGCTCGCGCGCGTCCTCGAGATGCTGGCGCAGCCGGCCGAGCGGCGTGCGCAGGTCGTGGGCGATGTCGCTCGACACCTGGCGCAACCCGTCCATCAGCTGCTGGATGCGGCCCAGCATGGCGTTGAGGCTCGACACCAGCTGGTCGATCTCGTCGTGCGTGCCGCGCACCGGAATGCGCGCCGAGAGGTCGCCCTCCATGATGGCGCGGCTGGTGCGGGTGATGGTGTCGATGCGGCGCAGGAAGGACGACCCGATCAGCGCCCCGCCGGCGATGGCAAGCAGCAGGGTGAGCCCGCCCGCCCACACGAAGGCGCGCACGATGGCGTGCTGCATCTCGGTCAGGCGATCGGCGTCCTGGGCGACCAGCAGGAACGAGCCGTCGGGCAGGGTGAGGCCAAAGCCGGTGAGCTTGGATGGCTCGGTGTCGGCTTCGGGCGCGTCGCTCTGGGGCACGAAGTCGACGACGCCTTCGACCGGCGGCATGCCGGGCAGGTTGCCGACCACGACGCGTCGGTTGGGCGCCTGCAGGAGATAGAAGATCGGCCCGCGGGTGCGGAAGTTCATGCGCCGCGTGATCTGCTGGGCGAGGCCGGCAAGGCCCGTGCGGCCATGGACCTCGGCGAGCTGGTAGGCCTCGGTGCGCAGCACCGCCGCCATGTCGTTCTGCATCGCCGCGGTGGCCGTCCAGTAGACGGTGGCGAACAGCGCGCCGGCCGATGCCACGAACAGCACGGCATAGAACAGCGTCAGCCGGAAGCTGGCCGAGCGCAGGATCCTAGTCAGGCGCGCGAATGACATAGCCAGCCCCCCTGACGGTGTGCAGCAGGGGCTTGTCGAAAGCCTTGTCGATCTTGGAGCGCAGGCGGCTGATGTGGGTCTCGACGATGTTGGTCTTGGGATCGAAATGGAAGTCCCAGACCTTCTCGAGCAGCATGGTGCGCGTCACCACTTCGCCGGCATGGCGCAGCAGGTATTCCAGGATCTTGAATTCCTGGGCCAAGAGCTCGATGCGCCGGCCGGCGCGCGTCACGGTGCGGGCCAAAAGATCCATCTCGAGGTCGGCCACGGCAAGCGACGTCGCCGCCACCATCGGCGGCCGCCGCGCGAGCGCACCGACGCGCGCCAAAAGCTCGGCGAAGGCAAAGGGTTTCACCAGGTAGTCGTCGCCGCCCGCCTCGAGGCCGGTCACGCGATCGTCGACGCCGCCCATGGTGGTGAGGAACAGCACCGGCGTGCGCACATTGGAGGCGCGCGCGGCCTTGACCAGCGACAGCCCGTCCATCGCCGGCAGCATGCGATCGACGATCATGACGTCGTATTTCTCGCCGGTCGCGAGATAGAGCCCGTCGCGGCCGTTGTCGGCGTGGTCGACGACATGGCTGTGCTCGCGCAGGCCCTTGGCGATGTAATCGGCGGTTTGCTTGTCGTCTTCGACGAGGAGGATTTTCACTTTAGCCCTGACAACGCGTGCGGCATCGGCGTTTGCCCCGATTCCGGGCCAAACGCAACGTTCCCCAACTATACAAACATTCAATGAAGCGGCCATCCGGTCGCCATGGGCCAAGTCCCATATTTCCTTCGCCAAAGCCCCCCGAAGGAGGTTGTTTTTATGACGAAGACCAAGACCATTCTCTCCGCCCTGGCGCTGACGACGGCGCTGACGGCGCCGGTGCTGATCGCCCCGCTGTTCTCCGCGCCGGCGGCGATCGCCGCCGCTCCGACCGTTGTGTCGGGCGTGCAGGACTTCTCCGACCTTGCCGCCAAGGTGACCCCGGCGGTCGTCAATGTCGCCGTGACCATGAAGGCCGGCGCGGCCGACGACGACGACGTCCAGATGTCCGACCGCTCCGGCCAGCAGCAGCAGATGGAAGAGTTCATGCAGCGCTTCGCCGAACGCTTCGGCCAGAAGGGCATGCCCCAGGTGAAGCCGCAGCATCCGGCGCAGAAGGCGCAGGCCGTCGGCACCGGCTTCATCGTCGACGCCGCTGGCTGGATCGTCACCAACTACCATGTCGCCGGCAAGGCCGACTCGATCACCGTCACCCTGACCGACGGCCGCAAGCTGCCGGCCAAGCTGATGGGCGGCGACGAGAAGACCGACCTCGCCCTGCTCAAGGTCGAGAGCGACAAGCCGCTGCCGTTCGTGAGCTTCGGCGACGCCACCAAGGTGCGCGTCGGCCAGCCGGTGATGGCGGTCGGCAACCCGTTCGGCCTGGGCGGCACCGTGACGACCGGCATCGTGTCGGCGCGCGGCCGTGACATCCATTCCGGTCCGTTCGACGACTACATCCAGACCGACGCCGCCATCAACCGCGGCAACTCGGGCGGTCCGCTGTTCGACATCGACGGCAAGGTGATCGGCATCAACACCGCCATCTTCTCGCCGACCGGCGGCAACATCGGCCTCGGCTTCGCCATTCCCTCGAGCCTGGCCGAGCCGGTGGTGATCCAGCTCAAGACCAGCGGCCGGGTCGAGCGTGGTCTCCTGGGCGTGCAGATCCAGCCGGTCAGCAGCGAGATCGCCCAGAGCATGTCGCTCAACGGCGAGAAGGGCGCGCTGGTGGCCGACGTGACGGCGGACAGCCCGGCTCTGGCCGCCGGCATCAAGTCGGGTGACGTGATCAAGAGTGTCGACGGCAAGGACGTCGACAGCATCCGCGACCTCACCCGCATGATCTCGGCGATCAAGCCCGGCACCTCGGTCAAGCTCGGTGTGTGGCGCGACGGCAAGGACATGAGCGTCACCGCCAAGATCGGCGACCAGAAGGACGAAGCCGCCGTGGTCAAGGCCAGCGCCGACAAGCAGGCCGACAAGAAAGCCGAGCCGATGTCCTACGGCGTGTCGCTGGCGCCGCTCTCCGACGAGATGCGCCAGGAGCTGAAGCTCAAGGGCTCGGTCAAAGGCGCGGTGATCGCCGCGGTCGAGCCGGGCAGCCCGGCCGACGAACAGGGCCTGAAAGCGGGCGACGTCCTGCAGCAGGTCGGCAAGGACCAGATCGACAGCCCCAAGATGGCTGCCGAGAAGCTCAAGGAAGCCAAGAAGACCGGCAAGCCGGTCCTGATGAAGATCTATCGGGAGGGGATGACCAGATTCGTCGCTATCTCTCCCCGGGCGGCGTAGCTGATCCTCTCGACGAGCCGGCGGTGGCCCCACCACCGCCGGCTTTGTCTTACCAGCCCCCTCAATTTGGCAATCGTCTTCGACAGGGGGGCGCGTCACGCCAAGCGGGCTTAACCGCGAAGGGCGCGTTCAGGGGGCGGGAGGTCCGCGGTCCACGCGTAAGTGGGGCCGCGGGCCTCTTCTTTTTGGCGAGGTCGCACAAGTCTTCTGCCTCCCTCGTCATACGGGGGAGGTGCCCCGTCATACGGGGCGGAGGGGGAAAGCCTCACAGACAATCTTTGAAAGTTTCGGATCTGAAATCGGCAGTTATCTCGCTCGCGGCCTTCCCCCTCCGGCCCTGCGGGCCACCTCTCCCGTACGACGGTAGGGCTATCGCATTTGACAATTTAGCCCGTCATCCCGAGCGAAGCCGAGGGACCTCTTCTTGTCGGCAGGACAACAGAACAGGTCCCTCCGCTGCGCCTCGCTGCGCTCGGCTCCGGTCGGGATGACGGGAGTTTTGGTCAAATGCGATGGCCCCTGCGTACGACGGGGGAGGTGATTGATGTCAACGAAACAGAAACCCGACTTCCGACAGATCCTCGTCGCCGATCCAGCGCAGGCCGCGGGCCAGGGTGCCGGTGGCGGCGCGGACGGGGCCGTTGTCGTCGTTCGGCACGAGCGCCGGCATCACTTCACGCGCGAACAGGCGGACCGACCGCGCCGATTCCTCGAACGAAAGATCGCCGCAGGCGAAGCGGCAGATGCTGTAGTTGATGCCCGAGACGGACTGATCGCGCAACATGCGCTCGCGCACCGTGGAAGGGCAGCCGGCGACGATGTAGCCCTGATCGACCGCTTCGTCGAAGTCGGGCGTCGAGATCTGGCGCGGCAGCTCGACGCCGTGGGCTCGCCAGAGATGGACCATGGAATCGTACCAGACGTGGAAGGCACGGCGGGCGGCCGAGACCGCGTCGCGGTCACTGTCTAAAACCACCACGTTGCGCGTGTTGCCGACGAACGGCATGTCCGCAAGCGGGCGCTCGAGCTCCGACCAGGCGGCCCGGTAGCGCGCGGTGAACTTGCCGGCGTCACGCGTCGGCATGGCGAGCGCTACGTTGCAGCCTAGCCCGGCCAGGCGATCGGCGCTGTCGAGCGAGCGGGTGACGTGCCACAGCGGCGGGTGCGGGCGCTGCACCGGCTGCATCACCATAGGGATGTCCTTCAAGGTGAAGAACTTGCCGGCATGGTCGAGGCGGTCGGCGCCCAGTCCCTTGAGCACGATCTCCAGTATTTCGTCGAAGCGCTCCTGGGCGGTGGCGGGTTCGACGCCGAAGAACGCCGCCTCGTAGGGCGAGGCGCCGCGGCCGACACCGAGCTCGAGCCGGCCACGGCTCATGAGGTCGAGCATGCAGATCTCTTCGATCAACCGCAGCGGATGATAAAGACCGAGCGGATAGGCGAGCGGTCCGAAGCGAAGCACCTTCGTGCGCTGGGCGACGGCGGCGAGGAACAGGCCAGGCGAGGGCGCCGACCCCAGCGGTGTGCCGTGGTGTTCGGCCACGTGATAGGCATGGAAGCCCGCCCATTCATAGAGCTCGGTCAGCTTCAGGCGGTCTTCATATTGGCAACCCAGGTCGGGGCCGGACCTGTCGAGATGATCGAAGACGGCGAACTTCATATTTTTCTTTTTACGACGGTGATTTGCCGTCTCATTTTGCATGCAACGCTGAACAAAGTCGCTGCCTCGGCGTGCATAGCTCGAAGAGTCAAAGGGCGGGCATCACTTCTTTGGCGAACAGCTCGATCGAGTGCTTCGACTCCTCGAACGACAGATCGCCGAAGGCCAGCCGGCAGATGCAGTAGTTGATGCCGGCCACCTCGTTGTCGCGCTTCATGCGCTCGCGCACCGTCGAGGGCGAGCCCGCGATGATGTAGCCCTGCTCCAGGGCGTCATCGAATTCGGCGGGGATCAACTGGCGCGGCAGGCCGACGCCATGCGCCCGCCAGAGATGGATCAACGCGTCGTACCACAGCGCGAAGGCGCGCTTGGCGGCGCCCTGCGCCTCGCGGTCGGTCTCGCCGACCACGACATGGCGGCTGAGCCCGATCAACGGCAGCCGCGCCTCGTCGCGGCCCAGCGCCTTCCACGCCGCCCGGTAGCGCTCGGCGAAGCGGCCGACGCCATCGGCCCGCATGCCGACCACCGTGTTGCACGCCTGCTTGGCCAGCCGGTCGGCGCTCTCCAGCGAATTGGCGCCATACCACAGCGGCGGGGTCGGACGCTGGACGGGCTGCATCTCCATCGGCACGTCCTTGAAGGTGAAATACTTGCCCGCGTGATCGAGGCGCGGCTGGGTGAGGCCCTTCAGGATCACCTCGAGCGCCTCGGCGAAGCGTTCCGGCCCGGTGGCGGGGTCGACGCCGTAGTAGCCGACCTCATAAGGCGAGATGCCGCGGCCGACGCCGAGCTCGAGCCGCCCGCCGCTCAGCTGGTCGAGCATGCAGATCTCGTCGATCAGGCGCAGCGGATGATAGAGGTTCACGGTGTAGACCAGCGGCCCGAAGCGCAGGGTCGTGGTGCGCTCTGCCACGGCGGCCAGGAACACGCTGGGCGAGGGCGCCATGCCGAGCGGCGTCGCGTGGTGCTCGGCCAGGTGATAGGCATGAAAGCCCGCGCGCTCGTAGAGCTCGATCAGGCTGAGCCGCTCGCCGAACTGGCGGCCGAGATCGGCGCCGGCGCGGTCCATGTGGTCGAAGATGCCGAACTTCATGAGCTGTTTCCCCGGTTTGCACCGATGGTAGGGTAGGCCGCGATGAAAAAGTACCTTTGTCTGGGCTGCGGCTTTTCCTACGACGAGGCGCGTGGCCTGCCCGAGCATGGTATCGCACCGGGCACGCGGTGGGCCGACATTCCCGACGACTGGGTCTGTCCGGACTGCGGAACGCCCAAGGCGGGCTTCGACATGGTCGAGATCCCGTACTACGCCGAAGGCCAGCCGGCATGAGCGTGCGCTTCGTCCTGCGCGCCGGCGAGCGCGGCTATTCCTGGCTGCCGTCGGTCGGTCTCAATGCCAGCTACGTCGCCGGCCATCCCGACGGCGCGATCACGCGCCATTCGACCTTCAACTTCCACGACTACCAGTCGGGCATTCCGGGCCTGGGCGTCATGAAGGTATTCGGCGACGAGGTCTTCACGCCCAACGGGACGGGCTACAACATGCACCCGCACCACAATTTCATCATCATGGCCTTCGTGCTGGGGGGCGCGCTCACCCACATCAACACCATCGGCAAGGTCGACGAGCTCGGGAAGGACGACTATTACGTCTTCTCCGCGGGCTCGGGCGGCAAGCACAGCGAGCTCAATATCGGCGAGAAGGACTTGGCTGTGATCTATGTCTGGGTACTGCCCGGACAGCTTCTGGCGCCGCCATCCTACCGGCGCAGCCATTTCGACCGCCAGGCCGGCGCCAACCGCATCACCTGTCTGGTGGGCGAGGAGAAGGGCGCGCTGCCGATCGGCCAGGTCTTCAAGGTTTCGCGGTTGGTGAGCGATGCCGACAGAAGCCATGTCTATCGCCCGTCAAAGGCGAACGGCTTCTACGCCTTCGTGCTGGAAGGCGAGGTCGCGATCGCCGATGCGATCCTGACGCGCCGCGACAGCATTGCCCTGGACGGCGAAGAAAAGATCGAGATCGCCGCCCGCACCAACGGCACCGACCTGCTGCTGGTCGAGACAAGGCTCTGACGCCCGCGTTCGCTCAGAGTCCTCGGATGCTGATCCGGGCGAATGCATGCCATTTGGAATTTTGAACGAACACCCGCAGGTAGATTTGCTCCGGCTTCGTTCCCGATTGATGTTCCAGCACTATCCGCGCCGTCTTGTCGGTTTCGTAGAAGCTTTCGAACAGGCTCGGCACGAGGTTGGCGGAACTCGGGCTGCCGATGCAGATCACCGTGGGGTCACCGTTGTCGAGCGCATGAAGGTCCGTCGACTCCACGCCGACATCCGGATCGACGGTACGGAGCCTGCAATACCCCGCGGAAGCGGGGGCGCGGATGGTGGTCATTTCCGGGGGCTCGCCGCCTGAGTTGTAGGCGACCATGGACAGCCCTGTGATGTGGTACGCGCCGGGCGCCAAGGTCACGATGCCGGTGGCGAAATCGCACTGGATGGCGGTCCCCTTTCGGACATCGGTGTCGGTGAAAACCCGCCTGTTCCAACCGGGCTTCATCTGTTTGTTATCAGGTGAAAACTCCGTGAACACCGCATAGTCTGGCGTTGGGGGCATCGTGCTCTCCTTGGTGAGGCTTGCGGCATTCTCCGCGACGGCCGACCCGGGCGGGATCGCGCCGGCAAGCAGCGCCGCGCCGCCGAGCACAAGCTTGCGACGATCGGGGCTGGCAGGTTTCATTTAGAGCGCGCGCTTCTTGCTCGAGATCACGCCGCTCGCGATGCCGTGCCATTCGATGCTGCCGGTAAGCCTGGAGTGCTCGATCTTCGGGCAGCGATTCATCACGACCTTCAGCCCGGCCGCCTCGGCGCGCCGGGCGGCCTCGTCGTTGCGTATGCCCAACTGCATCCACACCACCTTGGCGCCGTGCTTGATCGCCTCGTCGGTGATCGGGCCTGCCGCCTCGGAGTTGCGGAAGATGTCGACGATGTCGGCCTTCACCGGCAGCTCGGCGAGCGAGCCATAGACCTTCTGGCCCATGATCTCCTGGCCGACGGCGGCCGGATTGACCGGAATGACCTTGTATCCGCGGTCGAGCAGATATTTCATGGCGAAATAGCTCGGACGATTCCAGTTGGCCGAGGCCCCGACCATGGCGATGGTCTTGTTCTCGCGCAGGATTTTGCGCAGGTAGGCGTCGTCGTAGCGGTCATGGTTCACGGCGGACATGGGGGAACTATACATGGCGCAGCCGCTGCTGTGACCCATGGCGGCCGGGCTGATCGTCCATGCGGATCAAGCGGAGCAGATCCTGCAGGAAGGCCGCGTCGACCTGATCGCCCTGGCCCGTGAGTTGCTTTACAATCCCACTGACAGGCATGAGGGCCGGCTAGCGAGGGAGAGGATCGTTCGATGGACAGTGTCGTTCAACAGGACCGCGTCAAGATGAGCGAAGCCGAGTGGCAGGTACGCTGTGACCTCGCCGCGCTCTACCGCATCACCGATCTTTACGGCTGGACCGACACCATCAACACCCACATGTCGGTGCGTATTCCCGGCGAGCCGAAATGCTTCCTGATCAACAATTACGGCGACCTGTTCCACGAGATCACCGCCTCGAGCCTGGTGAAGATGGATCTCGACGGCAACGTGCACAGCACGGACGGCAGCTTCAATGCCGCGGGCTTCACCATCCATAGCGGCGTCTACAAGGCCAGGCCCGACGCCAACTGCGTCATGCACACCCACACCCGCGCCGGCACCGGCATTTCGGTGCTGAAGAAGGGCCTGCGGCCGATCAGCCAGGATGCGCTCGCCGTTCTCGACGACCTGGTTTATCACGAGTATGGCATGCCGAGCTCGCAGGAAGAATGCGACTTGCTGGGCGTCAGCTGCCAGAGCGGCAGTGCGGTGGTGCTGCGCAACCACGGCCTTTTGTCGGTCGGTGCCACCATCCCGGCCGCGCTGCGGCGGCTCTACATGCTGGAACGCGCCTGCGAGATCGAGATCATCGCCCGCAGCCTCGACGAGGAACCGGCGCCGATCGCCGACGATGTCATCCAGCAATACGCCGCCCGCGCCAAGGCGCAGCGCGCCTCGCCCGAGTTCGGCATGGCCGACTGGAAAGCCGCCCTTCGCCAGATCGAGGGCAAGGGCATCGACTGGCGGCAATAAGGCCTCTTCCGGACCGCGAGCCTCCGGCTCGCTGTCCAAAAGAACATGAACGACGGATTAATCGGTCAAAACGTCAAGCAGTAGGCTTGTATCGACGAGGATGCCGGTCACGGCCGCGCATGGCATCGAGGTGGTCGTCGGTGCTCCGGTAGGGCGAGCGCCAGTGCTTGCGCGCCTTGAGCAGCGCATCGAGGGCCGCTTGGCCCGGTCGCTTGGGGCGGTCCGCACGCGCCTTCCCCACGACAACGCGGCCATCGACCTCGCGAAAATCGACGGAGGAGCCGGCCACAAAGTCGTGCCGCTTTCGTATTTCGAGCGGGATGGTGACTTGCCCTTTGGACGTAATTCGTCGCGCCATGGTCAGCCCAAAATATTGCTGATTTGCTTTGCCGTGCTACCGCCCCTTCCACTCCGGCAGGCCCTGCTTGTTCACGAACGCATCGATGCCGAGCTTCGCGTCCTCGCGCTTGACGGCGCCGGCCATGTAGGCGGTAGCGTAGGCGTAGGCCTGCTCGAGATCCATTTCCATGTGCTTGTGGAACAGCTCCTTGCCCTGCGCCAGCACCAGCGGCGACTTGGCGGCAATCGTGTTGGCAAGATCCAGGGTCGCCTTGTCGAGCTCGGCCGCGGGCACGACGCGGCTCACCAGGCCGTCGCGCAGCGCCGTCTCGGCGCCGATCGGCTCGCCGGTGAACAGCATGTCGAGCGCGCGCTTGGAGCCCACGTTGCGGCCGAGCGGCACCGAGGGCGTGCCGCAGAACAGGCCGATATTGACTCCGGGCGTGGCGAACTGGGCGTCTGCGGAGGCAACGGCGAGGTCGCAGGCGGCGACCAGCTGGCAGCCCGCCGCGGTGGCGATGGCGTGGACCTTGGCGATCACCGGCTGGGGCAGGCGGCGGATTGCCATCATCATCGCCGAGCAGCGCGTTATAAGGTCGAAATGGAAGCCGTAGTCGTCGGTCGAGCGGACCTCGCGCAGGTCGTGGCCTGAGGAGAAGGCGCGTCCCTTGGCCTCGATCACGACGCAGCGGATTTCCTTGTCCTTGGCGAGCCTGTCGAATTCCGCCTGCAGCGCGTCTATAAGCTCGCCCGACAGCGCGTTCATGGCGTGCGGCCGGTTCAGCGTCAGGATCGCGACCCGGCCTTCGTCGCGGCGCAGCAGGACCGGTTCGTTGGGAGCGGTGGTCATGGTCGCATTCTACGGGGTTGGGGAAGGTCCGTCATGCCGCTCATGACGCCCGCCGACCTGCACAAGTTCCTCGAAGAACACTTCCCCCAGGTGGCGCATTTCGATCTCAAGGTCGAGCACCTCGACGACACCACGATCCGCGTGCGCCTGCCGGCGCACGAGCGGCATCTGAGGCCCGGCGGCACGATCTCCGGTCCGACGCTGGTGTGGCTGGTCGACCTCGGCTTCTATCTTTTGCTTCTGGGGCGCCTCGGGCCCGTCGCGCTGGCCGTCACGACCAATCTCAACATCAATTTCATGCGCAAGCCCGCGCCCGCCGATCTTTTGGGCGAGGGCAGGCTGATGAAGCTCGGCCGCGCCCTGGCGGTGGGCGACTTCACCATCTGGAGCGAGGGCGTGAAGGAGCCGGTGGCGAATGCCACCGTGACCTACTCGATCCCACCTGAGGGGGGTGGGGCGAGAAAATGAGACTCGATCAGAAAAGCCTTATGCCATCGGCATCAAAGCCGTCTCACCGAGGTGAGACTCGGGTGAGACTCTCAGGCAACCTCCAGAAATATCGTATAATCAATGGGTTATAA
>WNFC01009418.1_pt1 | contig 20584 bp, 20 predicted proteins | sample 5400541 | NCBI WGS metagenome assembly WNFC01 (sample SAMN13153342, study PRJNA577476) | soil metagenome | isolation source: 120 cm saprolite under Douglas fir tree site 2 hole 2 replicate 1 | place: USA:California | collected 2015-04-18
CCAGCCACAGGAGATCGTCGACCAGATGCCGCATCCGCTGGCTTTCCTGGTTGACGCGCGTGAAGGCGCGCTGGTACCAGTCCTGATCCCGTGGCTGTGAGAGGGCCAGTGAGGTCTGCGCCTGGATGACGGCCAGCGGTGTGCGCAGCTCATGCGAGGCATTCGCCGTGAAGTCCATCTGCCGCCGGCGGGCTTGCTCGATCGGCGACGCCACCCGCCGGCCGATGGCCAGCGCGCCCAGGAATACGACGAGCAAGAGAACCGGTCCGATCAGCAGTTCCGCCTGGATCAGATTCACCCGAGCCTGGTCGACGCTGGTCATGGACTGTCCGACGACCGCCCAGTCATCCCCAACATGGCCGCCCTCGACGCGGAGCTGAGTCCCGGACACGGTGATGGTTTGCGCCCCCGTGATGCTCGTCGGCGGCACCGGAAGCTTTACGGACTGCGCCTCCGTACTGCTATCGCTGAAATTGCCGTCGGGATGCCACATCCACCAGAGGACTGGCGCGTCACCGAGTCGTGGTCCTCCACGAGGCCCGGGGAAACGCAGCAACGATGCCGGTCGCGGCCAGCGCTACCCGCTGCGCACCGGAACGAGCCAGGTCGACCCGAGCGGTACTCAACGTCCTTTCACCGTCACCCAGTTTCGCAGTCTGTTCCTTTCGATTTGATGACACCATACAAGTCCGGGGCCGGGATAATCCCGGCCCCATCTCTGATCCAACGGCACTAGGGAACGGTCGGCATCTGGCCCGCGTTCTCCTGCGCCTCGCGCGCTGCGCTCTCGCCGGCTTCATGCGCCGCGGTCTCGTTCGACACGAACGTGCCTGAGGCTGCGGCAGGGGACGCCGCGGTGGCCGCTGCACTCGATGACGTGGCGGCACTGACGCCCAGCGGACCCGCAATCGCGGCGCCAATGACGCCGCCCGTCAGCAACGAGCCGGCGATGCCGGCACCGATGACCAACCTGCTCATGAGATTCATTTTCTTCACCTCCTTCTAACTGGTACTGGACGCAGCATGAAGGTCGGCACCTTTCTAAACCGTGACGAAAACAAGAGATGCGATACGCTGAATCGGCATGGCCGCGGAAGCTTCGCCTGGTCAGCTAACTGACTTTCTCCGCAGCCTTCGGGCCGTGCGCGAATTTCAGCGCAAGCCAGTTCCCGATGACGTGATTCAGGACATCCTCGAGGTCGCCCGCTGGTCGGGCAGCGCGAGCAACCGTCAGTTCGGTGAGATCATCGTCGTCCGCGATCGAGAGACGCTGAAGGCACTTGCCGGCTTAGGTGGATACGTCGGCCACGTGCGCGGCGCCGCGCTCGCCATGCTCCTCGTGATGCCGGGCGAGTGGCCGGAGGGCGAGACCTTCGATGAGGGCCGGCTCGCGGAGCGCATCATGCTCGGGGCCTGGGCGCACGAAGTGGGGTCCTCGATCGGATGGTTTTCGCCCGAAGGGCGGAAAGAGGCGAAGCGTCTGCTCGCCGTGCCGGCGAAACTCGTCCTGCGCACCGCCATCGGACTCGGCTATCCGTCCAAGCCACTGCGGCGCGGGGCGCGAAAGCCACTCAACGAGCTCGTCCACGAGGAGCGCTACCGGGTCTAGGCGCAACGATCGCGGAGGCCGCCCGCTTGACCAGCGGCGAGACCTCGTCCGGTGTTCGGTCGGGTCCCGCCAATACGTCGAAATTCTCGAAGCTGGTCAGCGCAAACAGGAGATCGACCGTTTCCGCGATGTGCCCAGCACGCGCCGGAAACCGCGACACGATCACGCGCAGCCCATTCCTTCTCCCTTCGTTGCGCTCGCGGAGGACCTGGTCCAGCTCGCTATCGAGCGCGGCCATTGCGCGAAGGCGGCGCAGCGCGGTCCGGTCGGACGACCAGAATCGCGCGAAGACGTCGATGAATCGGTTAAGGGCAGCCGCAGGATCCGCCTGCTGAAAGGCGCTTGGTAGCTGCAGCATCCCGCCTCGGGCGGCAAGCGCATCGAAGAGGGCTTCGAGTAGCCCGCGCTTCGAGCTGAACTGGTAGTAGACCGTCATGCGGGCGACGTCCGCGCGCCGGGCCACGGCGTCGATGCTGAAACTGGTGTCCTGCGCGAGCTGATCGCGTGCGGCCGTGAGGATTCGCGTGCGGGTCTCATCCGCCGCCACCTGCCGCTGCCCGAGTCGGTACGGGCGTGGGCTCATCTCAGACTTGACATGACTTTATTTCATCATGCAGTATATACAACGAAATAGCGCCTCGTCAACGGAATCGAGTAGGAGGTCGACTCGAGATGGCATATCACGCTGCACTCTACTTTCATATCCTTGGCGCGTTCGGCTTGATCGCTGCGATCACCGTTGAGGCCATCGGCCTCCGCGGGCTTAGGGGCGCGACGAGGAGGGAGGACGCGCTGATGTGGCTCGGTATTTCGCGTGGGATTGTCACGCGACTGGCCCCGGCATCGCTCGGGTTGATCCTCCTTAGTGGGCTCTACATGACGGCCACGACCTGGGGACCACGCGGCTGGATCCTTGCTGCCTTGGCCAGCCTCGTGCTGCTGGCCATCGTCGGCGCCGTCGGCACTGGCATTCGGATGGCCCGCATTGGGCCAGCGGTCGGCGGATCCCAGGGTCAGCTGTCAGATGAGCTGCGGAGCGGACTTCGCGATCCGATTTTGCTGACATCACTGTGGGTCCGGTCGGCGATCGTGCTGGGTATCGCCCTCCTCATGACACTCAAGCCGGCAGGCCTGACATCGCTGGTCATCATCGCCCTCGCCGTCGCCATCGGGCTGCTGGCGGGCCAGCTTTCGGCAAGGAGGAGACGTCATGAGTACGCCAATGCGGTTGGCTGAGCAAACCACCCGGCGTCCCGTCGATCGGCGCTGGCTGGCGCTTGCCATCATCGCCATGGCTCAACTGATGATCGCGCTCGACGCGACCATCGTGAGCATCGCGCTACCCTGGGCGCAGCGCGACCTGGGAGCCTCCGATGCCCAGCGACAGTGGGTGATCACCGCCTACACGCTGGCCTTCGCCGGACTGTTGCTCGTCGGCGGTCGCATCGCGGACACGTTTGGACGCAAGCGCACGTTTGTAGTTGGTTTGGCCGGCTTCGCGGTGGCGTCCGCCGTGGGCGGTTCCGCTGGGACCTTCGCCGTGCTGCTCGCCGCACGCGCCGCCCAGGGAGCCTTCGCGGCGCTGCTCGCCCCGACCGCCCTCTCCCTGCTAGCGGTCACCTTCACAAAACCCCATGACCGAGCCAGAGCGTTCGCGGTGTACGGCGCGATTGCCGGCAGTGGCGCCGCGCTTGGCCTCCTGCTCGGCGGCGTTCTGACCCAATACGTCGGCTGGCGATGGTGCCTCTATGTCAATGTCCCCATTGCAGTCGCCGCCGCGATTGGAGGCTGGCGCGTCCTGAGCGGCAGCGGGGGCGGCCAGGGCCAACCGGTCGACCTGCCGGGCGTGGTGTTCGCCACCGGCGGCCTGGTCGCGCTTGTTTATGCCTGCACCGAGGCGGTCTCATCCGGATGGAGGTCGAGCACGGTCATGGGGTTCCTGTTCGTTAGTGCGGTGCTGCTCCTCGCCTTCGTCCTGCGCGAGACGCGCGCGAGTGCACCCCTCCTTCCCATGCAGATCGTCCTCGACCGCAACCGGGGTGGTGCGTATCTTGCGGTGGCGTTCGCCATCGCCGGCATGTTCGGCGCGTTTCTCTTCCTCACGTATTACCTGCAGGTTGTGCTGCGATACTCGCCCCTTCAAGCCGGGCTGGCGTTCCTGCCGCTCACGCTGGCGTCGCAAGCTGGCTCATGGGGGATTGCGAGCGTCCTGATGCCGCGGGTTCCGGCCCGCTGGATCATGGCGCCGGGAGCGCTGACCGCGGCAGCGGGGATGCTGTTCCTGACCCAGATCCCGGTCCAAAGCGGCTACCTCACTCACGTCCTCCCGGCCGAGATCCTGTTGGGCATCGGCATTGCCTGCGTGATGGCGCCGGCGTTCAATGTCGGGACACGGGGCGTAGATCCCCGCCAGGCCGGCGTCGCAGCCGCGACCGTCAATGCAGCCACCCAGATCGGCGCGTCGCTCGGCACAGCGATTCTCAACACGATCGCCGCAAGTGCCACCGCAGCCTATCTCGTCGGCCTTCGGCCGTCGGCGGGCGTCGTCAATCAGGCTCTCGTCCACGGGTATGCCGCTGCCACCGCATGGGCAGCGGGCATCCTGGTCCTGGGCGCCATCACGACGGCCATCCTGATCGACGCTGGCCGGCCAACGCGACACAATTGAAGGATGCCGAAGTATGTCCTTCTCTACGAGTCGGCGGGCGACGTCCGCTCGAAGGCGCCCATGTACTTCCGCGCCCACGTGGCCCGCTGGAAAGAGTTCCAGGATCAGGGCACCCTGCTCATGATCGGCACCTTTGCCAATCCCCAGGACGAGGGCTCGATGGCGATCTTCACCACGCGCGAGGCCGCGGAGGCCTTCGCCAGGAGCGACCCCTTCGTCCTGAACGGCGTGGTGCGCCGCTGGTCCATCCGGGAATGGAATGAAGCGATCGCCGGCTCCTGACGCCGAGGACGAGACGCCGATAATGTCCCTGAGCCATGGCAGACGAGACGCTGACCATCACCGATAACCGAACCGGTCGCCGCTACGAGGTCCCCATCCGGGACGGCGCGGTCGCCGCCACCGACCTCCAGAAGATTGTGAGCGACGGACCGGGTTCCGGTCTACTGAGCTATGACCCGGCCTTCCTGAACACCGCGAGCTGTCGCAGCGCGATCACCTTCATCGACGGCGAGCGGAGCATCCTGCGTTACCGCGGCTATCCCGTCGAGGAGCTGGCCGAACGGAGCACGTTCCTCGAGGTTGCGTATCTCCTGATCCACGGCGAGCTCCCCGATCCCACCCAGCATCGCGCGTGGGTCGATGCGATCACTCACCACACCCTCCTCCACGAAAATATCAAGAAGCTGATCGACGGCTTCCACCACGACGCGCACCCGATGGGCATCCTGGTCGGCACCGTGGGCGCGCTCTCCACCTTCTACCCCGATGCGAAGGACATCTTCAATGCGGACAGCCGCCAGCTGCAGATCCTTCGCTTGATCGCCAAGATGCCTACCCTGGCGGCATTCGCAGCGCGCCACGCTATCGGGATGCCCTACGCCTATCCGGACAACGACCTCTCCTATGCGGGCAACTTCCTCAACATGATGTGGAAGGCCACCGAACTGAAATACGAACCCAATCCGGTGCTGGAGCGCGCCCTCGACGTACTGCTCATCCTGCATGCCGACCACGAGCAGAATTGCTCCACCAACGTGATGCGCGAGGTCGGCAGCTCGCATGCCGATCCGTTCAGCGCCACGGCGGCGGCCGCGGCGGCACTGTACGGCCCCCTGCACGGTGGCGCCAACGAGCAAGTGCTTCGGATGCTCAAGGAGATCGGGTCGGTCAGCCGCGTTCCCGAATACGTCAAACGGGTCCGCGCCGGCGAGATGCGACTGATGGGCTTCGGCCACCGGATCTACAAGAATTTCGACCCCAGAGCGCAGATCATCAAGAAGGTGGCCGACGATGTCCTCAAGGTCACCGGTCGCAGTACGCTGCTCGACATCGCGCTCGAGTTGGAACGCGTCGCCCTGGCGGATGACTATTTCATCAAGCACCGCCTTTACCCCAACGTCGACTTCTACTCCGGCATCATCTATTCAGCGATCGGCTTCCCGGTCGAGATGTTTCCGGTGCTCTTTGCCATCGGCCGCACCCCGGGGTGGCTGGCCCAGTGGCAGGAAGGCCTGCTCGATCCGGAGCAGAAGATCGCCCGGCCGCGCCAGGTGTACACCGGACCCACCGAGCGACATCTGCCCGCGGTTCGCGCGGCGGCGGTTTCGCGCTAGGGAAGTAGCCGGAACCAGCGGAGGCTGAATAGGCCGCCGGCGACCAGGATGATGGCGCCCAGCGCCTCCAGGGGCACCGTCAGGTCGAGCTTGGTCGTAACCCACCCGATGCGTTGCCCAAGATCGCTGTAGATCTTGCTCAGCTGGCCCTCGTCGGCGGCGTAATAGTAGTGGCCGCCGGTGGCGCTGCTGATCTGCTGCAGTGCCTGCTCGTCAACGCCATCGACGACCCTGCCTTGCACCATCGTCGTCTGGTTGCGCGCCCCAATGCCGATGGTGTCGACCGGGATCTTGGCCTGCGCCGCGTTAGCGGCGGCGGTCGCCGTAACGACGCCGGTATTGGACGAGCCATCCGTCAGCAAGACGACCCTGGCGTAGTTCTGGGACTTCGGGCCATTGGGGTCCGCGACGTTGGCGAGCTGCGCGACGGCGACCTGGATGGCGTCACCGATCGCCGTGCCCCCGCCGGGGGCGAGGGTGCCCAGCGCATCTTTCACCGAGCCCTTGTCGCTGGTGAGCGGCGCAATCACCTCGGCTTGCGAGTTGAAGATGACGAGCCCGACCTGCGCGTTGCTCGGTAGCTTGTCGATCAGGGTACGGCCGGCGGCGATCGCCGCCTCGATCCGGGTCGGCTGAACGTCGGTCGCCGCCATCGATCCGGAGACGTCGACGGCCAGCATGACGCTGGTCTGACCTTTCGGGATCCGGATGGTGGCCTGCGGCCGGGCGATCGACAGGAGCAGCCCCGCGACACCGGCAATAAAGAGGATCGCGGGAAGATGGCGCCGGAATCCTGGTCCCTTGCCCATGACCTGGTTGAGCAAGGCAAGATTCGTGAAGCGCACCGTGTAGGCGCGGCGGCGCTTCTGGCTCGAGAGGTAAAAGCCGACCAGCAGCGGAATCGCGAGCAGGCCGACCAGCAGCCAGGGGGCCTGGAAACTCATGCGGTCACCGGCGCCAGCCGCCGGCCGCGCTGTGCCTCCCGCTGTTTGATGAACGCCACCAGCTGCGGCACGGCTTCGGCGGTGGTGCTCAGCTCGGCGACGGCGGTCCGTGCCGCTAAGAGATCGGCCCGGATGGTTGCCCGCTGGGCATTCGCCGCATCCTGAAAACGGGCCCGTAGCGGCGCGCTCCCGGTGTCGACCTGGATCTGCCGCCCGGACTCCGGGTCCTCAAAGGTGACGACGCCCACGTCCGGAATCTCATGCTCTCGCGGATCGGTCACCCAGGCCGCGACGACTTCGTGGCGGAGTGCCAAGGCGCCGAGCGGTTGCTGCCATCCGCCGGGCGTCATGAAGTCGGTGAGGACTACCATCAGCGAGGGACGGCGGATCAGCCGGCCCGCCTCCGTCAGCGCCCGGCCGAGGTCGGTGCTCCCACCCTGCCCTCCCCCAGAGGGGGAGGGAAATTGTGATCCGTCCGTCGCTCGTTCAATCCGGGCGATCAATTGCAACAGGGCGGTGCGACCCGCCGATGGCGGGATGATGGATCGGACGCGTTCGTCGAAGAGCAGCGCCCCCACCCGGTTGCCGCGACCGATCAGGATTTGCCCGACCACAGCCGAGAACTCGATCGCCAGCTGGCGCTTGAGGCAGCGCGCCGTTCCCCAGTCCAACGACCGCGAGACATCGATCAGCAGCCAGGCGTCGAGGCCTCGATCGGGCAGGGATTCACGGACATACGGGCGGTCCGAGCGCGCCGTGATGTTCCATTCCCGGGGTGAAACCCGAGGCGGCGCAAGACCGGCCAGCGGGCGCGGCGCAACAGGTCATCGATGGCGATACCGCTCGCGATGCTAGGAGGCAACCCGATCTCCGAGATCGATGCGAGGCGGCGGGAACCGCTCGAGCACGCGGCGAACCACGGTTTCCGCCGTGACGCCCGCAGCAATCCCCTCGTAAGTGAGGACGAGCCGGTGACGGATGACTTCGGGCGCCACTTCGCTGAGGTCGTGTGGCAGGACGTAGGAGCGCCCTCGCATGAACGCCAGCGCCCGGCCGGCGGTGACCAGGTTGATGGAGGCGCGCGGGCTGGCCCCGTAAGCGATCGCCGATGCGAGGTCCTCGAGGCCTTTTACCTTGCCCGGGCGGCTGGCATAGGCGAGCGTGGCGGCGTAAGTCCGCACGGCGGGGTCGACGTAGACCTCGCTCACGGCCTTCTGCATCTCCTTGAGCTGATCGAGGGTCACCATCTGGCGGAGCTCGATCTCGGGGCCTGTGATCCGTTCGACCACGACCACCTCTTCCTGGAAGGTGGGGTAGTCGACCAGGACTTTCAGCATGAACCGGTCCAGTTGCGCCTCCGGCAGCGGGTAGGTGCCGTCGGTTTCGATCGGGTTCTCGGTGGCCAGTACGACGAAAGGGTCGGGCAGGTGATGGGTCTCTTTGCCGATCGTGACCTGCCGCTCCTGCATCGCCTCGAGCAGCGCGGACTGGACCTTGGCCGGTGCGCGGTTGATCTCGTCCGCCAGCAGGAGATTGCAAAAGACCGGGCCGAGCTCGGTCGAGAATTGTCCTTGCCCGGGGTTGTAGATGCGGGTCCCGATCAGGTCGGCCGGCACCAGGTCGGGCGTGAACTGGATCCGGCCGGCGGCCCCGCCGATCACCTGCGCGAAGGCCTTTACGGTAACGGTCTTGGCCAGGCCGGGAACGCCTTCGAGCAGCACGTGCCCGCCGGAGAGCAGCGCGATCAGCAGGCGCTCGAGGAGACGGTCCTGGCCGACGATCAGCCGTTTGACTTCGAACAGAATCTGCTCGATCGGCGCCGGCACGCGGGCCGCGAGTTCACGGGCGGCTTCGGTGGGGCTCGCGACTTCTTCGCGAGCGATGAGCGGTCGATTGATCATGAGACCCTCCCTGGCATGACAGTCCTCCGATTGAACCGCGTCGAGATGAGGTGTTTCTGAGCGACCACTAAGGGAGATCTAAGATTGTTGGGATGGGACTCGAGCGGCTCGCGCCAGCGGCACTGTTCAAACCCACGGCCTACACCCAGGTGGTCGTGGCCCGGGGACGCCGCATGGTCTTCGTCGCCGGCCAGGTCTCGATCGATGCGGACGGCAAGCTGGTTGCCTCCGGCGATTTCGCGGGCCAGGTCAAGCAAGTATTCGCCAACCTGCGCATCGCGCTCGAGGGCGCCGGCGCGACACCCGCGGATGTCACGAAGATCACCATCTATATCGTTGGCTACAAGCCAGAGCTGAGACCCTTGGTGGGCGAAGCCCGCTCCGCCGTTTTCGGCCCGGCGACCCTGCCGGCATCGACCCTGGTCGGCGTCCAGGCCCTGGCCGAGCCCGGCTATCTGATCGAAGTCGAAGCGATCGCCGTCGTAGACGAGGCCTGAAGTCGTTCGGTTTGGAAACCGATCCGCGGACGTTTCTGCGGTAGGGTAGCGCCGTGGGTATCATGCCGCCGGGGCACGGCGGCCCGTCGTTGGGTTGGATGTGGGGCCGCGGTCGCTCGAAGACTAAAGACACGGGCCCGGCGAACAGCGGCCTGACCGGCAACCCGGTGATCGAGGAGCCGCAGGAGCCACAGGGACCAAAAGACCTGCGCAGCCGCTGGCGAAACCTCAAGGAGTCGATCCGCGGCACGGCGGCCGCGCTCCCGAGGGTGCTTCGGCTGGTCTGGGACGCGAGCCCCGCGATCACGATTGGCCTCTTCGCGGTGACGGTGGTCGCCGGCGTCATCCCGGCCCTGTCCGCCTACACCTCAAAGCTCCTCGTCAACGCCGTCGTGCAGGGCATCTTGGTGCACAACCATCCGACCACCGCCGATGTGATCCGGTTCGACTTCGGACTATGGAAGACCTCGGGCTTTACCATCGTCAACGGGATCATCTTCCTTGCGATTCTGCAACTGCTGATCTTCGCGCTGATCGCGTTTCTTAGCACGGCGCGCAACATCACCCAGCAGCTCCTCCAGAACGCAGTCTCCATGCGCATTCAATTGATGGTGATGGAAAAGGCCGCCTCGCTCGACCTCGCGTTCTATGAAGACCCGGCGTCATACGACCTCTTGCGGCGGGCCCAGACGGACTCCATCAACCGTCCGGTGCTGATGATCTCGACGGCCTTCGGGTTGGTGCAGACCGGCTTGACCTTCGCGACGATGATCGCGCTGCTGGTGCTGGTGAGCCCGCTGCTCGCCTTGCTGGCGCTCCTGTCCCCCGTCCCGGCCTTCATCGCCGACACCCGCTACGGGTGGCGCGGCTACAACATCGCGCGCTGGGGCTCACGGCTGCTTCGCCGCATGAACTACCTCGTGACCCTGCTGACCACGGACAGCTATGCCAAGGAGGTCAAGCTGTTCGGGCTTGGCCAGTACTTCATCGACCGCTACCGCCTGATCGGCGAGGCCTATTACGGCAGCCAGCGCCGTCAGGTCGTGCGACGCTACCTGACCGGATTTCTCTGGGGCAACCTCAGCACCATCGCGACCTCGGTGACCTATCTCTACGTCGCGCTACAGGCGATCGCCGGCAAGCTGTCCCTGGGCGACCTGACCCTGTACACGACCGCGGCCCAATCGGTGCAGAACTCGATCCAGGGCATCCTCGGCGGCTTCTCCGGCATGTACGAGCACAACCTGTATCTCAGCAACCTCTTCGAACTGATGGAGACCACCAGTGCGCTTCCGACGCGAGCCAACCCCGTGCCGGTTCCCAACCCGGTCGTAGGTGAGATCACCTTCGACCACGTGACCTTTGCCTATCCGGGGGCCAGTGAGAATGCGCTGAATGATTTGAGCTTCACCGTGTCGCCCGGCGAAACGATCGCGATCGTCGGCCGCAACGGCGCCGGCAAGACCACGCTGTTCAAGTTGATCTGCCGCCTCTACGATCCGAGCGAGGGGCGAATCCTAATCGATGGCGTCGACATCCGTGACTACGATCCAGCCGAGCTGCGAGCGCAAATCGGAGGGATGTTCCAGGACTACGTGACGTACCAGGCGACCGCCGCGGAAAACATCGGCCTCGGAAGCTTGAGCGCCCTAGCCGACCGCGAGGCCATTCGCAGCGCCAGCCGGCAGGCCGGCTCGGATCAGCTGATCGCCGGTCTTCCCCAGGGCTACGACACCGCGCTCGGCAAGTGGTTCGATGCCGGCGTCAACCTCTCGGGCGGCGAGTGGCAAAAGGTTGCCCTGGCGCGCGCCTTCATGCGCGATGCGCGGATTCTTCTGCTCGACGAGCCGACGTCCGCGCTCGACGCCCAGGCCGAGTACGAGCTGTTCGAACGAATCCACTCGCTGACACGAGGCCGCACCGCGGTCTACATCTCGCATCGCTTCTCGACCGTCCGACGCGCCGATCGGATCCTCTTCCTCGAGCACGGCCGCCTGGTCGAACAGGGAACCCACGAGCAACTGATGCGGCTCAACGGGCGCTATGCGCGGTTATTCCGTCTACAGGCCTCGGCATACACGGGCGAAGACATCCTCCCCGAGGACGTCGAGCTGGATATCGCGCCGACCGCGTGACACGCCGCGGCTGGGCCCTCTTTGCGGCGATGGCCGTGATCTGGGGCATCCCCTACCTGTTGATCAAGATCGCCGTCGGCGGGCTGACGCCGGCGAGCCTGGTGCTGCTCCGAACGGCGGGCGGCGCGGTCCTGTTGTTGCCGATCGCCGCCGCCAGCGCCTGGCTCACCCCGCTCCTCCCCTACTGGCGATGGGTGATCGCCTACACCGTGGTCGAGGTGTCGCTGCCGTGGTTCCTGCTCTCCGACGCGGAGCGGCGGCTATCGAGTTCGCTTACCGGCCTCCTGATCGCCGCGGTACCCCTGATCGGCGCCGTCCTGCAGCGCCTGACGCGCGGCGATGACCGGATGGATTCGGGACGCCTGGCCGGACTGGTGGTCGGCATCGTCGGCGTCGCGGTCCTGGTCGGGCTCAACGTGTCGTTCAGGGATCTCGGCGCCGTCGGCGAGGTCGGGCTGGTGGCGATTGGCTATGCGACCGGGCCGATCATCATCGCGCGCCGGCTGCCGCAACTGCCGGCGGTTGGGGTGGTGGCGGCATCGCTCGCTCTGACGGCGATCGCGTACGCACCGCTGGCGCTGCCGCAATTGCCGCGGACACTGCCGTCCGGACGCGTCCTGCTGGCGGTGGGGATCCTCGCGATTGTCTGCGCGGCGATCGCCTTCCTGCTCTTTTTCGCGCTCATCGGCGAGGTCGGCCCGGTGCGGGCGACCGTGATCACTTACTTCAATCCGGCGGTCGCGCTGCTGCTGGGCGTCACGTTGCTACGCGAGCCGTTGACCGTAGGAGCCATCCTCGGCTTCGGCCTGATTCTCGTCGGATCGGTGCTGGCGACGCGGCGGTCTAGCGCGCTTGCTGGCGCCGGGGCATCCCCATCATCGAGTCCTTAGGCATTTGCAGCACCGTGTACACGCGAGCGGCTGCGCCAATTCCAAGGATGAGGAAGATCGCGGCCATCGTGAAGAGCGCGACGAAGGCCAACCGGTCACCCGAGTAGACCGTCAGGTAGAGCACCGCCGCCACGGCCCAGAACCCGGCAATCGCGGCCGCAAGCCGCCCCCACACCGGGACCGCGCTCTGGTAGTGCTTGTCGCCAAGTCCGAGCGGTAGGCGCGCAGCCCACGCGGGCTTGACAGCCCAGGTCCACGCGAGCAGCGCCCAAAAGACGACGTTGAGGATCGCGAAGACGCTCAGGGCAATACGAAGAAAGGTCATGGCAGTGAAACGTTACGATCCAGCTAAACCCTGCGGCGTGAAATAGCCGCCTCCGGCGTGGAAAAGGCGGCGTGAATATAACTGGAGGAGGGAAGCGATGAAGGGTCCCGCGAGCTCGCCGGTTCGAGTTCGTTTCGAGGGCTGGCCCAAGCCGGCGTTACAGTTCTTTCACGGCCTCAAGCGTGACAACAGCAAGGCCTACTTCGAGGCCCACCGATCGGTCTACGAAGAGCAGGTCCGGCAGCCGATGGAAGCGCTCTTATCCGAACTCGAGCGGGACCTGGGGTCGGACGTCGAGGTCAAGATCTTTCGCCTCAACCGCGACCTCCGCTTCTCGCCCGATAAGCGCCCGTATAAGGAGCACCTTGGCGCCTATCTGTCCAGCATCCGGGCCGGCGGCCTCTATCTACAGGTTTCTGGCGACGGCCTGTACATGGCCATCGGCGCCCATGAGTTGGCCGCCGATCAACTGACCCGCTTTCGCGACGCGGTCGCAGGCAAGGAGGGCGAAAAGCTGGCTCGGATCGTCGCCGTCCTTCAAAAGGATGGTTACCGGGTCACCGAACCGAGCTTCAAGCGCGTGCCCGCTGGATACCCCGCCGATCACCCTCGCAGCGAGCTACTACGGTCAAAGGGACTGATGGCAAGCCGGCAATGGAAGCCCGGTCCCTGGTTGCAAACCGTCGAAGCGAAACAACGCGTCCGGGACGCGATCAAGGCGAGTAAGCCCCTCGCCAGTTGGCTCGACGCCCAAGTCGGGCCGAGCCGGCTGCCCGCGCGGCCAGGCCGCTAATCACCGCGCGCCTGATTCAACGCGGCGCCGCGAGGCGTTGAGTGGAGTCGACCGCGCCCGCGATTTTCGAAATTGGTTTCGTCCTGCTAGTCGCCGCCATCGCCGGCTGGCTGGCTCGGCGCGCCGGATTGCCGGCGGTCCTTGGCTATCTCGCGGTCGGGCTCGTCGTCTCACCGTTTACTCCCGGCTATGTCGCCGACCGCCATCAACTCCAGATCTTCGCCGATGTCGGGGTGGTATTGCTCCTCTTCGAAGTTGGCATCGAGCTGGATCTCGCCGAGCTGCAGCGCGAGCGCGGCCGGTTGTTCTGGGCGGCGCCGCTGCAGACGATCCTCACGGCCCTCCTCTCGACGGCCGCCGGCCTTTTTCTCAAACTCCCGTTGGCGGGGGCCGTCCTCCTTGGCCTGTGCCTCGCGCTGTCGTCGAGCGTGGTCGTGGTCAACATCACCCGCAGCCGTCGCCGGACAACCGATGTGGCGACGGACCACGTGCTACTCGGCTGGAGTGTGCTGCAGGATGTCACGGGCGTCACGCTCGCGATCGTTGCCTTGATCGGGCTCGGTCTCCAGGCGAGCTCGGGGTTCACCGCGGTCGAGCTGGCGTTGGTCTACGTGATCCTGGTGGTGGTTGCGACCGGGCTGCTGCCGCGGCTCCTCCGGCAGCTCCAGCAGGAACACGACCTCTTTCTTATTGTTTCCGTGGCGAGCGCCCTGGCCCTGGCTGGACTTGGCGCCCGCTTCTTCGGCATTCCCCTCGCACTGGCCGCCTTCGTGTCGGGCCTCGCCATCGGTGAAAGCCGGGAAGCCAGCGAGGCGCGACAACGGCTGCTGCCTTTTCGCGACGTTTTCGCGGTGCTGTTCTTTGTCGCGATCGGAGCCCTGATCGATCCGGGGGAACTGCGAAGCGGGCTTGGGTGGCTGCTGGTTCTGCTGAGCCTTCTAGTCGTGGCCAAGGTCGTTCCCGTCTGGCTGCTGGCTCGCTTCGGACACCTCCCCGGACGGCCGCGACAGCTAGCCATCGGCCTCGGTCAGATCGGCGAGTTCAGCTTCGTGCTGGCCACGATCGGCGTGACGCGTAACGTCATTCCGAGCAACCTGTACGCCGCGATCCTGGCCGCCGTCGTCCTGACCATCGCGGCGTCGACCCTGTTGGTCCGCGTCGGTTATGCGAGGCCGGTCGAACGCCCGGGTTAACTAGAACTTCGCGAAGTACTCGACCGCGCGATTCTCGTCGGCCGGGACATCGATTTCTGCCCGCTGTGGCCGGTGCGACACCTTGCCGGTGAGCGCCTGCTGATCCGACACCAGCCAATCCGGGACCCGGAAACCGAGGCTGATTGCGTCGCGCACTAACGGCTCGATCGAGCTGCCCGGCTTGATCGAGATCGTGTCACCCGGCCGGACCTCGTAGGAGGGTCGGTCGGTGCGCCGGCCGTTGACCTGGACGTGGCCGTGCGTGACGAATTGACGAGCCTGCGCCCGCGTGCCGCTAAAGCCCAGACGGTAGACGACGTTGTCCAGGCGCTCCTCGAGCAGACGCAGTAGCTCCTCGCCGGTCGCCTCCGGGCGGCGGCGGCTGGCATCGAAATAGCGCTGAAGCTGACCAGCCGCCACGCCATAGAACCACTGGATCTTTTGCTTTTCCCTGAGTTGGGTCAGGTACTCCGAATCGCGCTTGCGGCGGCGACCCGTTTGCCCGGCGCGGCCCTGCTGCCCAGGCGGATACGGCCGCCGAGTGTGGGCGCTTTTGCCGGCGACCTGGCGAGCCCCCTTGAGCCCGAGTTCGACGCCGGCCCGCCGGGAGAGTTTTTCGAGAGATCGACGGGGAGCCATGAAGGACTTTATACCTCTATCCATCGGCCGCCTAAACGTCTTTTGTCAACCGGCAGCCGTTCTTTTCATGACGTCGAGCCCATAGGAGGGTTGGGTTTTTGGCGGAGGCGTCAAGCCGCAAGGCGGTCGATCAACCGGGCGTTGGCCACCGACAGGGCCATCTGATTCGCCAGAATTTTGAGCACGCGAAGATGGCTTCGTGAGTACTGGTTCGGGCCGAGCTTGACGACCTCGATCACACCGACGATGTCGTCGTGCAGCATGACCGGCACGGCCACCGCCGATACGCTCATCGCCGGCGCTTCGAAGCCGGCCAACCCTGGATCGGCATCGCCCAGCAGAATGCCGTGCAGGTTCTGGAACACCTGCCCGGCGATCCCTTCTCCGGGCAAGAGGATCCGATGTTCGAGCGCGGTGCGCGACGACTCCTGCCGATCAGGGGGACTAACGTAACTCGGCACCAGGCGCCGCTTGTCGTCGGCTACCAGATAAACGCGCGCCTGATCATGGGGCAGGAGGCTCGCCGCGACCTCGGCGGTGATCCGGCAAATCTGCTGGACACTGCTCTCCCGGCCCAGGCGCACGCCAACCTGGTCGATGGTCTCGAGCTGCTTCTGCCATTGGCGCGACGGCGTCGGCGGAGGGGCCTCTACCTCGAGCCGGATGTTGGCAAGATCCACCTCGCCTTGCTCGACCACGGCGATCAACGCTTCGACGACCTGCGGGTCGAACTGCGAGCCGGACTGCCGGCGCAGCTCGTTGATGACCTGGTCGAGCCGAATTGCGGGGCGGTACGGCCGGTTCGAGGCCATGGCATGGAAGGCGGCACAGGCATGGATGATCCGCCCACCCAGAGGAATCATCTCGCCGGCCAGCCCGTCCGGGTAGCCGCTGCCGTTCCATCGTTCGTATTGCGCCCTGATGATGGGAGAGATTGGCTGTAAGGCGGGCACTCTGGACAGGATGCGCTCGGCGACCACGGGGTGTTCATGGACCCTGGCGAGTTCCTCGCTGGTCAGTGGTCCAGGCTTGTTCAACAACTCGCTGGGAAGGCCGGCTTTGCCGACGTCGTGCAAAAGCGCGGCGAGCTCGAGTTGCCGCAAGGGCTCGCCGTTGAGGCCGAGCTGGTGAGCGACCGCCACGACCAGCGAGGCGGTGCCCCGGGAATGGGCTTCCATGGGCCGGTCCTTGCCAAAACCCGATGCCGCGAGCGCGGCCAGAGTCGCCATGAAACTCTCCTCGATTTGCCGGCTTCGGCCCTCAGCCTCATGTTGCTTGCGGCTGATGTTGCCCAGCATGCGCGCCTGCGTGTAGGTCAGCAGGCCGACCACGGACACAAGGACAAGCAGCGAGCGGTCGTAGAGAGCTGACCAACCCAAAAGGAGCGGCACGGAGGCGGCGACGGCGCCAAGTACGGCGACCGCCATGGCGATCCGGAGCGGCAAAAGGGCCGCGGTGAAAACGGCGGCCACGATGTAGACCGGCAGCAGATCGCCGCCCTGCAGGTTGCCGGCAAAGCTCAAATAAAGAAGTGGCAACGCGATCCCAACCACCATGGCCGCCAACAGGTGATCCGTCGGAACTCGCAACCAGGGCAGCCCCCAACAAATGACGCCGAGGACGAAGCCGGCCGCCGGGATGGCCCACGCCGAGGCGAAGCTGACATGAAGTTGGCCGCCCGAGTGGATGCTGATGAGCCTGACCGTGGTGATCGCCCAGACGGCGACCGCGAGCACCCGGAACGCGGGTCGTTGGCGGGCACCGCCCAGACGACGCACCCGCTCGACGAACCACGGGCCGACCGAATTCAAAAGGGGAAGCTTGAACCGGACGGTCTCGCGTGCTGCCGTGACCAGACGTCCCGCGTCAAACCGCGGCGATGACGACTGATAGACAACTCGTCCTGCCCGGGCAGCCGGCTGCGGGCGTCCCGGCAACGGCCGCTTTTCCCGTCGGCGGCTCATGAGTATTCCAAGCCCAGTCCCGCCGTAACCCTTCGATGCGACCATCATCGAATGCAGCTGGCCGAGCTCAGCCATGTGGGGCCGAACGTTAGGGAGCTACTTCGATCTTCACCCGGACGGTGGTCGCGACCGCGACCGCTTTATAGAGCGGTCAATGGTTCTTGTAGTGCTCCACGAGATCGTTCGCCTCGGTCTCGCTAGGACCGGCCAGCCGGAAGAGCATGTCGATCCGCTGAAAGACAGACGTGTCCCCGCGATCCCGAACCGCTTCGATGTTGACCTCGACCTGCTCGAGGCGGACACCCGAGTCCCGGGCACGACCCTGCACTAGCAGCACACCGCAGGCGGAGACGCCCGCCAGGAACGCCTCGGCAGGCGTGATTTGCTCACCGGGCCCGCCAAGATGCGTCGGCTCGTCGATCACGAGCTGGTGAGTCCGCACCTTGTTGAGAGCGCGCCCAGGGGTCGAGGTGCTGGAGGAGTGAACCCGATTCACTACGAGCTCATCGCTGGCCATCGGTCCCACTTTACCGGGCACTGCGGATCGACGGAAATTCAGGCAGAATTCGAGCATGCGGGAGGAGCGCCGCTTGCTTACCGTGCTCTTCGCCGATGTAGTCGGTTCCACGGAGCTCGGCTCCCAAACCGATCCGGAAGTCCTGCGACAGCAGATGACGCGGTATTACGAACGCATGAAAGAGGTCGCCGAAACGCACGGCGGCACGGTCGAAAAGTTCATCGGTGACGCGGTCATGGTCGTGTTCGGCGTGCCACGGATTCACGACGACGACGCTGAGCGAGCCGTCCGCTGTGGACTGGCCATGCAGGAGGCGATGGCCGCGCTGAACCGCGAGCTCGACACCCAGCTGGCCGTCCGCGTTGGGATCAACAGCGGCGAGGCCGTCGTCCAATCGGGTGATGATGGCCAGTTCATCGTCGGCGATGCGGTCAACATTGCCGCCCGTCTGCAGCAGAACGCGGACGCGGGCGAGGTGATCGCCGGACCCTTGACCGAGCAGCTAACCCGTTCCGCGGTGGAATACGAGCGCCGCGCACCGGTCTCCGCAAAGGGGAAAACGACGCCGCTGCGGGCGTTCCGCGCCATTCGGACCACGACGGCCGTCCCTCGTCAGTTTCGTGGCGTTCCCGGTTTAAATCGCGGTTGATCGAAGAGGGCCTGCGTCGCCTTGGCGCGGCGTTCAGCCCGCGCGTCCGGCAGGGCCGGTGTCTGCCGTACGGCACCGGCATCACCTACTGGCCCTTCATCGAGATCCTGCGCGATGACGCCGGCATCAGCCTCGAGGATGATCGCGAGATGGCGATTGGAAAGCTGCACCAGCGGCTGGCCTCCCTGCCATTACCACCCGACCAGGTGCGGGCGGTTGAACGGCGCCTGGCGGTGGTCCTGGGGGTCGAGGCCGCCGATGTGGCCATCCCGGAGGTGCCCGCCGCGCGCGTCAACGCCGAGCTCGCCTGGGCGATCCGCCGGCACATCGAAGCGCAGGCGGCCGATAACCCGGTGGTCGTGGTGGTCGACGATCTGCAGTGGGCCGAGCCGCCGATCCTAGAGCTCATCCAGCACGTCACGCGGCGGTCGACCGCGGTGCCGGTCCTCTGGCTCTGCGTGGCGAGGCCGGAGTTCCTTGAAGCGCAGCCGCAATGGGGAGCCGGTCGGTCCAATACCTCGCTGATCACGCTCAACCCACTCAATGCCGCCGAGACATCGACCTTAATCGCGCGCTTGCTAGAGGTCGAGGACATTCCCCCGGCACTACACCAACAGCTTCTCGAACGGTCGGAAGGGAATCCGCTCTTCTGTGAGGAATTCATCCGAATGTTGATCGACGAGGGTCAATTGCTGCACGTCGAGCAACGCTGGACAGCGGGGGCTGGGGCCAGGGAGATTCGAGTTCCGGAGTCCATCCAGGCCCTGCTTGCTGCACGGCTCGACTCCCTTCCCGAGGGTCAGAAGCAGATCATCAAGGCCGCCAGCATCGTCGGCGAGCGCTTCACCTCCGAACAGATCGCGGCGTTCAACGGTCAGGTCGACACCACCGAAGCCCTTGACGACCTGCTCAAGACCGGACTTGTCCTCGAGGACACGGCCTCGGCCGATCGCAGCGGCTACCGGTTCAAACACCTGTTGATTCGGGACACCGCCTATAGCACCCTCTCGAAGAAGGATCGCGGTGACCTGCATGAACAGTTTGCTCGACACCTGGAAACGGTTACCGGCGATCGTGCCGACGAATACGCCGAGATCATCGCGCATCACGCCGATCGAGCCTATGTGCTGGCGCGCGAAATGCGGTTACCCGAAGCGGCGGTGCGTCCCCGGGCCCAGATGGTCCTGCGTTGGAATCTTTTCCTCGCCGAGCGGGCGCGTTCCCGAGGTGACTGGTCGATGGCGGCCGAGCGGATGGCCCGCGCACGGGAGACGATCGAGGATCTTCACGAGGAGGAAATCGGCGGCGACCGTCTCCGTTTGAGGCTGCTCGAGGCAGAGCAGCATGCCAACCTCGATCAGTACGACGGGGCGCTGGCCGCCGCCGCCGAGGTCGTGGAGAAGGCGAGCCGCATCGAGCGCTGGGATCTGGCCGCGGCCGCCCAGCTCTGCATTGCACGAATTCAGCAGCAACGCGCCCCCAACAGCGCACAATCGACACCGCAGATTGCCGAGGCCGCGCGCCTCTTTCGCCTGGCGGGTGACCCCGTCGGCGAGCTCGAAACCGAATGGATGAACGTGATGGCGCGGCTGGGAGAGAACCAGTGGCCGACGACGTTTGGCGAGGGCGCGGCGCTGGCGGAAGGGGCGGCTGCGTTGAACGACCCCGCCCGGGCGGGCTCCTGGTTTTCGATCCTGGCGCTCCATGCCGCCATGGCTGGTCAGCCAGATAAGGCGCGTGACCACATTGCGAGTGCAAAGCCCCTGTTAGCGCAGGCCGGTGTCCGCTCCACGACCTTTCTCGTGATTGCCGAATCCCTGCTCGAGATGGCGTCGGATCAACTCGGGGCGGCTGCCCAGCGACTTCGGGACGCCATCGCGGCGGAAGAGCACGAGGGCTTCTCGACGCTCTTCTTGCACCGGTCGCTCGCCATCTGCTTGATGAGAAGCGGAGGGCTGATCGAGGCCGACAGCGTTCTCGAAAGCGCCTTGAAACGTAGCGAGGAGAGCGGAGAGCTCTGGAACCGTTGCGAGCTGTTCGCCAAGCGTGGGGTGGTCGCGGTGCGCCGCGGTGACCTGCAAGCGGCCGAGGGCTACGTGCGCCGTTCTCTGGAAACAGCGCTGCCCAACGATGTCAGCGGCGCCGTGGAGTCGAACTGGGCCCTCGCCGAGTTGCGGGCCGCCGAGGGCCGCGACGACGATGCCGAGGCGGCATACCGTCGGATCATGGCCCTATCGGCCGAGT
>WNFC01007409.1_pt1 | contig 20580 bp, 16 predicted proteins | sample 5400541 | NCBI WGS metagenome assembly WNFC01 (sample SAMN13153342, study PRJNA577476) | soil metagenome | isolation source: 120 cm saprolite under Douglas fir tree site 2 hole 2 replicate 1 | place: USA:California | collected 2015-04-18
GTCCTTGGCTACGATGTCGGTTGCCGGTTCGTCGTCGCGCTTGGACATGAAGCCATACGACGTGGCCACCGCGGCATCGAATGCCCCGTCTCGACGATGGGTGGAATGGCGGCGGCTGCCTCCCTGGCCCGCCTGGACGAAACCGGCATGCGCTACGCGATCTCGTATGGCGCCCAACAAGTTTCCGGTCTCTGGAGCTGGGTGGAGGATCCCGATCACATCGAGAAAGCATTCGATATTGGCGGCATGGGCGCGCGCAATGGCGTCACCGCCGTCGTCATGGTGCAAACTGGGTTCACCGGCGTCGGCGACGTGCTGAGCGGAAAGCACAACGCGATGGAGGCACTTTCCACCCAGCCGCATCCCGAAGAAATGATGGCCGGGTTGGGCAGCCGGTTCTTTGTTTCCGAGACGGGCATCAAGACATTTTCAGTGGGCTACCCCAACCAAGCGCCGCTGGATGCGTTCTTTACGCTTCGCCGGCAGCATGGACTGCGTCCCGACAATGTTGAACGCATCGTCGTCCACCTGCCGGAGGACGCGCCAGGGATCGTCAGCAACAGTCCGATGCCCGGCGTCAACTGCCAGTACTTGATTGCCACGGCGCTGGTGGACGGCGCGGTCTCGTTTGCCAATAGCCACTCGCGCGAGCACATGGCCGACCCGCAAATCCGCGCCGTCATGCAACGCGTGCAGGTGATAGGAGATCCCAAGCTGAACGACCCCGCCGCGCCACGCAGCGGCCTGGTGGAAGTGACCCTACGCGACGGCAAGACCGTCACCCACTTCACCCGTTTCCCTCCGGGCACGAAGGAGAATCCGGTGGACACGGAAAAAATGAACGCCAAGGCACGAGATCTGATGGCGCCCGTCTTGGGGGCAAGCAAGACGGAGGCGGTCATCCAACAGGTGAATAGCCTGGAGAAGCTAGCCAATGTGCGCGAGCTCGTCCGCTCACTGGTGACCGGCTAGTCGCCAGCTGACGCGCCATTTCGTGGTCGCCGGCGTGAAAGCGATTCGATGCGCCGCTAGTCGATCGAGGTCGAGATCCAGGGCGAGAAGGCCCAGGCCCTCGGCCGGACCGGCCGCGCTTTCGAGCAGGAGCTCGAGCGCCTGCGCGCCTTCGAAAGCAGCTGTCCGCTGACTTTCTGAAAACCCTACTTGCCGGGCGGTTTCTCGACGTGTCCGCCGAACTGGTGACGCAGGGCGGAGAGCATCTTGCCCTGGAAATCCGCTTTCCCGCGCGAGCTGAACCGCTGGTAGAGCGCGGTGGAGAGCACCGGCACCGGCACGCCCTCGTCGATCGCCGCCTGGATTGTCCACCGTCCCTCGCCCGAATCCGACACCCGGCCGGCAAAGCCCTCCAGAGTAGGATCACCGACCAGCGCGGCCGCCGAAAGGTCGAGGAGCCACGAGGCGATTACGCTCCCGCGCCGCCAGAGCTCCGCGACCTCAGGCAGATTGAAGTCGTAGCGATAGCGCTCCGGGTCGCGAAGCGGCGCCGTCTCTGCATCGCTCGTCTGCTGTTGCTTGCCGACGTTGGCGGCGTGCAGGACTCCTAGCCCCTCGGCGTAGGCAGCCATGATCCCGTACTCGATTCCGTTGTGCACCATCTTGACAAAGTGCCCTGCACCGTGCGGCCCACAGTGCAGGTAGCCTTGTTCGGCGGTACCGCCACCTGTCTTCCCGCGGCCCGGCGTCCGCGGGATACTGGAGGCGCCGGGCGCAAGCGCGGCGAAGATCGGCTCGAGGCGTTTCACGGCAACCTCCTCGCCCCCGATCATCAGACAGTAACCGCGATCGAGGCCCCAGACGCCACCGCTGGTCCCGACGTCCAGGTACTCGATCCGCCTGGGCGCGAGCTCCTTCGCGCGACGAATGTCGTCTACATAGTACGAATTGCCGCCGTCGATCAGGATGTCGCCGGCCTCCACGTGGGGCAGCAGACTCCCGATTGTCGCGTCCACGGCGGCCGCCGGGACCATCAACCAGATCGCCCGCGGCGGCTGCAGCCTCTTTGCCAGCTCAGAGACCGAGGAGGTCCCGATTGCCCCTTCCAGCGCGAGCTCTTTCACCGCGTTTGGTGACCGGTTGAAGACGACGCATTCTTGGTTTGCCTTGAGGAGCCGCCGCACCATGTTGGCGCCCATGCGGCCGAGACCGATCATTCCAAGTTGCACGCGCGACTCCTTTTCGCGGAGGGACCAACCCGAATTGCAGCACGGCGGCGACTATGCTTCTGACCCCGATTCCCGCGTTGCGTTACGCTGCGCAAGATCGGCCAGGCCTCGTGTCCGACCAGGTGCGCGCACGCGGCGGGCCTTGATCGAGCCGGGTTACCGGCGAACGGCTTTCTCGAAGATGAGAAAGTACTGCTGCGGCAAGAACTTCGGCTCTTTGACGAGGCGAAAACCTGCCTCCGCAGCCTCGCGCACCGTCGCTTCCCGCGAAACCTGGCTGCCGGAGGCGTGCGAGGCCCCTCCCCTCCTCGAATCGGAAGCAATCGAATCGATCACCGCCATCCGCCCACGCTTTTTCAGTGACTGCCTTATCTTGCGATAGAAGCTCGGCCGGTTGGAGATTTCGTGGACGGAATCGCAAAAAAACGCCAGGTCGACCGAGCTGGAAGGGAGCAGGGGGTCGTCCTGCCGTGAAACAATCGCCTGGACATTGCTCAGGCTCTGCTTGAGCGCTTCCTTCTTCAGATACTCGAGCACCGGGGCCGCGATATCGACGGCATAGACTTTTCCTTTGGGGCCGACCGCGCGAGCAAAGCGCATCGTAAAGTAGCCAGGGCCAGCACCGATGTCCGCAACGACCTCGCCCGCCTTCAGATCCAGGGCGGAAAGAACCTCGTTGGGCATCTGCCAGCGATCCCGGGCCGGAGCTCTGCGCTCCTCGGCGTCAGCCACCCCGATCCGCGCCGCGATGCAAATGAGCGCGAAAACCCGGACCGCTGATCGCCGTTCTTTGACTCCTTGGCCCATCTGTCAAAGCTCCCGGAATTCCGCGCAACTCCCGACCGCATGACGGGTACGAACCCCTTGGACCCCAAAAACCCTTGCATTCTTCCCCGATCCAGTCCGAGGATGCGCCCAAAATAGGGGATTCATCCATGCTCGGTAGCTCATCTAAGACGCGTTGTAGCTCGTTTTGCGTGCATGGCAGGGTGCTGGTGGCTTTGCTCATGGGCGTCGCCGGCGTCAATACCGCCCAAGCACAAGCGGTTTCGTTTCGCGACCCGGTGAATCTGCCGGTCGGTACGAGCCCGGAAGCGATCGCCGCCGGGTACTTCAAGGGCGACAACGTCCTGGATCTGGCGGTTGCGAATGCCGGATCGAACACCGTCTCGATTCTCCTCGGCAATCCGGATGGAAGTTTCCGGGACCCGGTCAACTATCCGGTCGGGACCGGTCCATGGTTCATTACTGCCACGGATTTGAACGGCGATCAGATTCCCGATCTGGTCGTATCGAACCAGGACTCGGCGGACGTCACGTTCCTGCTCGGCGTGGGCGACGGGACCTTCGTCAACCTCCAGTCGTACGCCTTCGACTCCACCACCACACCCTTTTCCACGGTCGCCGCCGATTTCGACGCCGATGGGACCCAAGATCTCGTGGTGTCGAACACCATCAGCGCCTTTCTCCTTCTTGGGGCGGGCGACGGAACGTTCGGAAAGAGCACCGAGCTTCTCGGCCCCCATGCGCGCTTCGTCGCCCTCGGCGATTTCAACGGTGACAACATTCCAGACCTGGCGATCACCAACGGTCACGGTGTCGACAACGTCAGCATCCTGCTCGGCCATGGCGATGGAACTTTTGAGATCTCCGGCAATTTTGCCGTCGGTTGAATGCCGAACTCCGTCGCCGTGCGCGACTTCAATGGGGACATGAATCAGGATCTGGTGATTGCCAACACCGTGTCCAACACATTTTCATTCTGGGCCGGCAATGGCGATGGCACGTTCCGCGACCTCAATGTCTACGATGCCGGGGTTCTTCCATACTCCGTGGCCGCGGGGGATTTCGACGGCGACGGCGTGCTGGACGTGGCAATCGCCAGCAGCGGCACGAACAGCGTCCTGGTGTTTCTCGGCGTGGGCGATGGGACGTTTGGGAAACCGATCGAGTTTCAGGTCGGCACCACCCCTCATTTCATCGTCGCCGCCGACTTCAACGGCGATGGTCAGATCGACCTTGCGGTGGCGAACGCCGACTCGGACACCGTTTCGATCCTGTACAACAACACGCACTGAAGCGAAGCCTTCGACCCTCGGCGGCGCCGCTTTCTCCTGACTCCCGGCGCGAGCGGAGCGCACCAAGCGTGAGCTCCCGGCCAGATGGAACCTGTCGGGGAAATCCTTTCCATAGTGTTTGTCTGGAATTGCGGAACGGGCGATCTCGCCGCGATGACCAGAACCATCCCTCGGCGCCCTGTCACCGATCGGGTTTTCGAGCCATCAACCTCGGTCGGTGGCCTCTGATTGCAGGGTATTCTCGTCTCGCTGGATTTGCCGCTCCGTCAGATGTGTCAAAAAACGGATAACAGCGGACGCGAGAAGTTCTTGCCTTCCTCAAATCGCCTGGGTAAGAGGTCGTTGCCCTTCTGCTGGGGAGGCGAGGGCCGCATTTAAATCCAGAGAGGGGGCAACACATCCGACACCAAAGCTGGAGCTTCACAGAAATGAAGGACGATGTTGTATCAATTTGTTTTCAGTGTTTCACCACTAGCGATTTTAGATGAATGGGGAAAACTTTATGGAGCGACTTCTAAGATTGTGTTTCGGGGTTGTATTGGTATTAGGAGCGGGCAAGGCCGCAGCAGACTGTAACCCGACGGATCAACCGCTACCGGACGGCTGCTACGTCGGGGCGTCACACAAGTGCTCGCCGGGCTCGCCGGGTAGTTTTTCATCGGTGTGCACCAACACCGACGGAACGATTGGGGCGAACTTCGCAACCCCACTCGATCTTCGATCCATCGGCGGGGGTTGGGCGACCTGGGGCTCTCCGCCCTGGACAGAGACTGCAAACCCGCCAGTCGTCGGATTCAACGGGGGCGGCACCACGCTGACGGTTACTTACACCTCCGATGCTTCGATCGCCGGACTGGAGATTGAGCAGAATATCTTTGATACCCCCTACAACACCACCGCTCAGTTCAAGGATGCCTCGGGCGCCGTCGTCGCCACGATTACCAGGAGCATGCTCGGACGCTCGGGTGCACGGCTGTTTGGCGTTGAATGTTCAAGCATGGTCGTCCGCAGCATCGTGATCACCATCGAGGGCGGTGCGCAGGGTTTCGCCATCGCGCAAGTGCGGTCGGATCGCTTCTCCGCCGGGGCCATCGAGCTCAGCGCTGACCCCACAGAGCCGACGGTTGTGCCGGACGATGCAGAGATGAACACGGACTAACCTACGGGTCGGTGACGCCGAAGAGGGACCAGCCGGTTGCTGGTCCCTTTTCTATTTTGAGGGGGGTCGCAATTCGAAGTCTTTTCATACCGGTAGCGCTGTTCCTTTCGGCCGCTTGCGCGCCGCATGGCCACTTGCGCTCGAACGCGGACCAGCTGAGCGAGGCGGACCGGCTTTTTCGGTCCGCTGAGTTCGCCGAGGCGCGAAACTGCTACCTGGCCGCGCTGCATGAGGACGCGGGCAATGTCGAAGGCTACCTGCGGCTGGGGGAGATCGCACTGCTCCACAACCAGGTGCCGGAGGCGGAGCGCTGGCTCCTTCGGGCTTCGGCGATGGTTGGGGCGGGCACGAGGGTAAACGACCTTCTCGCCGAGGTGTATTACCGGTTGCGCGCTTTCGAGCACTCCGCGAGGCACTTGCGGATCGCGGGCTTGGATGTCACCGCCCGGAAGCTCGAGCACTTTGCCGCCGACGCGCCTTACCTCGTAGAAGGTCCCAAAAAGACCCGGATCAGGTTCGTCTCTACTGACCCGCTGCCCGTCGTCGGCGTACGGGTGAATGACGGCGCCGAGGTGAACTTCCTCATCGACACCGGCGCCCCGGAAGTAATTCTCGATCCAGAGCTCGCCAGAGACCTGGGGGTGACCGAGTTCGGCTCGGTCTCCGGACGGTTCGCCGGGGATCAGAGAGCGGAGGTCATCCAGGCCGTGGTGGAATCGATCGCGATAGGCGAAATGCGGGTCCGCCACATTCCCGTTCACCTTCTTTCGACGCGGCGCTTTTCGGGGCTATTCGGGGGAACACGGATCGACGGGATTCTGGGGACGAGATTTCTGTATCAGTTCATCTCGACCATCGATTACCCCAAAGGCGAGCTCACCCTTCGCCTGGCGAGCCTCAGCGCTCCGGGCGACCCGGAGCCGGATGCAGGCGCATTGTCGGTGCCGCTTTTCCTCGCCGGTGATCACTACCTGCTCGCACGGGGCTTGGTGAATGGGTACCCGATGCTCTTGTTCGTAGATACCGGGATCGCCGGGCTGGGTTTTGCGGCGCCGACTTCGACCCTGGATGATGCCCGGATCGCCGTCCAACCCGAGCAGCGAATCGTGGCCGTCGGAGGTGGGGGCGCGTTGAGCGCGACCGCCTTCAGTGTCGGAACGCTCGCCCTTGGGGATGCGGTCGGGCGGAACGTGCGGGGCGTGGCTGGCGTTTTTCCACCTTCGCTCGAGCATAAATTCGGGTTTCGGATCGGTGGCATGATTTCCCACGCTTTTTTCCGACCCTACGCCCTGACTCTTGATTTTTCGCGGATGCGCCTCTATCTGCGCCCAGGAGAGCGGCCGAAGATGTTGGCCGCGACGGACCCGCATTAGACTCCGTAGGTGGCGCTGTTCACCCGTTCGAAGAACGTCGCCCGCGAAGCGCGCCGGCGCGAGCAAGTGCAAAAATGCTCGCTCGCGTCGGCACCCTACCCAACAACGGGCTCGGCGACGCCGAGCCCGAAGATACGCAGGAACCGTCTAGTCCGGCTCGTCGCCCGTCTCTGTTTCCGGATGTCGCCTTTGGGTCTCGCCGGCGATGCCCTCGTCGCTGTGGTCAAGATCCCGGCCGCCCTCCCCTGCCACGAACAGGTGTCCGTTGTTCTGGGCGTACAGCCTGCCTCGCGGATCGATCGAGAAAGGGGTGTAGGCGGCACCGATCGCCAGATTCGTGAAGAGCTTGAATTTGGGCGTGGTGAAGACGCCACTGTGCCCCTGGTCGAGAACGTAGATGTTGCCGTCCTCGCTCTCCACGTACACGTTGCCATCTCCGTCGATGGCGGGAGCGTTGATGCACCACTCGAAGCCATTGGGGTGCCTGCCGTCATCGACACAGGTGACTGACCCGTCCGGATTCCGGTGGCAGTTGCGCGTCTCGGTGGCCTTGAATTGCCACTCCGGGACCAGGTTGGAGTCGACCTGCGTGATGTAGAAGGGTCCCGCCGGAATGTTGGTGTAATCGCAGACGACATTCGACCGGATCAGCGGATTGCCGCCTTGCGACACCGTCCGCAGCTGGTTCCCAAACGTATCCGTTGAGTTGCAGTAGTAGCCGGCTTCCTCGTCGTAGTGGTTGTCCTTCATCACGATCGAGTAGCCGCCGTTGTCGTCATTGTGATTGAGCACCGCCACGGTGTCATCCCAACCGAAGTCGAAGGTGGCCAGGATCTGACCATCGGACTGACGGAGCTTATAGGTGTGACCGCGCGCGATGTTGTATCGGGTGTAGGCGCCAAACACGACGTTCCCGTCGGGCAGTACGGTGGGTGACGCGGTGCCCGAGTCCAGGATTCGCCCGGAACCTGGCCGATTCGTGGCGGGGTCCACGCCCACCGCGGCGCCGCGGCGGCATTTGCCTTTGAAGCTCGCCAGGTCCCACGGCCCGGTCGCCGCCATGTCCACCGTGGCGGTCCCAACCAACACCCCGCAGCCATCGTTGAGGGTGTACTTGAGCGAGGTGGCCCACTTCAGGGTCAGGTCCGGTTTCACCGCCACCACGTAGCCTTGCCGATCGCCCGCGGGCTCATGGCCGCGGCTTGCCGTGTAGATGGTCCCATCGGAGGCGATCGCGGGAGCGATGTTCAGTCCCGGGCGCTGGGCGCCGCAGCGACGCAGAATCGGCGACGCGGTCGGGGTGCGGGGCCAGGGAAGGTCTCTGGGGAAAAAGGACCGCTCGCAAAAATCAGTCGCCGATGGGGGGTTGACCGGAGCGAGGAGCGTCCCATAACTGACCGTGCTGACCGTGCCGTTGCTGGCGATCTTCACCAGCCAGCTGTTGACCAGGCCAGGATAGAAATTCGGCGTCTGGTCGGTGAACTTGATCGCGTTGTAGTAGATGTTGCCGGCTCCGTCCGTGCTCAGCGGCCCGGCCACGAAGGTGTTGGGGTCGAGCGTCGCGAAGGGGTTGATCCGGCCAAGGTTGGCGCCGGTGACTCTGTTCAGCTTGAAGACGCTGCCGCCCAGGCCGGGTACATAGATAAATCCTCCCGCCAACACCGCGTGAAAGACCGGCTCCCATTGGGCGAGCTCTACCCGCACCGCTTTCCAGTCGCTCTGGAAGGTCCACTTCTCCACCAGGCTGCCGTCCTCCCACCTCAGCCCCTTCTCATTCCAGATCTGGCTGTTCCAGGCGGATTGTCCGCAGTCAGATTGACCCGGAGGCGGATGTCCGGAGCCTGCGGGGACGCACTCGATGAAGCGACCTGTCTTGAACGCCATGTAGACGTCGTTCCCGCGGAGCAGCGGCACCTGGTAGTGGACCAGGAGGTCCCCGCCGGTGTCGCGCGCCTCGGCGGCGGTGAAAGGATCGTAGATCTTGTCCGCCAATATCGACGTGGCGTCCTGTCCATGGTTGCTCACCGAGCCCTGGTGCTGCGGGTTCTGCCCCCACTGGGGCCAATTGCTCGAACCTCCCTCGTCTTCGTCTTGGGCGAGAGCGACACTGGATACGGATATGATTAAGGCGATCATCGTCGATCGCAGCATGATGTGTCTCATGAAATATCTCTCCTCTAATGCACAGTAGACTTTGGAAAGCCGCTGCCCTCCCATCGAGCGGCGGCCGGAAGCTTCAATGACTGAAACGGCTCGTGGCCAGTTTACGGTGATTCACCCCCTCGCAAGTTGAAACCCATGGTTGATCTGTTTGTCTTTTGTCGTCCCCGTTTGTCTTTCTCATCTCCTCATGGCCGCGACGGGAATTGACGTTGGACCGCGCAGCGTCCCCGCGCGCCCAGGTACCCCTGACCGCTTTGAATGTGACTCGCCAGGTCGTAGTAGTCGCGGTAGCTCTCGGTGGACGAGAGGCTGGTAGGCAGCAATGGGTCGTAATACAGACGATGCTGAAAACCCATGCGGGTGTTTTGATCCGGGGGCACGTAGCCACTCGGAGAACAGGAGCGCCAGGGGACGGCAAACGCGGTGTAGTTTTGGTTCAGAATTCCTCCGTCTCCGACGCGCTCCTCGGCCGCCGAGAGCCGATACGGTGCGGTGGGGTCCGTGGCACCGCGCGCGGCGATGGCAAACTGGTCGAAGTGCAACGGAGCATCCGTCCCGTCGTAATTTTCCCAAAAAAGTTGCTCGGCCCGTACGGTCAGTTGCACCACCGTCTCCGAAGCGCTGGTAACCCTCACTCCCCGCGGATGCTCCTCCGAGCCGATACCGCTCCCCGGCAGATCCGGGTTTTGACAATTCATGTATCGGGTCGGCGTCTTGAAACCGAGCCTGAAAATCACTTGCCTCGGAATCCTGCCACTACGCGGTCGCGGGGGCGGACTGAAGTCGAATTGGCTATCCGTCGATGGACAGTTTTCTACCGTTCCCCTCCAGGTGGCCAAGCCGATGTAGTAGACGCTGTATTGTCTGGCCGTCATGTCGAGAAACTCTTGGGTCCCTTCGTTGTCCAGGTTGATCGAGCGCGCCGCGCTCGAGGCACGGCCGATCTCGTAGCTGATCGCGTACCTTTTGGTTTCATCGAATGGAATGTGACCCGCGAGGTTTTGGTCGCCCAGGGTGGCGATGACGATCGGCGCATCAACCGCACCGCCGTCCGCACTTCCGCCGTCCGCGCTTCCGCCGTCGGCACTTCCGCCGTCGGCGGTTCCAGCATCCGCGGCGCCGCGGCCAGGCAGGTGGAGATCCACCACCCATGGCCCAGTCACCTCGGCGATCTTGGTATCGACCTGCGTCGGGTCGGTGGCGGACTTGTCCGGGTTTTCCCAGAGGGCGATCTTGTCGATCACCACCAGCACGTGGTCGATTCGCACCTCCCAACCGTCGACGAAAACGGGCGCCCCGGGCTGCGCCGGAGGAAACGGATAGCCCTCGCGCGCGAAGCGCTCTCCGGAGACGGTGAAGCGGAAAGTCCCGGGTCCGGTGGGGCCCGCATCCACGCGCGGCCTCCGCCGAGACGGTTGGTCCACTCCCGAATCGGCGTCCGGGGTATCGTCAGGAGAGCTACTCGGCGTCGTGATGCACGCCGTGAAAGCCGTCAGGCAGAAAATCATGATACTCGCTTTCATCTGTGTTTCCCCAATCGGTTTCACTCGCAATTAGAGAGCCGGCCTCGCCGCAGCAACGCCGGCTCCCCTTTCTCAGCTCAACCCTAGAAGCCGGGTAGCGACAGGTAATGGCGTTGCACCGCGCAGAGCCCGTTCGAGTTCAGGTGCTCCTGCGACCCGATCACGTGGCTGGTCAGGTCGTAGTAGTCGCGGAAGCTGGTGGTCGACGACAGCGGTTGGGTGAGGCTCGGATCGTAGAAGCGACCTTGCTCGAAATCCATCCGCGGCAGCTGATCCGGCGGCACGAAGCCGGTCAGGTCGGCGCGGCACCATCGCCAGGGAACAGGGAAGGCGGTATAGTTTTCGAAGAAGGTGTCTTCGAGCAGAACCCCCCAGACGTCGCCCTGCGGGCGGGCCACTGCAGCGATCTGGTCGAAATGGGCCGGCGGACCATCCGAGTCAAAGTTCTCCCAAAATGGATGGTCGGTGTGAATGGTCAGCTGTGAAACGATCTGGGTGCTGGGCGAGACGATCACACCCCGTGGATGTTCCTCACCGCCGATGCCGGGGCCGGGCAGACTGGGGTTTTGGCAGTTGATCGCGCTGGTCGGCGTCTTCCACCCGAGCCGGAACCTGACCTGAGTGGGGAAGTTCGCAAAGCTGAAGCTTGGATCGGTCGTAGAACAGGTGGACGGAGTTCCGCGCCAGAACGCCGTGCCGACGTACAACACGGTCATCCCCCGATCGATCATAAAGTCGTAATCCGCGTATTGACTCGGATCGAGGTTGATCAGAATGGCGCCTGGGTCGGCGGGCACGGTATCGTAGCCGAAGGCATAGCGCACCGTCGGATCGAACGGCGGGTTGCCGGGAACCAGATTCTGGTTGTTGATGACGACAATCCGCTCAGCCTGTTCGCCCGGACCACCGTAGCCGGGGAGTGGGCCTCCTTTGTGCAAATCGATCGCCCAGGGGCCATTGACCTGCGCCACTCTGGGACCCGTTTGCGATTGGTCGGCCGGGTTGAGATCGGGATTGGTGGCCAGCCACACGGCGTCGAGCGTAATGAGCAGCGACTCGAAGTGCACTTCCCATCCATCGACGAACGACACGTCCCCCGGATTGGCGGGAGGAAATGCGTAGCCACCGAGCGAAAGGACCTCGCCCGATGCGCTGACCTGGATGGTCAGCGGCGGTCCGCCGGGCGTGTTGATCGTCGATGGATCGACCAGAGAACGCTGATAGTCGCGTTTGATCTTCGATGAGACAAATTGTCCGACAGCTCCTCCCCACGGCAATTGTTGCTCGCTTGTTTGGCTCACGGCGCTGTCGGCAAAAGCTGCCAACAGAGGAATGACAAGCAATACTGGAATCTTTTTTCTCACAAACTCTCCTTTGCTTTAGTAGCTGAAACAAAATGGTTGAAGCTGCTGGTTCTCAGATTGCGGTAGACTTTGGTCAGTTTCGCGTCGTCCTCCCTTCTCAGGGTTGCCAGGAAAAGTGGTAGGTGCTGCTTGTTCTCAAATTGCCGTAGACGTTTTGATCGGCTTGATTGTCGATGCGGTCGGAAAAGTGGTAGAGCACCGGGCCGCCGGGGAGTTGCGAGAAGTCCGTAAGAAGCAGGCCGCCCGCGGTCAGATGGATGTCCGTGGGAACCGGCGCGACAATCCGTTGCTTGCAAATGGGATTGACTCCCGGGGTGGCCGGATTCTGGGGCGCGATGACGTGGTTGGCGCCGATGTGAAGCTTCCCTTCGAATGGATACCTGCGGCCGGCGCGTTGGGCGATTCCGGCCACATCCAAGATGACTTGCGGATCCTCGACCTGGTCGACTCTCTGCGTGCCGGTCAGCCACACCGCGGCGGCGCGAGCGCGCGCCTGGATCCCTTCGCCGGGTGCCGGGAACGGCTGTGGATCGCGGGCGAGCAGGTCCACATCCAATGCACCCAGCACCTGCCCAACATCGCGCCCGCCGCCATAGCATCCAAATTGGTCGTCGGCGGTCGAGATCCTGTCATTGGCGTTGAGGTAGATCGCTCCGATGTGGAGGATGGCCTTGCTCAAGGTGACGTCGAAATCGAGCAGGTTCAAGAAGTTGGGGATGTCTGCCGGGGCCAAATCGGGCCCTCCGGCAGCAGCGCGGAAATTGAGCCGCGCCTCTCCGGTCGTGTTTCGACAACCGGCGATCAGCATGCCGAACAGCAACACCCACGCCGGGAAGCGCTGGATCATCGCTCCCCCCCGAGTTTCACTGCGAAATAGAAAAACAAAGCCTGCGGCTTGCCGGCGCTGAAATGCCGCGCCGGGACCAGGCTCGGCAGCAGCGGATTGCCGTGAAAATCGGAGACGTAATTGTATTCACCGAGCCGGTAGCGCCGATCGAACAGGTTCGTCGCGTTGAACCCGACTTCGAGAAACGACCACGCGATCGCCGCGCTGAGATCCACGGTGAAGATGCGGTTGCTAAGCTCGTCGTACGGAAGTGGGCGTCTCCCGACGTAGGTCACCCCGACGCCAAGGCGCCCGCCAAGCCGACGACCGAGGATCGGCGGCAGCGGGAGGTCATTGAAGAGAACGCCGTCAAAGCGCACCACCAGATCCGGGATGTATGGGATGAGCAGCCCGTTACCGTCGAAAGTTGCGCGGACGTAGGTGAGGTTGGCCGCGAGATCGAAGAAGGAGCCGGTCAGCCGGGCAGTATTGGCGACGCCCTTTCTGGTCGAGGGTCCGTCGATGATGTTGCGGCCCGCGATTTGCGAAAAGATGAGATCCTTGTCGACTCGGGTCTGAAACCAGGCCGAGCGCAGCCCGACCTCGACCAGGTGGAAACGGCGATCGAAGCTGACCCCTGCCTCCAACGACCGGGCACTGGCAAATGGAGTGCGCAGATCCTGCCCGACATAAATGGGATCGATCGAGCGAGCTCCCTGCCCGTAGGACGCCGAGGCGGTCAGTCCCCAAAACGGGCCGAACAAGATGGAGCCGCGGGGCAACTCAGCTAAACCAAACGAGGATGACTGCTGGAAGGGCTCCCGATGCGCGCCCAATTCCTCCGTGTTGAGGCAGGACGCGTCCCCGGGGGGATTGCTGAGCGAGGGATGCAATACGGTTTGAACGGCGCAATTGTCCTTGACATCGAAGGTGAACAAGTCGGCGCGAAAACCCCCGCGAAGCGTCAGCCAGGACAAGAGGCTGAGGCTTGCATCCAGATACATGCCAATGTCGAAGAGCCGTGAATCCTCATCGACCTCGATTTTGTAGGGATGGCCGTTGCCCGCGTCGATCCGCGTCTGCAGGCTGCTGACAAAGTCACCGCGGAGGAAATAACCCGCCTCGAGCCATTGAGCTCGCCCGAGAAACTCGCCGCTGATCCGCGCATTTCCGCGCGCGCCCAGGGTGTACTCATTTGAGCTGCTGTCGATCAGGTCTCCGCGCTGCGGGTGCAGGTGCTGGAGGTCGGTCTGTCGGTCGAGCAGGAAGCCGGTGAAATTCTCACGAAAGCGAATCGGACGAACGATGACAAATGCTTGATTGGTCAGGGAGAGCTGACCGAACCGCGAGGCGATCTCCGCGCTCAAAGAGATCCGAGACGCATCCTCGCCTTGCCGCGGATCATAGGTGGAAAAAAAGCCCTTTCGACCGGCAAGAACGTCGTCTTCGCGCAAAACTCCGGCGCTGTGAAAGCTGGCGGTGTATCCGGTCACCAGGAGGCGATAGTGGTGAGGTCCGCTTTCACCGGCGACTTGTGCGATCGCGCTGGCCCGACGACCGGAGCGGCCCTCTCCCCAGCCGTTCGTTTCATACAGCTCGATCGCGGCAAAGGTCTGCGGGTCAGCTGGACCGCGTCCCCACACCGAGAGCAGCCGCTTGGTCTGAAACGATCCGGCGCTGAATTTAGTGGTGATTCCACGGGCCGCCCAGCTGAGCTCGTAGTCGGCGCTGCCGGCGACCGCGTAGTTTCCTTGACGAGGGTCGAAGGCGCCCTCGATCACGCGCACCGAGGAAATGAGCTCGGGGATGATGAAATGGGTGTCGGCGTATCCATTGCCGTGGACGTTTCCGCTTTCGTTGATCGGCACTCCTTGCACGGTGAATTCGATGTCTTGACCCTCGCGCGCATCGAAACCGCGCATGAACACCTGTTCGGCGTGCCCTTCTCCGCCTTCATTGGTGAGCAGGATGCCCGGCACGAGCTTGAGAAAATCGGTCGCCGTGTCGCGAGGAACGGCGGCGAGGGCGCCGACGTCCACTTGGTAGTCGGAGGTGCCGCGGCTTGCCGGTCGCGCCCGTCCCCTCACCGTCACATCAATGGGAGCTTCGCCGGTGTCGCTCTCGGTTTCGGCTTCGGTCGGCGGTGGCCCCGCAGTTTCAGCGGCAGGGGCCTCCTTGCCGGTGAGTGCCGGGACGGTGGGCGCGGGGCTCTGCTCGACGGCCGGGAGCGCGAAGACAAAAGGAATGCGGATGCGGGCGGCAATCGCCTCATCGCCGCGGCGAGCGGGTTTGAAGCGCCACTGTTTCACCGCCTCGACGGCAGCTTGATCGAGCAGCTCTCCACGACTGTCGCCGACGGTCACCTCCGTGATGCCTCCGTCGTTGCCCAACGTCACCACCAGCGTCACTGTTCCTTCCTGCCGGGCCGCCATCGCCGCCGGGGGATAGACCGCATCAACCCGCTCGAGAACCTCGGGCGTCGTTACCGTGGGTGCTGCCGGCGCCTCCTGGGCGCGCGCATCAAGGAGCCAAGCAAAGGCAACCAGCGCCGCCATGCCTCGCAGCCAGGCCGCGGCGTGGAAAAAGCCTGCCACGGCGCCGGGCCCCCTTAAGACAGTTGACGCTTGATGCAACAATTCCAGCACTGACCACTCCTTGGTTGTGAAGGGAAAGCGGGCTTTGGGGAGGCGATGGCCTCGGAAATGCGCACGCGCGCATCACCCGGGTAGGCAATGGATGCCGGCCAATCGCGAGATGGGTGGGCTGCTATCCGCCGGATCTTGCGGCGTTAGAGGGCGCGCCCCTCAATTGGGCAACGACCCACCGCCGCGCAATGACCGCAGCGTTGAGCACACCGCTCTCTACGAGCGAATGGGAGGTGAATTCTTGGGTGCCAGACGGAAGATCGGCACCGGCGACGAACGAGGAGCATGCTCCGCGATTCGCGCAACGGCCAAACTCTGCGCGACTTCAGAAACCGGAATCTTTGTTCGAGACCCAGTCGCAATTTCCCGGCGATGGGCCGCGAGAGAACAGTGATCGTGTCTGTCGTCAGCCTGCCACTGGGCCTTGGCCTGAATCGAGACATCTACCTGCCCTCGATTGGAGGGCGTCGCTGCCAGCCCTGGCGAGGGGGCAGCTTCTTCTTCGAGGTGGACGAGCTCCCCGTGCTCCGGGCAGACAACGTGGCGAAACAATGCCAGGTCAGCGATGCTGGAGAGCTGAGCCAGGAGCGCGACGAATGCAGTCGCGGCGGTCAAATAACCGTGGACGCTCCCAGCAAGAATTCTGCGCGTGCCCTTCTTCATCGATTGTGGGGACGACCCCTCGAAGACAAGCCGCATAACGAAACATCGGGTTGACTGTCAAGTTTCAAGATGAGCGCTGTTTTCTTTGACACTCCTCGCCCATCGGGAGTTTCGCTCGCCGACCAGTTCGTGTCCGCATCAGGATTGGCGCTCGCCGCCAAGTTCCATTTATCGCGCGCGTCGTTCTGTGCGCAGCGCTTTTCAGGGCAGGACGCGAATCACCGTGGCGCCGCTGTTGGTCGAAACGTGCAAAGCGGGGGGCGAAACCATCGTGTCCAGCTCCATTCGGTGCACCCGATCATCGGCGAGCCAATCCGGCGCGCGCAGGCTGAGCGACTCGCCCGTGCTTGGATTCCAGATCACCAATCCGGTATTCGGCCCGGCGAGCGCGATCCGGCCATCCGGCAGGGCCATCAGATCCCGGACGTTTCGCTCCGCCATCCCGATTTGGGTCACTGGATCATACGTTTGGAAAGTTGAGCCGTCGAAGACCGCCACGCCATAATTGATGTCAATCCAGTAGGGGCCGCTCGCAAACCAGACGCGACCGTCGGTTGCGACCGAGACCGCGCTGAGGAAAACTTTGTCGCCCTCATGAGGCGGCCGGAATACCGGTTCGTTGAAGAATCCCGGCGCATCGACCGGGGTCGGGCGGACGTAGGGATCTCCGAATGCCCAGGCGAAAGCAACCTCGCCGCGGCGATTGGCCCAGGTGAAGACGTCCGGATCCCATCGAACCTTTCCCGCGGTCCACGACCCGGCAACCCACAGATCGCCGTCCGGGGCTATCGCCAGGCCGCGCCAGTCCCCCATCAGCTGGTTGTTCGGGTCAATGTCGCAGGAAGGGTAACAGACATGGGGGTGGAGATGGTCTCCCATCCACTCGCGGTTCACCGTATCGAACCACTCATCGGGCCGCGGATAGCGGAACTGATCCGGGCTCAGGCGGTCTACGCCGTGGTTGAGGCCTACGTAGAGTTGGTGCGGATGAATGAAGTGGTCGAACACCATTCGCTGGACCGTCCGATTATGCCACCATTGCGCTCCTGCCCCGACCAGCACGAGGTCGAATCGGTCCACCTGCAGCGATCCGTCGGGGTTGAGGCGAACCCGATCCACCTTCCCGGTGTGGCGATTTGGGTCGGACCAGTCCTGCGTTCCGTCGTCGTTGCCGTAGTACCCGATGAAGACCTCGTTCGAGCCGCCTCCGACGATCTCGGAGATGCCCCACGCCGCCGCCCCGCCGAAGATCGGACAAGCGTGGTCGCCTCCGCCCAGGTACCGATCGCAATAGCTCACTGGATTAGACTGAAAATGCAAGCCGTCCGCGGCGGCATAGCGTTGAAAGGTCGCATCGCCCGGCTTGAGCAGATACAGCGCATCGTTCGTCGCCACCCAGAGGTTTTGAGTCTCATCGGTGGTCGTTCCAACGATCGGCGTTTCCAGGATGCCGTCCGCCGCGGTGTACGTCCGGTTGTCGATCGGCCACGGCCCGGCGGGGTCTTGGCCAAGCGCCATGACCGGCATCAAGAATACCGCCGCCAAAGGCAATGCCCCGATCAGCCCCTTGAAATCTTGCATTTTTTCCTCTCGCATCTCGGCCACGCGGCCCAGGGCCGCAAGAGGGGGTAGGTTGTTCACGAGTTTTCCAGTGACATCCCGGGTGCTGCGCATCTGTCGACTGTTGAGCAAACGCGCCAAGGGTTTGGAGCAGTCGACATCAACAAAGCCTATCGACCCTGAGGCCGTTCCCGCCGAAAATACGCCCAACCATGAGTCACCCTGAGCTGATTTCACGATTGCGCGAGGCCCGTCGAATCCTCGTCTTCACCGGGGCGGGAATCTCCACCGCGAGCGGCATCCCCGATTTCCGCGGACCGAATGGCGTCTGGACCAAGCGCCAGCCGGTCTACTTCAACGAATTCTTGCGCAGCGAGGAAAAGCGCATCGAGTACTGGGACTACAAGCTCGAGGCCTGGGCGCATTTCAAGGACGCGCAGCCGAACGGAGCTCACCGCGCAATTGCGCGCCTTCAGTCGATGGGAAGGGTTCAGGCGATCGTGACCCAAAACATCGACGGCCTCCATCAAGCCGCGGGGTCGCCGGACGACCGGGTGATCGAAGTCCACGGCACCAATCGCTGGGTCGAATGCCTGTCGTGCGGGCAGCTCGCGCCCCCGGCCGGGGCGATGGAGTACTTCAAGACGCATCGGCGCCCGCCCGTCTGTGGCTGCGGCGGCTTGCTCAAATCGGCGACGATCAGCTTCGGACAACCGCTTCGTCGAAAGGTCATCGATCGAGCCTTCGCCGAAGCTGCCGAATGCGACCTGGTGCTCGCCCTCGGCTCCACGCTGTCCGTATATCCCGCGGCGGAGATTCCCCTGGTCGCGCTCGGTCGAGCCGCGTCCTACGTGATCATCAATCAGGGACCCACCGAGCACGACTCGCTGGCAACCCTGCGCATCGAGGGCGACGTGGTGGAGATCCTGCCCCCTGCGGTGGAAGCGCTTACAGCCGGTGCTTGAATTTGACGCCGCCGCGATCCTTCAGGACCCGGCCGAGCCGCCGCAGACCCTCGTCGATCATCTCCGGGGGACGGTTCGAGAAGTTGAGCCGGATGAAATTTTCCTGAGGCCGGTGAGCGAAAAAGGACGCTCCGGGAACGAATGCGACCTGCTCCGCCAGGGCCTCGCGCAACAGCTCATCCCCGTTCACGCCCTTGGGTAGCTCCGCCCAGATGAACAGGCCTCCCTCGGGATGGGTCCAGCGGGCGGTCGGCGGGAAGTAGGACTCGAGCGCGTTGAGCATCGCCTCGCAGCGGGCGCCGTAGATCGCCCGCAGCCGATTCAAGTGTCCAGGATAGTCGAAGTTGACCAGCATCCTGGCCACGGCATGCTGCATCAAGGTGCTGGTGTGAAGATCGCTTGCCTGTTTGGCAACGGTGAGCGCGGCGATCACCTCCTCGGAGGCGACCACCCAGCCGATTCGAACGCCCGGACTGATGGTCTTGGAGAACGTGCTCAGATAGATGACGGAGCCATCTCCGTCCATCGCGGCGATCGGCGGAATCTCCTCGCCCCGATACCGAAGCTCCCCGTAGGCGTCGTCCTCGAGAATTGGCACGCCGTACCGGCGCGACAACCCGAGAAGCTGCTCCCGCCGCTCCGCGGAGAGGCTCGTCCCCTTGGGGTTGTGGAAATCGGACACCACGTAGATCAGCTTCGGCCGCTCTTTTTTGAGCACCCGCTCCACCTGGTCAACGCGCATCCCGTGGTCGTCGCTCCCGACCGGGATCAGCCTCGCCTGGAACCCTCCAAAAGTCTGCAGCGCGGCGAGGTAGCAGGGATTTTCGACCACCACCGCATCGCCCGCGTCGAGGAAGATCCTCGCCACGAGATCAATGCCCTGCTGGGAGCCGCTGGTGATCAGCACCCGATCGGCGACGGCGTCGATTCCCCGGCACCGCATTCGCGCCGCGATCCACTCCCGGAGTGGTCGGTGTCCTTCGGTCGTGCTGTACTGCAGCGCTGCCGCTGAGTCGTGCTCGAACACCTCGGCGTGCGCCCGCGCCAGCGCTTCCACCGGAAAGGTTTCCGGCGCCGGCAGCCCCCCGGCGAAAGAGACGATTTCCGGGCGCTCGGTGACCTTGAGAATCTCCCGGACGGCGGATGCGGTCATCCGCGACATCCGAAGCGCGAGGTTGTATTTGGACCGTGCTAACTGCTCGACTGCCATTCCGGCCATGGGCCCTCCCTAGGCTGCTTCTTTGTTGGACGCGCTCTTGCCGCTCCGACCGACTTTGGATTGCTTTTCCTTGATCGGCGCCTCGATGAACGAGGTCTCCTTCGCGGTGGACAAAACGATCGTCGTGTTCGACCGCGCTACCCCCGGAATGGTCCGCAACATCTCGGAGATGAACTTGTCCAGGCTGAGCGTATTCTCCGTCCTCACCTTGAGCAGGTAGGAGTACTCGCCCGCCACCCGATGGCATTCGAGCACGTCGGACAGGCCGAGGATCTTCTTGGTGAAGTTGTCGAAGTACCGCGGATGCTCGATGGTCACCCCGACGAAGGCGGTGATGTCCTTGCCGAGCAGGTGGGCGTCCACCCGGGCCGCGTATCCGGCGATGAATCCCTCTTCCTCCAGCTTGTGCATCCGCTCGGCGACCGAGGGCTGCGACAAACCGACCGCGGCGGCAAGCTCGATCTGGGTAATCCGCGCATTCCGCTGAAGCAGGTCGAGGATTCGATAATCTATAGGATCCAGGCGCATTCGCCTAACTTCCTTAGGCTGGATGACGTTAACGCCAATAATAATGAGGCAACCATCAGCGAAAGTCAACGACCAACCAAGCCGCAGCCTGGGAGTCTTCTTCCTCGGGCTGACATTGCGCAGCTGCCGGGCTTTTCCGACTAGCGCTCGTCGGCGATCCGGCTTCCACTGCCCGGAGGCACGCAGGTGAAGGTGAGCTCCCCTCCGGCGTTCCCGGCGGAAGCTCGCACCGCGGCCTCGCTGACGATCTCCCCGTTCCCACTTCGGGCGAAGCTGCCGTCGACGTTGTAGCGGAACGCCGCGCGCTCGCCTTGAACGAAGCCCTTCACCACCA
>WNFC01008127.1_pt1 | contig 20577 bp, 16 predicted proteins | sample 5400541 | NCBI WGS metagenome assembly WNFC01 (sample SAMN13153342, study PRJNA577476) | soil metagenome | isolation source: 120 cm saprolite under Douglas fir tree site 2 hole 2 replicate 1 | place: USA:California | collected 2015-04-18
CCAGTTCTTCGTAGATGCCGACGATGGCGCGCTCGCGCTGCTCGGCGGGCATGACGTAGTGCGTCTTGGGGTAGATGGGCACGCGGGTCAAGTCTTCCTGGCCCGCGCGGACTTCGCCGGTGAGAGGATCGATCTGGCGCAGGGCGTCGACCTGTTCGCCCCACATCTCGATGCGATAGCCGGTGTCTTCGTAGGTGGGATAAATCTCGATCATATCGCCGCGCACGCGGAAGGTGCCGCGGCGCAGGTCTTCGGAGCGGTCGTACTGAATATCGACGAAGCGGCGGAGGAGAGCTTCGCGCGAAGTGTGCTGGCCTTTTTCGAGCATGACGAGCATGCCGTAATAGGCTTCCGGCGAGCCCAGACCGTAGATGCAGGAAACGGAGGCGACGATGATGACGTCGCGGCGCTCGAAGAGCGAGCGGGTGGCGCTCATGCGCAGCTTGTCGAGCTCGTCGTTGATGGTGGCTTCTTTTTCGATGTAGACGTCGGCGGAGGGAACGTATGCTTCCGGCTGGTAGAAATCGTAGTAGCTAACGAAATATTCGACGGCGTTGTCGGGGAAAAAGCTTTTGAATTCGTGATAAAGCTGGGCGGCCAGGGTTTTGTTGTGGGCGAGGACGAGCGCAGGGCGATTCACGGCTTCGATGACCTTGGCCATCGTGAAGGTCTTGCCGGAGCCAGTGACGCCGAGGAGAACCTGATGCTTTTCGCCGGCATCTACGCCGCGCACGAGCTGGTCAATGGCCGCGGGTTGGTCGCCGCGAGGCTGGTAGGTGCTGCGCAGCTTGAATTGCACGAGAGAAGCCTCCTGCTGGCTCGATGGAGTGTGGCGAAACCTCCATTATACTCTAGGGCGCAAGTCGCGATGAGGTCACCAAGTATCGCCACCAGCGCGAGGAGGCCAAGCACCCAAGCAACGACGGATCACGGCGATTTGTCCGATGTGATAGCTGTTGTGGACCAACGTCTGCCACAAAACGGAGTGCAAGGAAGAAGCCATCTTCGTGTGCCCGGGATGTGTGGGTTTTACTTCACGCGCCAAATCATCTGGCGGCGATTGCGCAAGATTCGATAGCTTGTGGAGCAGCGCGCTGAACGTGACCTTCGCGTCTGACCAGTGTTTCTCACTCGAAGGCGCGGCTTCCGCGGGCCAACTCAGCGCAGCGTGCTCCGGATAGGGCGGCGCCGCGCCGGTGATCCGCTTGATTTCGTAGTCCATCCAGTAGTTGATGTGGCTGACAAGTTGCCAGACGGAATGCGGGAAGCCATCGATTATCCTTCCGGCCAGCTCAGCCGAAAGATCCTCGATGCACACGACGGGATCGGCGTGAGCACCTTTGCCCCGCAACAGCTCATCGAAAACGCGGTCCGACATGGCTAAATCTCTCCTGGCGTATCAAGGATTGTTGAGCGGAGTCTCGGAAACCAGCAGCACTTCGGAGCGGCTCTTGGCGTCGACGTCGTAGTGAACGCGATTGGAGCCGTCGGCTTTGGCCACGGTGACATTCATTTTCTGAGTGGCTTCCTCGGTGGCACGGATAAGGAGGCCGGTCTTTAGCGAGATGTAGGTGATGATGCGGTTGGCGCCGTGGGCGGTGCCTGCGGTGCGCAACTCGTGAAGCTTGAAGTCCTCTGGCGTGGCGTTCTTTTTGGAATCCTGTCTCAGTATCGCGGTGGTTAGAATCACGGCGCAGGTTTCCGGCTCACCGTCTGACGGAGCGACGCTGCCCTGCACGGTTAGTTGTACAGCACGGCAAGGCTCATCGCGGACGTAGGTGGACTCACGCATCCAGCGGAGGCCGGCAATGGGCGAAGGGGACTTCTCCACTTCTTCGGAACTCCATTTTTGCGCGATGCGGGCTCCGGGCGCGCGGAATGCAGCGGCAAGTAAAAAGCGGGAGGCCCACTCCTGCCAGGCTTGTTGTTGCTCGGGAAGGAGTGCGTCGAGACCGGTAATTTGATCGAGGCGGCCGTCTGGAAGAATCGTGAACTCGATGAATTTTGTGTCGGGGTCTTGTCTGTGCACCTGCCCTGCGGGCGGCTCGATGCTGGGAACCTTGAAATGGGAATCGGAGTTGAGGACTTCCAATATTGTGCGCGCGTGAATGACGGCGCGATCGCCCCGTGGCTGAAGACTAAGAACTTCAAGGCGCAGCAAGGCGATCACATCAATTTTGGAGGAATCATCGGGAACCGCAACAATCACCGAGCTTTCTGTTTTGACGTGTTTGTCGCTGTGATAGCTGATTTGGTAAGCCAAAGTTTGACCAGCTCGCAATCGCGGAAACAGATTGACACGCTCGGGCCGGTCTTTGGCGGCGCAAACGGACATTGCGAGCAAAGCGAGCGAACCACAAACGAACACACGATAGTTCGCGCGCCGCTCCCTATGGTGGTTGTGATTCATCAATGCCCGGCGACGAGGCTCACTGTGTCTTTGCGGCACCGCCGCTCGAACCGCTGCGCTCTTTCAAGCGGCGATCGAAGAAATCGCCGGTGGCGCGATAACCGGCGAGCCAATTGCGGTTGAGGAGAAAATCGTGCACGTCGTCAGGAAAGACGAGTTGCTCGATGGTTACACCGCGAGTGCGCAGGCGAGCGACGAGGTCGACGGTTTGCGTGAAGTAGACGTTGCGGTCGTCATCGCCGTGGATGAAGAGGACCGGCGATTTCCAGGTGTCCACTGAAGTAACCGGCGAAGACTCGTGGGCGAGTTTGGTCAGCTCCGGGGGAATGTTCTTGCCGTCCCAATTGTCGGTGGGCCAATCATGGACGCCGTGAAAGTCCACGCCGGCAGCAAAAATATCGGAATTGCGCGCCAGGCCCATGGCGGTCAGGAATCCGCCGTAGCTGCCGCCCCAGAGGCCGATGCGGGTGGCGTCGACATCGCCACGGCTCTGCAGATATTTTCCGGCGGCGACGATGTCCTTATACTCCGTGGCGCCGCGGCCAGCGCGGCCGGGAGCTTCGCGAAACGCGCGGCCGTAACCAATGCCGCTGCGATAGTTGACCGCGAGCACCACGTAGCCGCGGCTGGCGAGATACTGGTTCATGGCATAGGAATTTGAGTAGTAATACATGTAGTGCCAGCCTAGGAGAAAAAGTTGGCCGTGAATTTCGAGGCCGTCGTCGGCATGGAAAATTACTTGTTGGGGTGCGACCAATTGTTGCGAGGGAAAGTTAATGGGCCAAGTCTCGGCGGCAACCGCGCCTGTCATGCGGTCGGCGCCGAGGTTGCTCTTGAAGGGACGCGGCGGATGCGTGGCGTCCGAGCCGAAGTAGACGATCGTTTTTCCATCACTGAGGGCCACTGGACTCCACTCGTTACTTTCGCCGCGCGTGAATTGGCCGGGATTTCCGCTCATTTCAACGGACCAGAGATGACGGCGATCCACATCATTGCAATTTGAATTGAACAGCACGGTCTTCTTGTCCGGAGAGAGAGACCACTGCTCGACTTCGCACTGGCCCGGCGTGAGCAGTTTCGGGGCACCGCCATCGACGGAGAGCGAATAGAGATGTTGCCAGCCGTCTTGCTCCGAGGCAATCAACAAGCGGTTGTCTGCGGCCCACTGAAGGACCCCGCCACCTGTGTCGCGCGCCATGGACGGATAGGAATCGGCGTCGCCGGAGCCGCTGTGCCAGATTTCGCGAGCACTCCCTGAAGCCATGTCGGCAACCCAAATCGCCCAGGGATGCGGCTTGTCGGGTTCGAGGAAATAACCCGAGGGAGTGTCGCGCGGTTGCGCAGGCCGGCGGACGAAGGCGATGCGCTTGCCGTCCAGGGACCACACAGGATCGGAGTCGGAGTCGACACTCGGAGCGAGGAAGCGGACGGCTCTCGTGTTGACGTCATAGATACCGATGAAGCTGTGATCGCCTCGCGTGGAGACGAAGACGAGTTGCGTGCCATCGGGGGACCATTCTTCGGAGTGATTCTGGCCACGGATAACCAGGTGATAGGGCTTGTCGCTGGAGGCGAGAGGAGCGAGATAGAGTTGGCCGTCGCGCACGTAGGCGATGACGCCCCTTGCGGAGATTTTGGGGGAATCGCCGACGTCCACTTTTTTGGGTTCGCCGCCGCCCCAGGAGATGCTCCAAACAGCTTGCTCCGTGCCTGTAGGATTGCTGGTGGGATTTGGGAATTGGCCGGCGGTGTTCTTGCCTTCGCCCCGGACATAGACGACGGTGTTGGCGTCGTCGGAAAAACTCACCTCGGAGATGGGCTGGCCGTCGTCTTCGAGATAGGGCGTGAATCTCCGGGCCTGGAAGGAAGGTCCTTCGGCTGCCCAGATGTTGCGCTTGCCTTCCTGGTTGAAAGTCCAGGCGATGCGGTTGGATTTTTTGGCGGCCTTCAGATTCTCCGGAAAAGGCGCGCTCAGGAGCTCCTCTAGCGAGACAGGCTTCTGCGCAGCAGATCGAGGGACAATGCACAGCAACGCCAGCAACAGCACCGGACATTTATTCATCATCACCTCCCACCGCTTGCTGAGCGCAGAAATCTTGCGTCCGCATTCTACAGCAGCTAATCCGCGGGCCTGCGCGCATTCAGCCGTTCGATGGACACTCGCGGGAGATCGAGCGGCCCGGAAATCTTGAGCACGTAGCCCTGCTCCGGCAGGCGGCTGTCGCTTTGCTCGCGCAGCAGAGTTTGCACCGTTAGGTCGGACTCTTGAGCGAAACTTACAGTGCCTTTGATCAAAGTTAGCTCCGAGCCGGAGTCGAGACGCAGGCCGAGCAGCGATATCCCGCGATCATGTACGCTGAAGGCGCCTTGTCCGGCTGCCCAGTGCGAAGCGCCTTCGCGCGGAGCGCCGTCCGCCATGCTGGCGCTGACATCCCAGCCGCGAAATTCCACGTCGCGCAGTTTCACCTCGCCTTTGCCAACGAGGTGTTGCAGCAACTCCTCTCGCCCGACACCTTGCGTGGTGAGATGCAGGGCTCCCGAGGCGAGGCCGGCGAATCGTTCAGGGAGGCTGGCAGGCGCGGGCAGTTGCGTGAGATCGACGCGATCCAAATCGGCGCTGAGGTCATACCAAGGCCGAGGGAGAAAGGCCGCGTGCAGTCTGGCCCTCAAATTTCCACCGGCGCATCGGGCGTCCACTTGGAGCAGCTCGAGGTGCAGATTGTGCAACGCTCCTTCGGCGCGGAGTTTCGTCAGCTTGATCTTTTCCAGAGTGAACTCATCGACACGCAGTTCGCCTTCGGCATTCACGCGCCGAACGAGTTCACTGGCGGCGGGGCTAGGGTTCGCGGAGCCAAGCAGAGAGGAAAGAAGGCGCTGCAGCCAGCTCGGGCGCGCGCGTGGGCCGATCCAGCGGTCGAGTTCCGCGGCGTCCAGATGATTGGCATGCCACTGGACACTCCATTTCACGCTGCCGTCGGAATCGGGCACCTTTGCCTGAGTGAGTTGCCCGGTCCAGTTGCCTCCGAAGGCGTCAAGATCCGAGATGGAGGCGGTGCGCAGGCCGTCGTGCCAGTCGAGGCGCGCTTTGTTTACTTGCAGGGGCTGGTTCATTCCGGCGACTTGAAGGCTGTCTTTGTTGATGTCGATATGGCCATTCCACCGCGGGCTTGGTTGGGCAATGTCCCACTGATAGCGCAACGCGGCGCTGGCGGCACCGGTCAATTCCCACCCTCGATTGATCGGCCGCCCGAACGCAGCGAGAACTTTCAGTACGTCTTCGACCTTTTCCACGTGGCCATCGAGATTTACGCCGCCGGCGCGCTTGGCAAAATCGTGGCCGAACCCAATGTCTAACATACTTTTGTTTTCGGGAGCAGCTCGGCGTCGGGCCGGAGGCGCACCGGCAGAGGCCGCAGCGTCGTGGAGCGCCGCGAAAGAAACGTGAATCGGTGTGACGCTAAGATCGGAGCGGCCGCGTCCGCCCTGGAAGGCGCCGATGCGCAACGCCGAACTCAAACCGGGAACTCGCACTTCGCCGCCGAAGGTCGAGAACGCGGCATCGCGCAGCTCCACGGGCCAGCCACTCAGAGTCACTGCGCCGGTGAAGAACTGCTGTGCTGTAATGGCGTCATTGATGTTGGGATCGAAGGCGCGAAACCAGTTAAGCAGATCCGCGGCTTGAATGCCCGCCGATTCCACGCGAACTTCCCACGAGGGTGTAGCATTTGGAGTGAAACGGGCGCTGCCGCGCAGGTTGGACTTGGTCGTCTCAAAGGCCAAGCGCTCCACGATCGCGTTGCGCGCCACCGTGTTCCAGCGGCCTTCCAGACTGAGGTTAGCGCCAGGATTGTCGGAGCGCTCGGTCAAGTCCCATCGATGGATTTGGCTCGCACGCGCGCGCACAGCAAAATTCCAATCGCCAGGTTGCGGATCGGAAGCGGCGGCGCCTGCCGCCGCTCCGCTCTTGGCGGTGCCATCCAGCGTGAAAACGCCGCGCAGTCCGTAATCCTGGCCGCGGAAGAGGCGAAAGAGATCAGCCAGCGACACTTTGTCCCATTGAACATGGATTTCGGCAGGCTGCAGGCGCGCGGAGGTTCCCGCGACGTCGCCGCGAGCCACGAGCGTGCCGGCGGATTGCAAGTTCACGCCGCTGCGCCAGGGCTGAGCCTCGAGCTCGAGGCGCCAGCGACCGAAGGAAACCTGCTCCACGCTGCCGGAAACTCCCAAAAACGCAAACGGCAATTTCTCGTCGAGGAGCTTGAAATTGATACGTCCATCGTCGATTTCGATTTTTTGCAAGCGGTTGGACGGCGTCTGCGGCGGCTGAGGACCATAGACTTGCGAGGTGTCTCCTGCGGCGGCCTTGGCTGGAGGGAGCCAGCGCTCGAGATTCCAGTTGCCTTGGTCGTTTCGCACCAGGATCAAACTGGGGCGGGTGAAGGAAAGCGTACCGAATTCGAAATGGCCACGCAGCAGGCCGCTCCAGCGCAAGCCAGCGGTCAGGCGTTCGGCGCGAAGAAAGTATTCGTTCCCGAAAGATAGGTCTTCACCGATAGTGACTTGTTCGGCCTCCAAGAGGGGACTGGGCAGAAGCAAAACGGTGAAATGGCGGACCTCGACGGACCGGCCGAAGGCTCGCTCGAGATAGGCAACGAGATAGTTGTGCACGCGGTGCGTGCGGGCGAGCAGCGATACCCCGATTTGCACCAGCGCAACCAGCACTACAAGAAGAAGTGCGGGTCGCCACCATTTGCGTAGCCGATTCATGATGCTGGGAGTTTCGCAGACTGCTTGGAAAATGGGAAGCGCGTGCAGCGGTCCCGACAGAGGGCTTTCGCGGCCAACCTAGTGAACAGTGCGCAGCATGCGCCCCCAGCGAGTACGCTGCGGCAGATGCAGGAGCGTATCGAAGACGCTGACCAGGCGCTGCCAGAAAGTGCTCTGGCCGTAGTCCGTGCTCGTGGCTTCGACAGACCAGTAGATTAGAAAAGGGCGACCCATGATGGCGTCGCCATCGACAAAACCCCAGTAGCGGCTGTCGAGGCTGTGATCGCGATTGTCTCCCATCGCAAAATACTTGCCAGGCGGGACCACGATTTCCTCACCGCGCACATACTTCCGGATTTCGTGCGCCCATTCCGGGATGACCGGAGATGAATAGAGCTGGTTGCCCATGGGGGGAAATGCGTAGTTTAGCGGATCGTATCCGGCGGCGGGATCATGCACGACATAGGGTTCGATGAGGGCCCGGCCGTTGATGTACACGCGCTGATCCACCAGCTTCAAGCGATCACCGGGCAATCCGATGACGCGCTTCACAAAGTGCTGGTGATCCTGAAACGGATATTTGAAGACGATGATGTCGCCGCGTTCCAACGGACGATACGGCAGCAGCTTTTCGTACCACGCGCCGCGTCCGCCAAAAATAAACTTGTTCACCAACAGGTGGTCGCCGACTAGGAGAGTGCTCTCCATGGAGGCAGAGGGGATCTTGAACGCTTGGACAATAAACGTGGTGCCGAAAAGCGCCAGAATGACCGTCACGAGCAGGGATTCGAGATATTCGGAAAGGGTGGTCTGGTCGCCGCGAGACTCAGGCTTCTTCGGCGGCTCTTGGATCTCTGGTTCCTGGATGGCAGGTTGCTGCGTTGCGGTTTCTTCCATATTTTTGTCAGTGTCGTGCTTCCATCCGTTCTAGGTGTTGGAGAGCGGTGCGGGCGGCGCGTTGCTCGGCTTCCTTCTTGGTGCTGCCCTCCGCGGCGGCCAGGCACTCGCCGTTGGCCCACACTTCAATTCTAAACGTCTTTTGGTGGTCGGGGCCGCTTTCTCCCGCGAGCCGGTACTCCGCGGGTGGGCGTCCACGGCCTTGCAAGAATTCTTGCAAGGCGGATTTTTTGTCGCCGTCTCCAATGCTGTCGCCACCTTCGACCAACACGTTCTCGAAAAGCGTCCTGCGCAGCATTTCGCGGGCCGAGGCAAGCCCCGAATCCAGGTAAATTGCCGCGACTACGGCTTCAAAAGCGTCTGCGAGAAGCGTCGGCTTCTCGCGGCCCGCGGTCTTCTCCTCGCCGCGACCTAGCCGAAGATGCTCACCGAGGTGCAGTCGTCGGGCGGCACTCTCGAGTGCTTGGGCGTTCACCACGCGAGCTCGGCTCTTGGACAGCTGGCCCTCCGTCCAATCGGGGAAGGTCGTAAGCAGGTATTCGCTGGCAAGCAGATCGAGAACCGCGTCGCCCAAAAACTCGAGGCGTTCGTTGTCTTCCAGAGGTTCCTCGATTCCGCCGTCGTCTTGCGCCATGCGGAGCTCGGGAATTGCGGAGCTGTGCGTCAGAGCGCGCTGGAGCAGCGCTGGGTTCCGGAACTTGTAATTCAGGCGCTGCTCCAGCTGTTCATCACTGTTCGTCATGGGATTGAAGAAACGCTGCCACTCGTTAGCGGGCCAGAAGCTTAGTTCGGAGCGCTCAGCTGCGTGGAACCTTGCTTTTTCACCTCTTCGGCGCTGCTCTTGCAGGCGGCCTGCAAGCTGCCCGGCACCGAAGCGCATTTGGAGAAAGCCGCGGCCGCTGCGTCGAAGTGCGACGTCTGCTTGTCGGCCACGCCCAAGAGGTAATAGTTCACGGGGTCCGGATCCGGATGGGTGTCGGACTTAACCGATTGCTCCAACTCCTGAATGGCTTCCGAAAACTTGCCTCGGCGGATGTAAACGAGACCCAAGCCGCTGTGCGCCATCGACAGCGTGTCGTTTTTCGCGTTGGCGAAGGCATCGTCGGTCACTCGCCGGCCTCCAGCATTTTGGGCACCTGTTGCGTCTGGAAATAACCGTTGACCTGCGCTTGGTACATGGCTGGCCGATAGCGGCTCTGCGGATATTTCTGGAGGAATTCTTCGGCCATCTGGAGTTTCTTGTTCACGTCAGGAGCTTGCTGAAAGGCCTTGTATGTGCTTTCTTCCTCCGGAGTCGCCGGGACAGGCGCGTTATCCATCGAGAGCGGGGCCGGATTCGGCTGTTTGTCCTTAGCGGCCTGCTGCGGAGGTTGCTGCTGCTGTTGCGCCGGCTGGCTCTGACCGCCTTGCTGCCCGGTTTGCGCAGCGCAGATGCCCGCGTTGCACAACAAAAATGCCGTGAGCGCCCCCGCGCCTACCCAGATATTCCATTTGCCTGTCATGCTCGTTTCCCCCTGTTTCAGATTTAATTGCCGGAGTCCGCGGGCTTGAGTCGCACTCCTGCTCCCAATACTTAGATACTTTGCCGGTACCCTCTTCTCTAGGGCCTCTCGGACGGTTTGGCCCCATTGAAAGCTGCCAATCCCTTCTGTGCCGCCTGGCGAGCCTGATCCGGGCTGCCCGTCACGGCCAGGGCTTCCTGATATTGCGTCTTCGCCTGCTCGCTCTGACCCTCGTCATCGTAAATACGCGCAAGATAGATGTGCGACCAAGCGAGCACCATCGGATCGTCGGTCGCCGCATGCTCGCCGGAAGTCAATCTACCGAAAACTTCTTTGGCGCGCGAGCCATTGTGATCCATCAACGCCACGAGCCCGATTCCGTACCAGGCCCGGATCTGATCCGGATATCTTGTCAAGACCCGTTGAAACGATGCTTCCGCAGCGCGGGGATTTTTTTCCGCAATTCGTCGTTCGCCTTCGGTGAGCGCGGCAATGGCCTCGGGATCATTCGGGATGGTGGACGGTTGGAGTTTCCTTCGACGCGCGACTTCTTCGGCGGCGGTTTCTTCCTGTTTGGGCGTGACGTTCGCAGGGGCAAACTTGATGGACTGAATGCGCTTCGCTTCGGCGTTAGTGTCAATCGACCGCACCATTTCCGGGAAATACAGCTTCATGGAAGGTTCGGATCTCTCGAAATTGCCAAGTGCCACAAACACAGGCCGGACGAGCACATATCCATCCGCGTCATCCATGTCCATCGCCGCCTCGCGCTCGCTCGGCGACATGCGCTTTAGCTTGAGTTCAACGGCGCGTACCGTGCACTCGGCGAAATAGGAGGGAAAATCGTCTTTCAGGTCGGGCACCAAGCGTGGGGCATGCGCGGCAGTCTCAAACAACGGCCGCTTTACGGCGACCACGTGCGGATAGCGGAGCGGCAAGAGGTCCAGGAGAAAATGCAAATAGGCGTGACGAACGGTGTCCGCGGGCACATCATCGGAGCCGCTCAACACAATGGCGTAGTGATCGCCAAAATTGCGCACGTTGGTAATGCGGCCAACCAGCGGCTCGACAATAATCGTGAAGGTTCGCGGATTCGACGCATTCATGATCTCGCGCAAATAGTTTGTGACCACGAACACGATCTGCGAGACCGAATCGTGAAGATGTTCAATTTCGCGGTTGTAGAGCGGCTGCAATTCCCGCCAGAGCTGGCCAATTTTTTGTTCCTGGTAATAGGCGGAAAGGATTTCGCTGAAACCTTCCAGAGCGATGACTTCCGGAGGCAATTCGTCGCGCCGCAGAGTAAGCTGAAACTTTGGACTGGGTCCGGAGACCAATCCAAACCACACGTACTGGGAGAGCATGGCGCCTTCGTCAGCGAGTTGGTGTTTTTTATAAAACTCACGGACGGCTTCCACGGCAGGGCCTTCCTGGTGTTGCATGCGTTCGCGAAGCTGCGCACGCAGCGGATGCCAGTTGGCGGCGCTGACATCCGACTCGAACCCTGCAGCAAGCAGCGCACACATGGTCGTGAACATCGCTTCATTGCCGTCCACGGTAACGTTGGTGACGGGACTGGCTTGCGGGAGCCTGCGGGCAGGGGCAGGATCCGTCGCGGCGGGTGCCTGCGCGCCGGCGGTGGCTGGCAGCATCGCGGCGGCGAGCCAAGCCGTTGTTAACGCCTTTCGTAAAATCTTGTTCATGTCGTTCGCGGTCTTACGAGGACCTTTGTTTCCAGAGCCGCACATCGTAAGAGCGCACTCAATCTCTCTCGCGATCAGCCATATGTTGTCAACATACAAGGCGTGGCTGCGATGAGTCAAGGAACAGGTCGTGGTAGGAGTGACCTAACCTTGTGTGGCTGCCTCGGATATAATCACCGGCCGATCAACTCTGACGTTAGGGGAAAAGTATGATAATCAACCGATCCGCACCGAGAGCAACAGTGGTACCCATACTCGTCTACGAAGACGTGGAAAAAGCGGCCGATTGGCTCTGCGGCACCTTCGGTTTCACGGAACGCCTCCGGGCTGCGCGTCCGGGTGACAGCGTGACCCATGCGCAGCTTGCCATTGCCGAGGGCGCGGTCATGTTGGGCCGACAGGGTGGTGAGTTTCGGCCACCGCGGCCTAACGAAGTAAGCCAATACGTGACTGTGCATGTTGATAGCGTCAACGCACATTTTGAGCACGCCAACCGATGTGGTGCGCGGATCTTGAAACCACCAACGGACATGCCTTTCGGAGAGCGGCAATACACCGTAGAGGACCCTTGGGGTCACCGGTGGACGTTCTCCCAATCCATCGCCGACGTTGCCCCCGAGACATGGGGTGCCCGCGAGCCAGGTCGACGGGAGTGAACGCGGGTCGCGCGTTCCTTAATTGGCGACACAATTTTAGGCCACTACCCTCGCTGTGGATCCATCGCATTTGTCAGCCAACGCTTGCTTCTATCAAAAGCATCTGTTTAGAGTGAGATGCCCTCGCCGATAAGCTTAGATGTCCAGTTTAAACTTGAGCAGATGAGTCGGAGAATCCGCTTTTGCTTGATTGCTCTAGCTGCGACGAGCGTTGCTCCGGCTCCGCTTCGAGCGCAGCTCGTTCGCGAGGACCAGGCATCGCAAGCTCCACAAGGTAAGGAAATCGCAGCCGCCGTCTCGCAAGTGCCAGCGGGCAAGCGCCGCCTTTCCCAGGAAATTCAGCTCACGGGCGAGCAGTTGTGGTCGGGTACGGGAATCGACGTGCAGCCCGGCGAGCACATCGTCGTGACGGCCAGCGGAAAAATGCGTTACGCCGACGCCACAGAGGACAACGGCCCCGAAGGAATTCCCCGCGGGTTCAAGGATCTGCTGCGCATCCTGCCGTTCAATGGGGCCGGTCGAGGCGCTCTAATTGGTCGCGTGGGCGACGCCGATATCGCCCAGCCATTTCTGCTGGGTGTTCACCGTGATGTGGTTGTTCCGGTGGGAGGGCGCCTCTCGATCGGCATCAATCAGGCTGGCGACGACACTGGCGACGGATCGTATAAGGTGCAGATCGAGGTTTATGCAGCCGATCCGCACGCTGCGTACCGTGTAGCCCGTCAAGTGAAGGACATCCCCGGAGTGGATGCAAACTTATTTTCAAAAATTCCGCGACGCATCGCCGATAAAGAGGGCAATCCAGGAGACATGGTCAATTTTCTCATCATCGGCTCGGAGTCTGCGATGCAAAAGACCTTCACCAACGCGGGATGGGTCAAGGTGGATGCGGACGTTACGGGCACTGTGCTGCGCGGCATCCTGGAAAGCATCTCCAAAGAGTCCTATTTGACCATGCCGATGAGCATGCTCTATCTCTTTGGGCGGTCGCAGGACTATGGATGGGCGCACGCCGAACCCATCAAGGTGGTTGCCTCGCGCAATCATCTACGCATTTGGAAAGCGCCCTTCGATGTGGCAGGTCAATCGCTGTGGGTGGGAGCGGCGACGCACGACATAGGTTTCGAGAGAGATAATCGCAACGATGGAATCACGCACAAGATTGATCCGGACATCGATCTCGAGCGAGATTACGTGGAAAAGACTCTCGTCTCCACGGGCCTAATTTCCGAAGTCGCTCATGTCCTGCCCAAGGACGCCCTAAAAGAAGCTAAGACGGCAACGGGCGGCTCGTTTCACTCGGATGGCCGGGTGCTGGTTTTGAAGCTCGACGCCACAGCAGGGAAATCGCCAAGCCCAACAGGCTGACTAAGCGTAAGTGATCGCTTACCCGCAGCGTGAGACCGCAGACTGCTCATTCTGCTTGCGCCTAGGCAGGCGGACTGTCGTGTGCTTCGAACGACACCATTTCTTCGGTCTCAAAATCGGGCTGGCTCTGGCGCAATCTCACGCAGCGATTCCAGCGCAGAATCGCGTCGTCGTTCCCCGGCGGGCTAATTTTTTCGGCGTCCGCAAAACACTGGAATGCCTTTTCCAGGAGCGGTAGCAGAGTGTGTGGTGCGCGCCCGGCGCGCAGTTGCGCCTTCACGCGCCGCTCGCACAGCAAACCCGTGTAGTAAAGCCGCTCATAAGGCTCTGCCAGACTCTGGAAAATCTTCTCCACTTCCGCGTAACGGTCGGAAGGTCCGCCCGTAAACTGATCCGTAATCGCCAGGCCTAGAGTCCGCAGTCCCAGCGTGTGTTTCGGGTCTGCCGACAAAATGTCGCGGCAAATCGATTCCGCTTCCTCGGGTTCATTCAGGTATCGGTATAGCTCGGCCTTCGCAATGGCCTCCGCGATCCCCGATTTCGAAATAGTCTTGAGTGTAAGGTCCATCGCTATTCTCCTCCTGGCGAATGCTAGCTGGCGGACGTTCCTCGAATCTTACGCACGATCCACAACAGCGGGTCGTAATACTGATCCACAACGCGCTCCTTCAAGGGAATGATGGCGTTGTCCGTGATGCGGATGTCCTCGGGGCAGACTTCCGTGCAGCACTTCGTGATATTGCACAGGCCAATGCCCAGCTCGTCTTTGAGCAGTTTGGCGCGAGAGACACCGTCCATCGGATGCATGTCCAGGCCCGCCACGCGCACGAAAAATCTCGGTCCTCCGAACTGCTCCTGCTTCCCGTGATCGCGCAAGACGTGGCATACGTTCTGGCACAGGAAACATTCAATGCACTTGCGAAACTCCTGCACGCGATCCACGTCTTCCTGGTAAAACTTCCAGTCCGCTCCCGCGCGCGGCGTAAACGGCGGAATTTTCTTGTTCACTTTGTAATTCCAGGAGACGTCTGTGACCAAATCCTTGATCACCGGGAAGCTTTTTATCGGCGTGACGGTAATCGGCTCGCCCTGAGGCAGAGCATCCATGCGCGTCTTGCACGTCAGCCGCGGCCGCCCGTTGACTTCCGCGGAGCAAGAGCCGCACTTGCCGGCCTTGCAGTTCCAGCGCACCGCCAAGTCGGACGACTGATGGCCCTGGATGTAGTGCAGCGCATCAAGCACCACCATCCCCGGCGCAATCGGCACCTTGTATTCGACGCTCTTCCCGCCCTCCGGCCCGCCGCGAAACACCTGCATGGTTGCTTCTGCCATCGAGCCTCCGCTATTTGTCCTCAGCCAAGAGCTGTTTGAGTTCCACCGGCAGTTCCGGCCGCGTATCCTGCCGCAGTCCCATTGTGTTCTCATCACGCCAGATGATGTTGTTCTTCGTGCCCCATTCCGCGCTTAGCTCCGGGAAATCAATTCGGCTGTGCGCGCCGCGGCTCTCTTCGCGGACCAGCGCGCTGCGCGCCACCGCCTCGGAGACCGTCAGCATCGATTTCATGTCGATCGCCATATGCCAGCCGGGATTAAACATGCGCGAACCTTCGACGCTGGTATGCGACAACCGTTCCTTGAGCTTCCCTAACTCGCCGAGAGCTTTTTGCACGTCGTCGCGCACGCGAAAAATTCCCACCAGGCTCTGCATCGTCGTTTGCAGATCGCGATGCACGGCATACGGGCTCTCGCCGCCCTGGCGCTGGAACGGCCGTAACGCTTCGGCCTCGGCTTGCTCGATTTGCGCGGGATCGATGCGCGGAGCGGAAACCTGCTTGGCGTGCTGCACCGCCGCCAGGCCCGCGCGTCGGCCAAACACCAGCAAATCGGAAAGCGAGTTTCCGCCCAGCCGGTTCGCGCCGTGCAAACCGGCCGCAGCTTCGCCGGCTGCGAAGAGACCCCGCAAGGTGCTCTGCGCCATTTCCGCATCCACGCGAATGCCGCCCATCATGTAGTGGCACGTGGGCCCGACTTCCATCGGCTCTTTGGTGATATCCACGTCGGCCAGTTCCTTGAACTGGTGATACATGCTGGGCAGTTTTTTCTTCACGTAGTCCGCGGGCTTGTGCGAAATGTCCAGAAACGCGCCGCCATGTTCCGTGCCGCGGCCTTCTTTGACTTCGATGTAAATCGAGCGCGCGACGACGTCGCGCGTGGAGAGCTCCATTTTTTTTGGATCGTAGCGCTCCATGAACCTCTCGCCATTTTTGTTGCGTAGGATTCCGCCTTCACCGCGTACCGCCTCCGTCACCAGAATGCCCTGTACTCCCGGCGGCCACACCATGCCCGTCGGATGGAACTGCACAAACTCCATGTCCATCAGCTCAGCACCCGCTTCATACGCCAGGGCCATGCCGTCACCCGTGTATTCCCACGAATTCGACGTCACCGGCCAGGCCTTGCCGATGCCTCCGGTGGCCATCACCACAGACTTTGCTTTGAAAACGACAAAGCGGCCGGTCTCCCGCCAATATCCAACCGCGCCGACGCAGCGTCCGCCGTCTGTAAGCAGCCGCACGATGGTGCACTCCATGTACACGTCGAAGCCCATGTGCACGCCGCGATCCTGCAGTGTGCGAATCATCTCCAGTCCGGTGCGGTCGCCCACGTGACACAACCGCCGAAACGTGTGCCCGCCGAACGCGCGCTGCAAAATCCTTCCGTCTTCCGTGCGGTCAAACAGCGCGCCCCATTGCTCGAGTTCCCGAACCCGTTCCGGGGCTTCCTGCGCGTGCAGTTGCGCCATGCGCCAGTTGTTCAGCATTTTTCCGCCGCGCATGGTGTCGCGGAAATGGGGCTTCCAGCCATCTGCGGAATCCACGTTGGCCATCGCCGCGGCAATTCCGCCTTCGGCCATCACCGTATGCGCCTTGCCCAGCAGCGATTTGCTGACCACGCCCACGGAAGCGCCGTGGGCCAGGGCCTCGATCGCCGCGCGCAGTCCGGCTCCGCCCGCCCCAATCACCAGCACATCGTGTTCGCGCGTTTCGAATCGCTCGCTCAAAAGATCCTCACATCTTGAATCGCTCCAGAAGCCACCAGCCGCACATAAAAGTCCGCCAGTCCAACCGAAATCAAACTCATCCACGCAAACCACATGTGCCGCTCGTTCAAAATCGTCAGCCCGCGCCACGCGTTGTACCTCGGCTTTCCGAATGTCACGCACGAGAAACAATCCAACTTTCCGCCAGCGAGATGCCGTAGCGAATGGCAAGAAAGTGTGTACGCCGTAAGCAGAATGATGTTGACCAGCAGCACCAACGTGCCCACGCCCATGCCGAATTGGCCGCCGAAATTAAACGCGTGAATCGCGTCTTTCCAGAGGAAAAACAGGAAGAGCACCGCGAGATATAAAAAATACCGATGCACATTCTGCAGAATGAAAGGAAATTTCGTCTCGCCGCGGTAGTTTCGTTTCCCTTCGCTTACCGCGCAAGCCGGCGGATCGAGGAAGAACGCCCGGTAATAGGCTTTGCGGTAGTAGTAGCAGGTAGCGCGAAAACCGAGCGGGCCTCCCAGGATCAAAAACGCTGGTGAAAGCTTCCACCAGGCGTGGTGTTCGTCGATCAGTGGTGAATAAAACGGCGAAAGATACGGTCCCCACTCGTAATACCGGCCCTCAAAGGCGCGCAGTGTCGCGTAAACGCCGAAGCCTCCGAGCACCAGTACCACCGGAATCGCCTCTGCCCACCAGGAGTCCCGCCGCAACGTATCGCCGAAGTGCGCTTGGGCCGTTCGCGTCCCGCTCTCCGCCATGAAATCCCCCTTCGCGAACGCCTAGACTAGCCACAATTCGCCGGTTTGAAAACTAAATTCCTCAAAATAAAACTTTTTTCTTACCGGAGCATTAATTTCCGAGTGACTGACTACTCTGAAGCGATCGCCTTGGGCGACGAGCACTGCTCCTAACGGAGAACGGGATTAATCAGGGCAGCTCCCAGTCGAGGGCGTAGATTTCCTGGGTGCTGAGATCTCGGACGAAAAGAGGAGTTTGATTTGGGCCGAGCCCGCTCCAAGAGCCGGGGCCAAAACGCTCGGGATAAGTGCGAATGCCTTTGAGATCAACGACGCGCTCAAGTTTGGCGTCTTTGATGCGAACGCGATAGTAGCCAGGATCGTCGGTCTGCCCGGTATCAAAATAAAGGTAAGAGCTGTCGGGAGACCAGGCCAGAAAGCCGATGAGTCCGAGGCCCGAGACCAAAGGCCGCAGCTTGCGGGTCTGAAGATCGAGAAGAAGAATCCGTACGTTATCGAGAGAGATCACCGCCAGGGAGCGTCCGTCAGGGGACCAGCGGGGACCGAACACCGGCTCCGAGGCCGGAATGGGTGAAACCTGTCGGGTTTTCAGATCGTAGAGCTGGACAAACATGCCATCGGGATTGAAATTGTCGTTGCTGGCAAAGGCCAGCGTGGTGCCGTCTGGAGACCAGGAGGGATCATTTTCGAGCGATTGTGCGGAAGTGATCGCCACTGGCGAGCCACCGTCAGCAGAGATGAAGAAAATTTTCCAAGGTTTGCCTGGGGTTTCAGCGACGAAAGCAATGGTCTTTCCATCGGGAGACCAGTGGGGCAGAGTAGCAATCATGGAACCATACGTCAGCTGCAGACGCTCGCTGCCGTCGAGTTTGCTACGCCACAGTGCGCCGTCAGGATATGTCGCGTAAACAACCCACTTGCCATCATGGGAAAAATCGAGTTCGCCGGCTGAAATGCCACCCAGATAGGGAACAAACTCACCCGCTTTGGAATCAAAGCGAACCAACTCGGCGCGAGGCTGCGCTCCGATGACGAAAAGTTTCTTGCCATCCTTACTTGGGACCGGAAACGAGAAAACGAGAGGTCCGGTGGTGACCTGTATGGGCCGCTTCGGAGTTCGCCGGAATGCGGATGAATCTTCGCGCAACGCCCAGATATTGCTGCCGCCATCCCGTACGGCCTGGAACACATAGTAGCGGCCGTCGGGTGTCCAGGAGCCGCAGCATTCGTTTTGCGGATTGCTCCAACCGGGGAGCAAAGGGTGCGGCGAAGAGCCGTCAGCGTTGGCCTCCCAGATTGTTTCTGCGCCACTGGCTATATTCACCAGGTTGAAGCGGAAGTGTGTTCCGTCCGGTGAGAAACGCATACACTCGGGGCGAGCAGCGGCGCTAACGAGCTTGCGCGGTGCGGAGCCGTCGTGGTTCGCGGAGTAAATGTCATTTCCTTTTGTAAAGAGGAGGTGCCCATCGGGGGCCCAAACAGCATCGGAGCCAATGCTTTCGCCGAGGCGGCGAGGGGGTCCCGCCGGGAGGGGCAAAGAAAGGAATGAATCGTCGGTCGCTCCAGCCAGCGAGGCCAGCAATTCGGAGCCGTCAGCGGAAACGTCTCGTACGAATCCTGGTGCCTGAATGGGCGCGACTTGGCCGCCAGTGCTGGAGACTTGGGACATGAACTGCCGGTTGCCGGAACTCTCCATGAAGTAGATCCGGCTGCCATCGGTGACCAGATTTAGTTTCTGGAGGCCATCGTGGGTGATCTGCTTGGAGCCGAGGATGCGTGGAGGGGGGTCGGGAGAGCGGAGCCAAAATGTAACAGCCGCGGCGGAAAGAACGACCGCCGCGGAGACGATGATCCACCACTTTGAGGTGCTTGTTGCGGCGATGGAAGAAGCGGCTGCGTCGGCTTTCGGGGTGCTAGTGTCCCGGCGGAGTCGCCTGAGGTCGGCGCGAAGTTCTGCGGCACTCTGATAGCGAACGTCGCGGGCCTTTTCAAGTGCCTTAAGAATGATGCGTTCGAGATCAGTTGGCAGATTCGGGTTTAGGCGAAGCGGAGGAATCGGTGCTTTGTGGAGAATGGAATCAAACAGTGCGCCCGAGGTTTCGCCAGAAAACGGGAGTGCGCTGGTAGCCATTTCATAGAGCACTGCGCCAAAGGTGAAAATATCCGTCCGTGGGTCGACTTCTTTTCCGAGGGCCTGCTCGGGCGACATATATGCGACCGTGCCAAGAGCCGTGCCGGGGCTTGTTAGATGCTCGTCCGAAAGCGTGGCCTGAGTCTGACCGGAAAAGGCCTGGACTGCGGAATGACTCTTTGCCAAACCGAAGTCAAGGATTTTGGCGTGACCGCGACGGGTGACAAAAATATTGGCGGGTTTGATGTCGCGGTGAATGATGCCCCCCGAATGGGCAGCATCGAGCGCATCGGCAATGTCTGTCGCCAGCGAGAGGAGGGAGTCGAGCTCAAGGGGGTAGTTAGCGAGCGCGTGCTTGAGCGTCTGACCGTCGAGATACTCCATCACGATGAACGGGCGCCCTTGGTAGTCCCCAATTTCGTAAATCGTGCAGATGTTGGGATGGTTGAGGGCGGACGCCGAACGTGCTTCGCGGCGGAACCGTTCGAGAGATTGGGGCTCATCGGCGACTTGGTCTGGAAGGAACTTAAGCGCCGCAAACCGTCCGAGTTTCTGGTCCTCCGCCTTGTAGACCACACCCATGCCGCCGCCGCCCAACTTCTCAATCACGCGATAGTGAGAGATGGTCCGACCAATCATCGGCGGAACGCCCGGAACTGTGAGGCCATGTTAGGGGCACAAGAAGGACCCGTCAACCAATGTGTGCAGCAGGCGACGCACGACGTACTCACCAAGGAGGCGCAGTTTTTAGCGGGGCCGAAACCATTGAAGGCTAGGGTCGGATGATGCTGGCCGCCGACTGCCGGCGGATGACGCGCCGCCGAGAATCTTGTGCCAAAATATACGGCTCCCCACTGCGGAGCGTTGGATTATGCGCAGCGGAGCGTTTGAATCAGAGACCCGGGGCCGGGCCTGCCTTCTAGGACTGAGGCCTTTAGAGGCTGTAGAAAGTCGTGTGCTTTTTAGTCGCGATTGGCGCGACCGAGAAACCTTTTTTCAGTTTTCGTTTTTCCGAGGAGAACGAACTTGGCATCCAAAGACAAAATCGCCATCCTCACCGGAGGCGGCGACGTCCCGGGACTAAACCCCGTAATCAAGTCCGTGGTTTATCGCGCCAGCGAACTGGGGCGATCCGTCATCGGCATTCGCAAGGGCTGGGAGGGTCTTACGCACATGAACGCCTCCAACGAATCCGATCCCTACATCCGCCCGCTCAATCGTGAAAATACCCGCGCCATCGACCGCACCGGCGGCACCGTCCTGCACACCTCGCGTACCAACCCGCGCAAAATGGCCGAATCCAAGCTTCCCAAGAGTGTCCCCGCGGAGC
>WNFC01018046.1_pt1 | contig 20574 bp, 21 predicted proteins | sample 5400541 | NCBI WGS metagenome assembly WNFC01 (sample SAMN13153342, study PRJNA577476) | soil metagenome | isolation source: 120 cm saprolite under Douglas fir tree site 2 hole 2 replicate 1 | place: USA:California | collected 2015-04-18
GCGGGCGAGGATCCGTTCGGCGTGGGGGTGGGTTTTGCCGCTCGCACGCAGCTGTCGGTAGCGCTGTTCGGCCCAGACGTTGCCGCGCCAGCTGTCTCCGGCGAAGTCGCAGAGGGCGTCGCGGAGCTTCTTGTCGCTGCTGAAGCGGAAGGTGACGGCACGGTGCCGCCCGCTGGCGCGGGTGGAGGGAGCGACACCGGCGAGACACGACAGGGCTTCGGCGTCGGGGAACCTTGCGCGGCAGTCGCCGATCTCGGCGAGCAGCGTGGCGGCTCGGATGGTGGCGCAGCGCGGCAGGGACCGGAATATGGCGGCGTCGGGGTGCGCGTCGAGGAGCTCGTCGAGACGGGTGTTCAGTTCGTCGATCTGAGCTCTCAGGGTTTTGAGGACGGTGACGTAGGCGAGCGTGATGGCGCCGCGAGCGTCGCCTTCGATGCCGGCGGGTGCAGCGACGAGCCGGGCGTGCAGGTCGGCTGGGCTCTTGCGTCCGCAGTAGCCGTTGGCGCGCAGCCAAGCGCCGAGGCGTTTCTCCGACAGCCACGCGGCGCGGGTGGCGGACGGGAACCGCTCGAGGAATCGCAGCGAGATCGGGCTGTCGAGGTCGCGGAACACCCCGACCGCACCGGGGAACACGATGCGCAGGTGGGCGCGGAGCTGGTTGGCGACGGCGACTCGAGTCTCGACCAGGTCCTTGCGGGCTCGAACGTGGGTACGCAGGGTGACCGTGGCTGGGCTGTCGGGCTCGAGGGATCGCCAGCGGTGGCCGTCGGTGCGCAGCGCGTCGGCCAGGACGTAGGCGTCGGAGCGGTCCGACTTGTTTCCCGACGTCCCGTAGCGCTCCCGGAGCGCCTTCACCGACCGGCTGGCCACAACCACGACCTCCAGGCCGGCGGCGAGCAGCGCGTCGACGACAGGTCCGTCGGGGCGCTCGATAGCCGCCCTGCGGGCGCCGGCTCGTTCGATGCGACGGCACAGGTCGCCAAGCCCGTCGGCGGTATGGGCCACCTCGAACTCGACGATCACCCGGCCGTGGTCGTCGACCACGCAGACGGCGTGCGCGTCGGTGGCCCAGTCGATGCCGGCGTAGCCGGCGGTGGAATCATGCATGTCAGCCTCCTCGCTGTTGCTGCAGTGGGGAAGCACCCGGTGGTCTCAGGACGTGTCTGCCGGTCGCTCACTGATCGGCGCTCTGGGGCGCTCAGCCCTATTGCCAGTCGGCACGTCCTGGGCCACCGGACCTCGCGGGACTCATCGTGGCGGTCGAGCCGCAAGCGAACGTGGCGATGGCCCGGTGGACACCAGGGGTGCATCGACAGCCTGACGGCCACCGACACGGGGATGGTGGACCAGTGAGCGTCTACATCAATCCGAGCCCGAGCTGCTCGGCGGGGTCTGGACGGGCCGCGGGAGCGGGAGCCGGGAGACGCCCTCCACCCGAGCCGGTCGCGTCGGGAGCCAGGATGGCGCGGGGGCGGCCGAAGCGCCGTCTCGCGTTCCCGACCAGCTCGCCCACCAGGTCGGAGAGCTCCTGCTGCTCGGTCTTGGGCAGGTACGCGCCCCTCCGGTAGCGGCGGCGGTAGAGCTCGACGAGCTCGGGGCGGTTGGCCTCCAGCCATGCCATGAAGTGCTCACGGACGCCCGGCCGGAGGTGCAACCCGACGGCCGAGACGCTCACCGCACCCGCCCCGACCACGGCGTCGACGACCGCCTCGAGCTGGTCGGGGTGGTCGGAGAGCCCGGGCAGGACCGGCGCCACGAGCACACCGCACGGGATGCCCACCTCGTTGAGCCTGGCCACGGCTGCGACCCTTCGTGCCGGGTGCGGCGTGCCCGGCTCCGTGAGTCTCCAGACGTCCTCGTCGAGCGTGCCGATGGAGAAGTTGGCGCGCACCTCGGTGCGGCGCGCCGCCTCCGCCAGACGGTCGATGTCGCGCAGGATCAGCGTTGACTTGGTCAGGATCGAGAACGGGTTGGCCGCTTCGCCCAAGGCCTCGACGATCCCCTGGGTCAGGTGGTACTTGCCTTCGCAGCGCTGGTAGGGATCGGTGTTGGTGCCCATGGCGATGTGCTCGCCCCTCCACCTCGGGGACCGCAGCTCAGCCCTCACCCGCTCGACCGCGTTGACCTTGACCACGAGCTTGCGGTCGAAGTCCTCGCCGATGCCGAGCCCGAGGTACTCATGCGTCGGCCGGGCGAAGCAGTAGGCACACGCATGACTGCATCCCCGGTAGGGGTTGATGGTGTACCGGAACGGCATGCGGGAGGCGGCCGGCACCTCGTTGATCACCCGCCGGGCATTGACCTCGAGGAACTCGAGGCCCCGGAACTCGCCCGTGCCCACCCGACGGTGCACGATCTCGTCGTCGGGAAACAGGGCGGCCTGGCCCCCGTCATCGGCCGCCAGCCGCCAGCGCAACTCGCCCACGCCCATCGCGGCATTGTAACGAACATGCGTTCCCCCCGTCCAGGGCGCGCTGCCGTGTCGTGTGCCGCGGCCCGGGACGGGCGTGACCTGGAGGTCACATCCGGCGGAGACGCACCCGGCGCACGCTGTGGTCCGGCGCCTTGGTCAGCACCAGCCGGGCCCGGTCCCGGGTGGGCAGGATGTTCTCCCTGAGGTTGGTGCCGTTGATCTGGCGCCAGATCCGCCGGGCGGTGGCGACGGCGTCGTCGTGGTCGAGGGCGGCGAACTGGTGGAAGTACGAGTGCGCGTCCTGGAAGACGGTCTCGCACAAGGTGAGGAACCTCTCGACGTACCACTGCTCGATGTCCGCCTCGTCGGCGTCGACGTAGATGGAGAAGTCGAAGAAGTCCGACACCACCACCCGGCCCTCCCGCCCTGGCTCCTTGCCGGCCTGGAGCACATTGAGGCCCTCGACGATCACGATGTCGGGCCGGCTGACGACCTGGAGCTCGCCGGGCACGATGTCGTAGGAGACGTGGGAGTAGAGCGGGGCGCTGACCTCGGGCCGGCCTGACTTCAGGTCGGACAGGAACTTCACGAGGCGCCTCACGTCGTAGCTCTCCGGGAAGCCCTTACGGTCCAACAGCCCACGCTGCTCGAGGACCTCGTTGGGATACAGGAAGCCGTCCGTGGTCACCAGGTCCACGGCCGGGTGATCGGGCCAGCGGGACAGCACCGCCTGGAGGATGCGCGCCGTGGTGCTCTTGCCCACCGCGACGGAGCCGGCGAGGCCGATGACGTAGGGGACCCGGCCCGCCAGCCGGCCGAGGAACAGGTCGGTGACCGTGTGCAGGTCCTGGCTGGCGGCCACGAAGAGGTTGAGGAGCCGGGACAGCGGGAGGTACACGTCGCTGACCTCGTCCAGCGAGATGCTCTCGTTGATGCCGCGCAGCTGGGCCAGATCACCCTCGTCGAGCGTGAGAGGGGTGGCGGCGCGAAGGGCGCTCCACTCCTCCCGGTCGAAGTCGGTGTAGCTCGACGGCCAGGCGGTCTCGCCGCTCACGCGATGGGCGCGGCGGCTCGAGTGCTGAAGGCGAGGCGCCAGTTCTCCTCGGTGTTGCCGTCGATGCTCAGCCGCCAGATATAACGGCCGCCGGGCGTCAACGGGATGGGACCGAAGTTGACCGCGAGAGGGAGGTCTACGGGGCTGCCCTCGGGCACGCCCACCGGCCGGCCCACCTGGAAGTCGCCCCGCACCTCGACCGGGCGGTCGCCGTCGGCGGTGGGCACCATGACGGGACGCCCGTCGGCGTCCTCGAGCCAGAGCTCCCAGTGGTGCTGCTGGTCCGCCTCGACCAGGTCGACGTCGACCTTGACGGCGACGGCGGACGGTGTGGGCTCAGGACCGGTCATGCTCCACCCTCCGCCGAGGATGTAGAGCTTTCCGTCCGCCACCTGGACCGCGTCGCAGAGCATCATCGTGACCCGCACCCGCAGCAAGCTAGTGCGTCCGCGGTGGGCGCCGGGCACGGCACCGGAGCGGTTCAGGAGAAGTTGCGCGCCCTCGTGGCGGCGACCAGCTCCAGCGCCTCGATCCGTTCGGCCACCACATTGACCACCCCGCCCGCCGCCTCGACCCGGCCTCGCACCACCATCGCCGCCGCGGACTGGGCGACGCGCCGGTAGCGAGCCCACACCCCGATCGAGCAGACCACGTTTACGAGCCCGGTCTCGTCCTCCAGGGAGACGAAGGTGACGCCCCGGGCCGTCTCGGGCCGCTGGCGATGCGTCACCACCCCGGCCACGGTCACCCTCTCCCCGTCGGCGACGCCCGGTAGCGTCGCCGCCAGGGTCACCCCCCGCTCGTCGAGATGCGCCCGGGCCAGATCGGTGAGCGACGTCCCGGTCGTGATACCCGTGGCCCACAGATCGGCGACCACCTCCTCGACCTCGGTCATCGCCGGCAGCGGCGGCGCGTCGGCCCCGACGACGACCCCTTCGAGCTGTCCGGGACCGGATTGGGCGACCGCGCCCGCAGCCCACAGCGCTCGGCGGCGGTCCCCGCCGTCGAGGCTGGCCGTCGCCCCGGCGGTGGCGAGCGCTTCCAACTGGGCCCGAGTGAGACCGGAGCGGCGGGCCAGGTCTTCGAGGTCGCGGTAGGGCTGGTTCGCCGCGACCCGCTCGGCCGACTCGTCCCCGAGGGTCTTGACCGACGCCAGCCCGAGCCGGACGACGGGATGGTCGCGGTCACCGTCGACGGTTTCCAGGCCGGCGGCGGCACCACTCGTGTTCACGTCGGGCCGGCGCACCTCGACCCCGTGGCGGCGGGCGTCGGCCACCAGGGTCCGGGGCGACCAGAACCCCATCGGCTGGGAGCTCAACAGGCCAGCGGTGAAGGCCGCCGGGTAGTGCAGCTTCAGCCAGGCCGAGGAGTAGACGAGGTAGGCGAAGCTCACCGAGTGCGACTCGGGGAACCCGAAGTTGGCGAACGCCGCCATCTTGGAGAAGATCTCGTCGGCCACCGCCCCGGTGATGCCCCGCTCGGCCATCCCGGCGTAGAAGCGGACCCGCAGTGCCTCCATGCGCTCGGCCGAGCGTTTCGAGCCCATGGCCTGGCGGAGCTGGTCGGCCTCGGCTGGGGTGAAGCCGGCCACGTCGATGGCCATCTGCATGAGCTGCTCTTGGAACAGCGGCACCCCGAGGGTCTTCTTCAGGCACGGCTCGAGGAGCGGGTGGAGGTAGGTGACCTCCTCCTCGTTGTTCCGGCGCCGCAGGTACGGATGCACCGAGCCGCCCTGGATCGGGCCGGGCCGGATGAGCGCCACCTCCACGACGAGGTCGTAGAAGGTCTCGGGCTTGAGCCGGGGCAGGGTGCCCATCTGGGCGCGGCTCTCGACCTGGAACACCCCGACCGTGTCGGCCCGGCTGAGCATGGCGTAGACCTCGGGCTCCTGGGGCAGGGCGGCCAGGTCGACGGTGACCCCGTGGTGGCCGGCCACCAGGTCGCAGACCTCGATGATCGGCCGGTCGCAGATCACCATGCCGCCGGAGTGGATGCCGAGGTGGCGGGGGAAGCTCTCCATCTGGGCGGCCAGGGAGATCACGGCGTCGGGGATGTCGTGGACCGGGCGGCCGTCGGGGTCGCGCTCGCCGACCAGGACGCTCAGCCGGCCGTGCCGTTCCAGTTGCTTCGACCAGGCGTCGACGGTGCCAGGCGCATGGCCGAGGGCCTTGGCCGCGTCCCTGATGGCCGAGCGCGGTCGGTAGGTGATGACGTTGGCGACCTGGGCGGCGTGGTGGCGGCCGTGTCTCTCGTATACGTACTGGATCGCCTCCTCCCGCCGGCCGGACTCGATGTCCACATCGATGTCGGGCGGGCCATCACGTTCGGGGCTCAAGAACCGCTCGAAGAGCAGGCCGAGCTTCACGGCGTCGGCGTTCGTCACCCCCAGGGCGAAGCACACGGCGCTGTTGGCGGCCGAGCCGCGCCCCTGGCACAAGATGTCGCGGCTGCGGCAGAAGGCCACGATGTCCCACACCACGAGGAAGTAGCCGGGAAAGCCGAGCTGGTCGATGACGGCCAGCTCGTGGTCGATCTGGGCCCAGGCGCCCGGCACCGCCTCGGCCTCCCGCGAGCCGTAGCGGGCCGTGGCGCCCTCGGCGACCAGGTGCCTCAGGTAGCTCATCTCGTCGTGTCCCGCCGGCACGGGGAACGGGGGCAGGTTCGGCGCCACCAGTCGCAGGTCGAAGGCCAAGGCCCGGCCGAGCTCGCCGGCCCGCTCCACCACCCCCGGCCAACGGGCGAACCGCCGGGACTGCTCGGCCCCCGAGCGCAGATGGGCACCGGGGCCGGCCGGGAGCCAACCGTCCATGTCGTCGAGCGCCCGCCGGGCGCGTATGGCCGCCAGCGCAGCCGCCAGGTGGTAGCCGGCCGGGGTGGCGTAGTGGGCGTTGCTGGTTGCCACCAGCTCGGCGCCCCGCGAGATGGCCAGGCGGGCCAGGGCGTCGTTGCGGGCCGAGTCGACCGGGTCGTCGTGGCGCCACAGCTCGACGGCCACGTTCTCCCGCCCAAAGGCGTCGACGAGCTGGTCGAGGGCGCGTCCCGCCGCCGAGGGTCCTGCCGCGGCCAGCGCGGCCGGGACCGCTCCCTTCCGGCAACCGGTGAGGACGAGCCAATGACCGCGGTGGGTCGCCGCCAGGGTGGCGAGGTCGAAGCGCGGCTTGCCCTTGGCGCCCCCGGCGAGCTGGGCCTCGGCGATGGCCCGAGAGAGCCGGGCGTAGCCATCGGGGTCGCGGGCGAGGACCACCAGGTGCTCGCCTTCGGGGTCGGCAATGCCGTTCTGGCGTTTGGCCAGCCCGAGGGTCAGCTCGGCTCCGAACACCGTCGGCAGCCCGACTTGGCGGGCCGCCTCGGCGGCCCGGACCGCACCGTAGAGACCGTCGTGATCGCACATTGCCAGCGCGGACAGACCCAGCCGCGCCGCTTCGACGACCAGCTCCTCGGGGTGCGAGGCGCCGTCGAGGAAGCTGAAGTTCGAATGGGCGTGCAGCTCCGCGTGCTCAGTCATAGGTGGCCTCGATCCACCAGCGCCCGTCCTCGAGCAGGCACAGATGGGCGCGCGGGCCGACGGTGAGGATCTGGAACCGGGCCCGGTGGCGCCTGGCCCGGAGGTCCCACCACCGCTCGTCCGAGGTCCACGGCCCGGCCCAGTCGATGACGGCCACCCACGGGTCACCGGCGACCGACATCCGTGCCGGGGTGGCGCTGAGACGTCCCCGAGCGCTCACCGTCACCCCTCTACCGTCGGCGCCGGAGACCTCGACCGGTATAGGCGAGGGATGGACGAGCGCCGGTGCGGGCCATGGGTGATGGCCGGGCCACGGCAGGGCCGCCGACCCCGGGGCCGGTGACGGCTCTCCCCAGGGGACGAGCACCACGCGGTCGGCCGGGCCACGGCCTCCGGTGAGGGTGGCGGTGAACACGGACTCGGGACCGAGCATCCCTCGCAATCTGTCGAGACCCCGAGCGGCACGACGATCCGTGTCCGAGGCGCCGCCCCACAGGCCGAGCTGACGACCTCCGGCAGGGATGACCTCGTCGGCCGCGAGCACCAGGCGGGTGATGCCAGCAGTCGGGGGAGGATCGGCGGTCGTGCCCGAGAGCCACCCGTCGAGCTGCCAACGCAGCCGTTCGACCATGGCGTCGGCACCGAGCAGGTCGTCGCCCCGCCACAGCCGTGATACGGACTCCCCGTGCTCGGTCTCGGCGTCGATCCGCACCCGTGCGCATCCCAGCCCGCGACCCTCCAACTGGGCCACCAGGTCAGCCGCCAAGGCGCGGGCGACGAAGGCCGCCGTCTCCGCCCGCTCGGCCGGCGGGTCGAACTCGGTTGACGCCACCATCTCCTCGGCTGGCGCCTCGCCCCGGAGCACCTGGTCGTCGCGCCCGCCGGCGAGCGCGTGGGCTCGGCCGACGTCGGGACCGAACCGGGCCAGCACCGCCCCCTCGGGCAACCCGGCGAAGTCGCCGAGCGTGCGGACACCGAGCCGGCCGAGCAGATCGGTCAGCTGAGGGTCGCCCAACGTCGAGACGTGGAACGGCGCCAGAAACCCGGCGTTGTGCCCGGCCGGCACGACCAGGCTCAGTCGGGCGGCCAGCGCGGCGGCAAGGGGCCCGTCGGCCACCCCCACCCTGGGCGTCGGTACTTCCTCGCCGGGCATCGCCGCGCCAGCCACCACCGCCACCCGCTGACACAGCATCTCCTCACCCCCGAAGTACCGGGCCGGTCCTCGGGCGTCGAGGGCCAACAGGCCCGGACGGGTCACCTCCACACGGGGGGTCAGCGTCGCCACCGCAGCGACCACCGCCTCGAAGGCCCGGGCCTCCGCCGCCACATCCCGGGTGAGGACCACCAGCCCGGAGCAGCGGCTCTCGGCCTCCCGCCGACGCAACCCGGCCCTGACCCCGGCACCCCGGGCGGCCCCAGCCGCCGCCACGACCCGACCGGCGTCCAACACCGCCACCGGGTCGTTCGGGCCGAACCCAGCCGCCGTCACCGGCCAATCCGGGCACCACAGCGCCAGCGTGCGCACGGCCACCTACCCTGCCAACGTGCCGGCGGCTGGCCCGTTGGCGCCCGACCCCGTGCGCGGCTCGCCACCGATGAGACCCGGACCTCCGTCGGCGGCCGGTAGCCACAGGCGGGTCGAGCGCTCCCGGCCACCGCTGCGCCGACCGAACGAGCGGACCGTCACCTCTCGACACGCCAGCGTGCCATCGCCCCGATCCAGCCCGTGCCATACGGAGGCACCGGCTTCGAGCTGGAGGTCCACCGACTCGGGCCACCGTCCGACGCGACCGGTCCGCCCGACCGGAACCTCCTCGACCACCACGAGGACGCCGTGACGGTCCCGGGCCCGAGCCGCCAGGCGGCGAGCGTCCGCCGGTCGGCACCGACCCGGCGGGCTGACCACCACCACGTCGAGCGAGTCGAGAAGGGCGCCCACCACCTCGGTCCAGCGGGGACCCGGCTCGGGTACGAGGGCCAGGCGGTCGAGGCGGACGCCGACCCCGGCCGCCGCTTCGACACCGAGCGCGGGAAGGCCCACGACGGCCGCCCAGGACCCCTCCACCAGAGCCCGGGACACCACAGCCAGCAGCAGCGAGGTCAACCCGCCCGGGCCCGAGACCCCCAGGACGCTTCCCCGGCGTAGGCCCCGGTCGGGGAAGAGGGCAACCAGAGCGGGGTCGACCGGCAAGGCCTTGCCGCTGGCCGCGCCCGCTCCCGAGTAGGCCTCCAGGAACGACCGGGCAACTGCAACCTCCTCCACCCTTGCGGAGTGTATCGAACATATGTTCGATAACCCAAAGGTCCCCGCGAGAGGGAATTGCTGCGCGAGCGGGCTTACCCAGCCCGTCTCACACAGGGATCAGCTCGACGTGGACACCGGCGGCATCGGCCAAGCCGCGCAAGTCGCCCGGGTCCGAGGTCAAGATCTCGTCCCCGTCGCCGGCCAGGCAGACAAGAGCGGAATCGATGGCGTCCGCGCCGCCGCTCTTCCGGAGCAGTGCTCCTGCGCTCTTGCCTAGAGCGTCGTCGAGGGGCTTGACGTCGATCCCGGCCAGCAGCCTTGCCACCTCGGCCTGTCGACCCGTCCCGCCCCGCCACACCTGCGCGACCACGCCGCCATGGGTGATGGGCGATCGGTTGGCAAGCCGCTCACGTTTGACGAGCGCGACAACGTCGCGGTCGCCGCCTTCCACCGCGACGAAGGCCCCGGCGTCGAGGATGAGGCTCACAGGGCACCCCTCCGGCGTCGACGCGGCGGCGGGTCCGTGGCCGGCGTTCCACGCACGACCGTCGCCCTGGCCCGAGCCCGGCGGGCGGCTTCGGTCATCTCCTCGGCCGATATCTCACCGTGCTCGGCCTCGTAGGCCGTCAAGAACTCATCGAGCGCACGCATGCGCCGGTCATGGTCGGCCTTCAGCCGAAGCGCGTCGTTGACCCACGCGCTGAGCGTCTCGGCTCGGCCTTCGACGACCGCCGTGTGGCCGGCTTGAATGAGCTCCGAGTCAACTGATGCGGAAAGCCTCTGCTTGCTCTTCATACATTCATCCTACAGGACTACCAACTTTGTAGTAGGCTTGCAAGCAGCTCCCCGCCGACGGGCGGGCGTGGGGGCGGAGGGATTCGAACCCTCACTGGAGGCAGTTTAAGTGCCTTGTCTCTGGCCGTTGGACTACGCCCCCGCTCTACGACGACCCAGGGTAACGGGCCAACTAGCATGTGCGGCCGTGGTGACCGGCGACCGCGTGCTGGACCTGAGGTCCGGCGCCCTCGTACCTCTCTCTCGGCCCTCCCCGGAGCCCGAGGCCCTGGCCGACCCGCGCCTGTCGGACGTGGACGAGTGGGGGCGGTCCGAGTCCATGCGCGCCCTGGTCAGGCGGGTGTACGCGCCGCTCTACCGGAACTGGTTCCGGGCCGAGTGGGAGGGCCTCGAAAAGGTCCCCCGCACAGGTGGCGCCCTGCTGATCGCCAACCACGCCGCAGCCATCCCTTCGGACGCGCCCGTGATCATGCACGGCATCGAGACCGAGCTGAGCCGGGCCGTCTACGGCCTGGCCGACCACCTGTTCAAGGCCGCGCCGGTCATCGGGACCCTGCTGGCGCGCATCGGCGGGGTGGCCGCCCACCCCGAGAACGCCTACCGCCTGCTGCGCGAGCAGCAGCAGCTGGTGCTGGTCTTCCCCGAGGGTGCCAAGGGGCCGGGCAAGACCTACGCCGAGCGGTACCGACTTCGCCGTTTCGGGCGGGGCGGCTTCATCGAGATGGCCATGCGGGCTGGCGTGCCGATCGTGCCCATCGCGGTCGTCGGTGCCGAGGAGTCGATGCCCGTCATGTGCAGGGTCCCGGCCCTCGCCAAGGCGCTCAACATGCCCTACTTCCCGATCACGGCCAACCACATCGTCTTCGGCCCGCTCCTCGGCACGGTGCTGTACTTCCCGGCCAAGTTCAAGCTCCGCGTGCTCGACCCCGTGCAGTTCGACGTGGCTCCCGACCAGGAGCGGTACTCGAAGAGCCGGATCATGGACGAGGCCGAGACCATACGGGTCAAGCTCCAGGACAACCTCTACGACATGCTGCGCAAACGGCGCAGCGTCTGGTTCGGCTGATCCCGTGGGCCGCCGGGTGCTCATCACGGGGCTGGCCACCTTCTGGGGCGGGCGCATGGCCCAGGCCCTGGAGCGCGATCCCGACGTCGAGGTCATCGTCGGTCTCGACACCGAGGAGCCCGGCGTCGAGCTGACCCGCACGGAGTACGTGCGGGCAGACCAGAGCTACTCCATCCTGGCCCGCATCGTGCGCGCCACCCAGGTGGACACGATCGTCCACACCTTCCTCGTGGTCGACTCCAATCGGATGAAGGGCCGGGCCCTGCACGAGATCAACGTGATCGGGACCATGAACCTGCTGGCGGCTGCCGGCGCGCCCGGCACCCCGGTGCGCCAGCTCGTGATCAAGTCGTCGAGCCTGGTGTACGGCTCGGCGTACCAGGACCCCGTGTGGTGGCGGGAGGACATGGCGCGCACCTCGCTCCCGAAGACCCGGGTGGAACGCTCCCTCCTCGAGGTGGAGGGCTACATCCGCGATTTCGCCGACGACAATCCCCACGTCGTGGTCACGCTTCTGCGCTTCGCCAACGTCCTCGGCGCCGACATCGTCACGTCCATCTCCAAGGCGCTGGACCGCCGGCTGGCCCCGCAGGTGCTGGGCTTCGACCCGCTCTTCCAGTTCGTGCAGGAGGACGACGTCGTGCGGGCGCTCGAGTTCGTGACCCACAACCAGGTGCCCGGCATCTACAACGTCGCCGGCGACGGCCGGCTGCCCTGGAGCGAGGTGGCCGCCATCGCCGGCGCCCGCCGGGTTCCGATCTCCCCTGTCGCCACCGGGCTGTTCGCGGCCCCGCTCGACCGGCTCGCCATCTTCGACCTGCCGCCTGAGCTGCTGGACCTCCTGCGCTACGGGCGCGGCATCGACAACCGCCGGCTGAAGCAGGCTGGCTTCCCGTACCGCTACACCACCGCCGGCGCCGTGCAGAGCTTCGCCGAGGCCGCACGCCTGCGCCGGACCGTGGGCGAGAGCCGGCCCGCCTACCGCTACGAGCGGGACGTGGAGGCCTTCTTCCGCCACTCGCCCGCGGCCCGGGCCCAGGAGCCGACGCCGTGACCTCCGTGACCTCCACCGTGCTGGTCGAGACCCAGGCCACCGACGCAGGGCCGTCGGTCGGAATCGTCACCCTGCACGACCCCGATCGTCGCAACGCCCTGCGCACGGACATGGTGGACGCCCTGATCGGTGCGTTCGACGAGCTCGAGGAGAAGGGGGATGTCGGCGCGGTCATCGTCACCGGCTCCGGCCAGGCGTTCTGCGCCGGCGCCGATCTCGGCAACCTCGCCGCTCATGGCCAGGTCGCCGAGGAGTCCCGCCGGGAGGGGATGGTCGCCATCTACCAGGGCTTCCTGCGGGTGGCGCGGTCGCCCCTGCCGACTCTCGCGGCGGTCAACGGTCCCGCCATCGGTGCGGGCATGAACCTTGCCCTTTCCTGCGACCTGCGGCTGGCGGGGCGGCGAGCCCGGTTCGACTCCCGCTTCCTCCAGCTCGGGCTGCACCCCGGTGGCGGCCACACCTGGATGCTGGAGCGAGCCGTCGGGCCTCAGATGGCAGCCGCCATGGTGCTCTTCGGCGAGGTGGTGGGCGCCGAGGATGCCGAGCGCCTCGGCCTGGTGTGGCGCGCCGTGCCGGACGACCAGCTCATGGGCGCGGCCATGGCCCTGGCCACCAAGGCGGCCGCCGCCCCGCCCCAACTGGTGCGCCGGGCCAAGAAGACGCTTCAGGCCATGCCGGCCGTGCAGCAGCACGCCGAAGCCGTCGAGCTGGAGCTCGGCTCGCAGCTGTGGTCGTTGGGGCAGCCCTTCTTCGCCGAGCGCCTGGCCGCCCTGCGGGCCTCGATCGGCGGCAGATGACCCGGCCCGTCAGGTGATGCCGTGCTCGGTGGCCCAGCGGATCAGCTCGGCCCGGCGGCTCAGGTGGAGCTTGCCGAGGATGTTCCGCACGTGGTTCTCGACCGTCTTCTCGGCGATGTACAGCTCGGCGCCGATCTGGCGGTACGTGTAGCCGCGGGCCACGAGCTGGAGCACCTCCCGCTCCCGCTCCGACAGGGGGTTGGCGCCCGTCGCCTGCTTGGCCACCCGGCGGAACTCGCGGTGAAGACCACGACCCGTACGGCGTCGCCGTGGCGGGCCGTCGTCTCCCGCACCACCCGCAGCCCGCCGCCGCCCGGCATGTGGAGATCGCACACCACCAGGCGGGGCCGGTGGGCCTCGATGGCCGCGAGCGCCTCGTCGGCGTCGCCGGCCTCGGCCACCACCTCGAACGGCGGGCCGAGGTCAGCGCGGATGCCCGCCCGGACGGTGGGATGGTCGTCGGCAATGACGACCGTATGGCGCTCATTCATGCCGGCTCGCCGCTGTCGGCAGGGCGATGCGGACCTCGGCGCCGTCGCCGGGACGGGACGCGAACTCCACCGACGCGCCCACGGCCGCCAGCCGGGCGGTGATGCTCTCCGCCATGCCTGCGCCCGGGCGGACTCGCGCCTGGTCGAAGCCGGCGCCGTCGTCCTTGACGGTGAGGAACAGCCCGCCCCTCGCCTCGTCGACGTCGGCGAACACGACCATCCGGTGGGCCCCACCGTGCTTGGCCCCGTTGGTCAGCGCCTCGGTGACCGCGCCAGCGACGGCCTCGGTCTCGGCGGGCGTCAGCAACGGCGCGTCGGCGGTGACGGTGACCGTCACCTCGGTCTCGGCCCAGGCCGCCTCCACCCGGCCGCCTGCCCGGCGCAGCTCGGCGGCGAGCGAGCCGGGCCGACGGTGATCGCCGAATAGGTAGGACCGCAGGTCCCGCTCCTGGTCCCGGGCCAGCCGGGCCAGCTCCGGAGTCGGCGCCTGCCGCTCGATGATCGCCAGCGTCTGGAGCACCCCGTCGTGGAGGTCTCGTGCCATCCGCTCCCTGACCTCGGCCTCGGCCAGCTCTCGCTGCGTCCGCCGGACCAGGGTCACGATGAAGCCGCACACCGCGCCGATCACGATCCATGACGCGGCGGTCGAAACGGTCGCCAGTGCCGTGCGGCCTCCCTGGCCCGGGGGCACCCCGGCCACGGCCACCGCCACCCCCCTCGCCGCGCTCATCAGGGCGCCCGAGGCCGCGCCCCACCACGGGCCGCCGCCGACGCCCGACACCAGGATCGCCGCCAGCGGCCAGGTCCCGCCCAGGGACTGGCCGGTGATCCGCCCCTGTCGCACCCACCCGTCGGCGAGCACGGCACCGCCACGTGCGCCGTCGCAGTCACGGCGCCGGCGAGGACCACCGCCACCACCGCCAGGGGCCGGTTGTCGACCCGGTGCAGGTCGAGGAGGGCGACCGCCGACAGCCAGATCCACGCCGCCCATCGGAGGCCGACGATCCCGGTGAGCACCCCGCGTTCCACACCACCACCATGCCGCAGCGGGCCGCCCGGGTGGGGGTTGGGCTGGGCTGGGCCTCGGTAGGCGGGGCCTCGAGTGACGGCGAAGGTCACCGGCTGCGCCGCTGGCGCCGCTCGGGGGGCACGGTCGGGTCCTCACCGTCGAAGCGGTGCCCGAAGTCGTAGGCCCACAGCCCGAGGGGCAGGGCGATGGCTACCACGATGGACACGTTCACGGCACCGGAGGCCGCGCTGTCCGTGCTGGCCCAGCTGGCGCCCACCAGGGCACCGATCAGCTGCGCCACGTAGGTGAGGAGCCGGACGATGCCCACCAGCGTGCAGCTCCACAGCAGCACCGTGGCCAGCGTCCGCCGGGAGCGCGACCATACGGCCACGGCATCGTCCTCGTCGACCCGCCGCGCCCACCAGTGCGCCCACGCCGCGAAGGGCAGCGCGCACACCAGCAGGGTCAACCACACCGCCAGGGCGTTGCGGTTCACCGGGTGACCCAGGCCGCGGGCGAGCACATGGCCGGCGCTGCCGGCCGCCAGGGCCGCCACGCCGGTCGCGGCGAGCAGGGCGAAGTAGCCGATCGAGTGCTCGTTGTACCGCCGGCGGTACGCCCGGGCCGCCGCGGCTGCGTGGAGCGGGTGCCAGCCGTTGCGACGCAGCCGATCTTCGACGACCGCCGGGTGCGCGAGCTCGTGCTCGCAGCGATCGAGCCAGGCCTCGAAGCGGCCGGCTTCGGCCGTGGGCTCTGCCGGGCCAGGCGCCCCCGCTCCAGTGGGAGATGTCCAGCTCGGCGGCGGGATGGTCATGGTGATGGGGTTCGTGGTCATGGGACAACTGAACGCCATCGCGGCCCACCCCAGTAACCCCCCAGCCGGAATATGAGGGCTTTCCCTCAGGGCCCGGTGATCCAGGCCGCGAGCATCTCATCACGCCGGGCGACCCACTCCTCGGTCGTGATGGCGTAGCGGACGTGGTCTTCCCACACCCCGTTGATCTCCAGGTAGCGCACCGCGATCCCCTCCGAACGGATGCCCAGCTTCTCGACCACCCGGCGGCTGGCCCGGTTGCGCGGGATGATGGCGATCTGGAGGCGGTGGAGCCGGACCTCCTCGAATGCGAACTGGAACAGCACGGCAGCCGCTTCGGGCGTGTAGCTGTTGCCGGCGCACGCCTCGTCCATCCAGTACCCGATGTAGGCGTTCTGGAACGGGCCCCGCTGGATCGAGTTCAGGTTGATCTCGCCGCAGAACCGCGAGCCGACGAACACCCCGAAGCCATAGCCCGTCCCGAGCTGGCGCTCACGCTCCCGGGCGCCGCAGCGGGCCGCGAACGCCCGGCGGTCCTCGACCACGTCGGGCCGGCCCGAGGGCACGCTCGGCTCCCATTTGGTCAGCCAGTCCCGGCAGCGGCGCCGGACCTCGCGCCATTGCTCGAAGTCGCTGGCCAGCAGCGGGCGCAAGCCGACTCGCCGCCCGCTCAGCGCGGGGGACGGGAGGCGCATCATCGCCACCGGGTCACCTGGATCATGCTCTGCCAATCGAACACCGCCGCCGCTCGAATCGAACACCATGCCCTCGAACGCCATGCCACAGGCACGCCCGGCACTCTAGTGGGGGCTGGCGTCGCCGATGAGAGCCAGCACCAGGCCGTCCAGGATGTCAGCCTCCGACACGAGGCATCGGTCGAAGCCGAAGTGCCGCATCACCGTCACGAGAATGGCCGCGCCGCCGACGATGACGTCCGCCCTGGCCTCCTCGAGACCGGGATTGTGGAGCCGGACGTCGGTCGGCTCCGTCGCCAGCGTGCGAAACACCTCCTCGGCGGCGGCGCGGGTCAGGGTGAAATGGTGGATGCGATCGCGGTCGTAGGTGGCCAGCCCGATCTCGACCGCCGCCATGGTCGTGACGGTGCCGGCCAGGCCGACCAGCACGCGCCCCTCCCGTACCGCCGGCACGTCCCGCTCGGCGTCGTCGAGGTAGGCGTGGATGACCGAGATGGCCTGGGACAGCTCCTCGGGCGAGGGCGGGTCCGAGGCCAGGAACCGCTCGGTGATCCGGACGCAGCCGATGTCGACGGAGGCGGCGCCGACGGGGCCGCCGTGCTCGTCCGGTCCGACCACGAGCTCGGTCGAGCCGCCCCCGATGTCGCAGACGAGGTAGGGGCCGGCCGTCGGGTCGAGCTCCGCGGTGGCGCCTGCGAAGGAGAGGCGACCTTCCTCGTCGCCGCTCAACAGCTCGGGGGCGATCCCGATCACCGCCTCTGCGGCGGCGAAGAAGTCGTCCCGGTTGGCGGCGTCCCGCGCCGCGGACGTGGCCGTCATCCGGCAGCGATCCACGTGGTGGGCATCCATGACGGCCCGGTACTCGCGCAGCACGGCGACGGTGCGGTCGACGGCTGCGGGGTCGAGGCGGCCGGTCGCGTCCACGCCCTGGCCGAGGCGGGTGATCCGCATGAGGCGCGCGAGCGGGCGGGCGGCGTCAGCGGCGAGCAGGCGGGTGGAGTTGGTGCCGCAGTCGATGGCGGCCACGACGGGTCCCTTTCCACTCATGGGAGGACCACCGGCCCTTGGGGCGGCTTCACGGCTTCTTGGGCGCGAAAGGTGGTGCTTTTCACGCCTTTCGGTGCCAAGAACGGCGGAGGAGCGCCCGGCAGGCGGGCGGCCACCCACGCCCCGACGGGATCGTCCCCTCCGGCGAGGAACCAGGCCAGATGGGCATGCAGGCACTTGACGCCGGCCCGGGCCCCGCCCACACCTCCCCGCGGGCGCGGCCCCGGCCATCCGGCGGGGATGGCGGCATCACGTTCGGCCGCGTAGCGGTCGTGGGCGGCGGCCAGCGCGGTGGCGTCGACCTCCGACTCGGCCCGCCGGACGCCGCCCCCGGCCTCCAGCCTGCTGACGGCGTCGCGCAGGTCGGCGCCTACGAGCCAGTAGCGGGTGGGCATCGGAGTGCCGTCGACGAGAAAGGGCTCGTTCCGGATGACCACCGGCCCGCCCTGCCCGTCGCGCACCACCACCTCGAAGCGAGCCAGCGGCGGGCGGCCGAGCAGGGCGGCCACCCGCCCACCGTCGTCGGTCACGGCTGGGGCCATCGCTGCCGCGGACGGGTCAACCCCGGCGGCGCCGGCGAAGCAGCCAGCCGAGGAGAAAGAGGACGGCGAGGAACGGGACCACCCGCTTGGCGAGCGGGGACCCCGCCGCGCCGAGCAGGTCGACCGGCTCGGCAGCGGCGTGCTCGACGCGGCGGGCGGTCGGCGCCGGCGGTCCTTCGCCTGACCCGTTCGGCGAGGGCGAAGCGTCGTCGGGCGCGATCGTGGCGAGACGTTGTCCCGACGCCGCCGCCTCGGGGTCGGCCCCACCGCGCGACCCGGCGGCGGCAGGCCCGGCGGCAGCAGGCCCGGCCGCGGCAGGCGCCGGTGCCGCATCCTCCACAGCCTGGTCCGGGCCGGCTCCTTCGGCGAGCACCTTGGTCTCCAGGCACGACACGAACTGGCGGAGAAGGTTGGCGCTCACGTCGGCCAGGACGCCGCGGCCGAACTGCGCCACGCGGCCGGTGACAGCGAGATCGGTGAGCACGGTGACGCTGGTGCCGAGCGCATGGGGCTCGAGGGTGGCGGTGATCGTGGCGTTGGCGTTGCCCTGACCCCGGGTATCGCGCCCTTCGGCCCGGAGAACCGCCCGATGGCCGGCGGCATCCAGCTCGAGGAACGTGGCCTTGCCCTTGTACTGGGCGGTGATGGGCCCCACCTTGATCTTGACGCTCCCCCGGTACTCGTCACCCGCCACCTCTTCGAGCTGGGCGCCGGGCATGCACGGCGCGATGCGCTCGACATCGGTCAGCACGCTCCATGCCTGCTCGATCGGCACGCGCACTCGGAAGTCGTTGCTTAGCTCCATCGCCTGAGGTCCTCCACGGTGTCCACGTCTATCGGGTCGCCTTCGCACGCTACTTCCGCCACGAGCTCCGGCCGGCGCCTGACCAAGGCGCGGGCCCCTTCGTCACCCGAGACGGGCAGCATGGCCCACACGGACCGATCGAGCCGCACCGGGTTCCTCCTCTGGCCGGCGTAGGTGGCCACCAGGATGGCCGCGCCATGCGCCTCGGCCACGGTGCGCCAGGCTTCGGCTGGCACGAGGGGCTGATCGCCCAGGCCCACCACGATCGCCTCGTGGCCCTGGCGCTCCGCCCACGCCACCGCGCCACGGAGCGATCCGGAGATGCCCTGGGCCCAGCCCGGGTTGTCGATGATGGTCACGCCCTCAGGAACCACTCCCACCAGATCGATGGCGCCCGACACGACGATCGTCTCGTCCAGCGCGGCCTCGGCCGCCGCCGCCACTGCCCAGGTCACGAGCGGGCGGCCCCGGAACGGCGCGAGCAGCTTGTGCGCCGGTCCGGCGAACCTGGAGCCTCCGCCCGCGGCCAGCACGACTGCGGCGCGGCTCACGCCGGCGCCGGGTCCCGGTGGATCGGGCCCTCGGTGTCGCGCAGCGAGGGCGCCACCCGCCCGGTGCGGAGGGCGATGATCTCGGCGCAGATCGACACCGCCGTCTCCTCGGGGGTGCGGGCCCCGAGGTCGAGCCCTATGGGGGCGAGCACCCGGGCCAGCTGCGCGTCCGTGACGCCGGCTTCACGCAGGCGCGCGGCGCGCTCGTGGTGGGTGCGCCGCGATCCCATCGCCCCGAGATAGCCGACCCTGGTGGCCAGGGCCGAGACGATGGCCGGCACGTCGAACTTGGGATCGTGGGTGAGCACGCACACCGCGTCCCGCGGCCCGAGCGCCGGGCCCACCTCGGTCAGGTGGCGATTGGGCCAGTCGACGACGACCTCGTCGGCCATCGGGAACCGGGCCGCGGTGGCGAACACCGGCCGGGCGTCGCACACCGTCACCCGGTAGCCGAGCACCTTGGCCACCCGGGCCAGGGCCGCCGTGAAGTCGACGGCGCCGAAGATGATCATGCGGGGCGGTGGGGCGAACGACTCGATGAACACGCTCACCTGGCGCTGGCGGGCCTGGCCCCGCCGGCCGTAGTGCCTGGTGGCCGACAGCCCGGCCTCGAGGGCGGCGCGGACGTCCCGGGCGACCACCCGGTCGAGGTCGGCATTGCCCAGGGACCCGCCCGGCAGGGACCCGCCCGGGCGCACCAGGAGCTTGGCCCCGAGCGCCGGAGGGTCCCCGCCCGTCCCCCCGAACGCCTCGTCGGCCTCGGGCTCCTCGTCGGTGACCTCGACCACCGTGGCCAGCGCGACCGGCTCCTCGCTGCGGAGCAGGTCCCGGAGGCTCTCGTACAGCGTCACCAGTCCAGCGGCTCGACGAAGACCCGGATGGTGCCCCCGCAGGTGAGCCCGACGGCGAACGCCTCGTCGTCGGAGTAGCCGAACGTGCACAACCGCGGCCGGCCGGACGCCAGCACGTCGAGGGCCTCGGTGACCACGGCCCCCTCCACGCAACCGCCGGAGACCGAGCCGGCCACCTCCCCTTCCTCGCTGACGGCCATGGTGGCGCCGGGATCACGCGGCCCGGAGCCCTCCACGCCGACCACCCGGGCCACGGCGACCCGCTGTCCGCCAGCTCGCCAGCGTTCGATCTCGTCGAGCACCTCCTTCACCGGCCGATCACCTCCACGAGTTGCTCCAGGGAGGCCAGGCTGTGGCCCTCCACGAATGCATCAACATACGGGAGGGCCGCAGCCATGCCCCGAGCGAGCGGCGCGTAGCCCGGGGATGCCTTCAGGGGATTCACCCAAACGACACGGAAGGCGACCCGGTGCAGTCGAGCCATCTGGCCGGCCAGCGCGGCCGGGTCGCCCCGGTCCCACCCGTCGGACAGGACGACCACCACCGCCCCCCGCGCCATGCCGCGCACCCCCCACCGGTCGTTGAAGGCCCGGAGGCCCTCGCCCAGCCTGGTGCCGCCCGCCATGTCGAGCACGGCCCGGGCCGCGCCCGACAGGGCGGCGTCGGGGTCCCGGGAGGACAGCTCACGGGTGATGCGGGTCAGGCGCGTGCCGAGGGCGAAGGCCTCTACCCGGCCCCGTCCGACCACGGCGGCGTGCAGGAACCGAAGGAGGGCCCTGGCGTAGGGCTGCATCGATCCGCTGACGTCGCAGAGCAGCACCACCCGGCGGGGCCGTTCGC
>WNFC01003135.1_pt1 | contig 20556 bp, 21 predicted proteins | sample 5400541 | NCBI WGS metagenome assembly WNFC01 (sample SAMN13153342, study PRJNA577476) | soil metagenome | isolation source: 120 cm saprolite under Douglas fir tree site 2 hole 2 replicate 1 | place: USA:California | collected 2015-04-18
ACCAACCCCGTCCCCGCCCCCTCGATCTGTACGAAGGCCCCGAAGTTCGTAATCCCCACGACCGTCCCGTCCACCACCGTCCCAGGCGTCACTGCCACCTAACCCGCAGACCCTCCTAATGCCATAGATTCCTCCACCACTCTTTGATCGCGCCGATCACGCCGCCCTCATGCTTCGCCACCGGTCCCCGAATCGACGGACTCGGTGCGACTCCTGGTGCGGGCGATGCCCCCACAGTCGCCGGCGGTGCCGAGTCACTGGGCTTAACGATGACATAAACCTGCTCGCCGGGTCGGGCGAAGCCGGCCTTGCGTACGGCCTCCTCCATGGCAGCGGGCGATCCGCCGGCGGCGAGCTGCGTTTTCGTCTGCTCGTTCGACGCAGCCAGTTGCGCATTGCCATCACGCAACGACTGTTCCTCGTGGTTCAGCCGCAGATTCAACATCAGCTCCGATCCGAACGCCCACACTCCCCATAAAACGATCGCGGCGACAACGATCCAGATCAACCGATCGGGCGCAGCGATGTGAACCTTCGCGCGGGAGGCTTTGGGTTCGGAAGTGCTCAAGACGTGATCTGGGACCTATGGATAATCAAGCCAGCCGCAAAACGGACCGATTATAGGGACGGACCTTCGGCTTGGCAAGGCCGCCAACTCGGTTTGGCGTCATCCGTTGCGCTTGGCGGCCTCCCAATACCGATCCAATTCGTCGATCGGGAGGTCCTTGAGCGCCCGCCCGTCGGCGCGGGCCGCCTGCTCCATCATGCGAAAACGCGCCTCAAACCGGCCGGTCGTGCCGCGCAGCGCGTCCTCCGGGTTGATACCGAGCTTGCGGGCGACGTTGACCATGGTGAACAGGAGGTCACCGAACTCCGCCTCCCGTGCTTCGACCGTCGACGCCTGGCGCAGCTCTTCCAGCTCCTCGCGGATCTTGTCGAGGGCACCTTCGACGTCGGGCCAGTCGAAGCCGACGTTGGCCGCCCGCCGCTGCATGGACCAGGCCCATTGCAGGGCCGGCAGCGACCGCTGCACGCCGTCGAGCGCGGACTCGCGCCCGTACTCCTTGGCCTTGATCGCTTCCCAGTTTCGAACCACTTCATCCGAGCCGCTGACTACAGTCGACCCGAACACGTGCGGATGACGCCGAACCAGCTTCTCACGGACGGCGTCCGCCACATCGCCCAGCGTGAAGTCACCCGTCTCTTGCGCAATCGCCGACTGCATCAGCACTTGTAGCAGCACGTCGCCCAACTCTTCTCGAAGCTTCGGTATCGACCTCTCGTCGATGGCCTCGAGCACCTCGTACGCCTCTTCGAGCATGGTGGCGCGCAGCGATGCCGGGGTTTGCTCCCGGTCCCAGGGACAGCCATCCGGGGCGCGCAGCCGACGTACCACCTCGACCAACGCCGCAAAACGCTCGATATCGTCAGCCATTGCTCGTCGCCGCCAGGGCCGGTCGCAGGCGGACATCCCGGCCGGCCGCTCGCAGCCAGGGGAGGCTCGCCAGGATGAAGCCCAGACCTACCACCGCCGACAACACGAACGGTGCGGCGACGCCGAGCCCGAACAGACCGCCGCCGAGCAGTGCGCCGACTGCCTTGGCCGCGGTTTCCGCCGTCCCAACGGTACCGGCCGCCCGCCCGCGCTGGTCGGGGGAGACCGCACTCATCAGGAAGGCGTTGATCGCGGGCGCGGCGAACGCGGCCGCGGTCGCCTCGACAACACCGACCCCGATCACCGATGGCACGCTGTGCAGCAGCGGATAGATCGGCGCCATCACACAACTCGTCGCCGTCGACCCCGCGCCCAGCCAGCGCCGGTCCATCCGATCGGCGGCCCATCCTGCCAGCGGTGCCGTCAGTACCAGGGGTAGCGCAAAGAGAGAAAACGACAGGCCGACCTCCCAGTCTGTGGCGCCGATCGACTTCATGAATAGGCTCCATACCACGTTGTAGACGCCGTAGAGGAAGCCGATCCCGATCGACACCAACACCAGGCCACGCACCGCGGCGATGCCCGCGCGCAGCGTCTCGGTCGATGGTGCCGGGCCAACCGTCCGCGGGGAGGTCATCGGCGGCAGGCGGCGAGGATCGAGGGCGAAGGCCACGACGACGGCCGCGAGCAGCATCGCGAGCCCGGTCGCCTCGAACACGGTCGCCCGCCCGAACACGGCGAGGATGCCACCGAGCGCCGGGCCAAAGATCAGCCCGCCCATGTCAGCCCCCGACAGCCAGCCGTAGGCGATGCCGCGCTCGCCTTCCGGCACCAGGTCCGCAACCACGGCGCGCGATCCGGGGCGAAAGGCTGCCGCTCCAAGGCCCTGGATGAAGCGCAGCGCGATCAGCCAGCCGATCGATAGCGGCAAGGCGAAGGCCGCAATCGCCAGGCCCGCCACCACCAGACCACCGATCATCAGCGGAGCGCGGCCGAACCGATCGGACAGCCGGCCCGCGGGGTACTGGCCGATGAACTGGGCGACCAGGTTCGCGCCCACGACCACGCCCACCATCGCGTAGGAGCCACCACGCTCCCGCAGGAAGAGCGGCAGTATCGGCAGAACCGATCCGACACCGGTTCCCACCAGGAAGACGGCGGCAATGATGCCCCAGAGCGCGGTTCGGCGCGCCCGCCTATCGCTCGGCACGATAGGCGCTGGCCTCGACCTCCACCAGCCACGTGGGATCGAGAAACCCCCGCACCCCGACCAGCGTGGTGACCGGCTTGATGGCGCCGAAGACCTCGCCGTGCGCCCGGCCGATCTCGCGCCAGCGTCGTGGCACCGTCGTGAAGATGCGGGTGCGGGTCACGTCATCGAAGCCGGCGCCGACGGCGGAGAGCGCCTCGCCGATGATGCGCAGGCATTGCCGGGTCTGCTCATAGACGTTGTCGCCCACCGTCGAGCCGTCGTCGGCCGTCGGGGCGCAGCCCGAGATCTCGATTACCGGGCCAACGCGCACCGCGCGCGCGTAGCCGACGATGCGCTCCCATTTTCGACCGGTGCTGACGACGCGTCGCGGTTCCACGGCCATCACTCTAAACGTCTCAAACGCTCGTACGGCACTAACCTCTCAAACGCTCGCCTGGCACTTCGCGCCGCTCGCGTGGGGCGACGCCCCGCGTCGACCGCGTCTGCCTAGACAGCGACCGCCACTCGTCCCAGCCGTTCGATCTCGCCCAACACGTCGACCAGGCGCTCTTTCCACTGGGGGCCAGCCTGGGTGAGCGAGATCCGGACCTTGCCGTATCGCACGTAGAGGATCGAGCGGAACTGCGCTTCGAGTCGCCGCTCGTCGCCGTTCCAGCCGGCCGGCAGCCGCATCACCAGCCAATCGCCATCGGTCTCGACCGCCGCGACCCCGGCGGCACGCGCCAGCCGCTTGACCCGTAACGCGTAGAGAAGGTTACGCACCGGGGTGGGGAGCTTGCCGAAGCGATCCACCAGGTTGCGCTCGGCGGTCGCCAGCCCTTGTTCGTCCTCGATCTCCGCGAGATCGTGGTAGACCTGCAGGCGCAGCTTCTCGTCGGGGACATATTCGTGCGGCAAGAAGTGCTCGATCGGCAGGTCGAGCGTGAGCCCCGCCGGCAGCTCGACCGGCATCCCGGTCTTCTGCGACTCGACCGCCTCGCGCAGCATCGAGTTGTACAGCTCCAACCCAACGGCCGCGATCGCGCCATGCTGCTCGACGCCAAGTAGGTTCCCGGCGCCTCGAATCTCGAGGTCCTTGAGCGCCAGCTTGAACCCCGAGCCCAGGTCGTGCAGCTCGGCGATGACATCGAGCCGCTTGTCGGCATTCTCCGTGTGCGACTTGGTTGGGTTGTAGAGGAAATAGGCGTAGGCGCGCTGACCGGCACGCCCGACCCGGCCTCGCAGCTGATACAGCTGCGCCAGCCCCATACGGTGGGAGTCGACCACGACGATCGTGTTCGCGTTCGGGATGTCCAGTCCCGACTCGATGATGGTGGAGCACACGAGCACGTCTGCCTCACCCTTGACGAACTTCACCATCACGTCGGCCAGCGTGGTCTCCGGCATCTGCCCGTGACCCACCAGCACGCGCGCCTGCGGTACCAGTCGCTTGACCCGCTCCTCGGCTTTCTTGATCGTTTGTACTCGGTTGTAGACGTAGAAGACCTGGCCGCCTCGCTGCAGCTCGCGCTGAATGACTTCCTTGATCAGGTCGTCGTCGTCGGCGGTCACGAAGGTCTTGATCGGCAGGCGTTCCTCCGGCGGGGTCTGGATCACGGACAGGTCGCGGATGCCCGCCAGCGCCATGTGGAGTGTGCGTGGAATCGGAGTCGCGGAAAGCGACAGCACGTCAACCGAGGCGCGCAGTTGCTTGAGCTTCTCCTTCTGCATGACGCCAAAGCGCTGCTCCTCGTCGAGAATGACGAGCCCGAGGTCTTTGAAGCGCACGTCTTTCTGCAGCAGGCGATGGGTACCGATCACGACGTCGATCTCGCCGATCTGGAGCCGGCGCAGGATGTCGGTCGCCTCCGCATCGGAGCGAAAGCGCGAGAGCATGTCGACCTTGACCGGGAAGGACTGGAAGCGCTCGCCGAAGGTCAGGTAATGCTGCTGCGCGAGCACCGTGGTCGGCACCAGGATGGCGACCTGCTTGCCGTCCATTACGGCTTTGAAGGCCGCGCGCACCGCCAGCTCCGTCTTGCCAAAGCCGACATCGCCGCAGAGCAGCCGGTCCATCGGACGCGAGTCCTCCATGTCGGCCTTGATCTCCTGCATCACGCGGATCTGGTCCGGCGTCTCGTCGTACGCGAACGACTGCTCGAGCTCTTGCTGCCACGGCCCGTCCTCGGAAAAGGCATGGCCCTCGACCAGCTGCCGCTTGGAGTAGAGATCGAGCAAGTCGTGCGCCACGGCTTCCACCGACTCCCGCACCTTGCGCTTGGCTCGGTCCCAGTCGCCCGAACCCAGGCGCTGCAACCTCGGCGCCGCATCGCCGCCGCCAACATATTTTTGAACGCGGTCGAGGTGCTCGACCGGCACGAACAGCTTGTCGCCATCGGCGTACTCGAGCTGCATGTACTCGCGCTCCTGTCCGTCCTCGCCCATCAACCGCATGCCGGTGAAACGGCCGATGCCGTGGTCGACGTGGACGATCAGGTCGCCGGGCGCGAACTCCAGGTCCCAGGTCGCCGAGCGCGCCCGCACCACGCCGCGGCGGACCCGCTGGCGCAGTCCGCCGAAGAGGTCGGTGTCGCCGTAGACCTCGAGCTGCTGCGATGGCATCCGGAAGCCCTGCGCCACAGGTTGGTTGCCGAGGACGACCAGGCCGGGGGACAGCGGGGTTTGTGACCAGAGAAAGACGCCACCTGCCGGATAGACGTCGCGATCCTCGAGCAGCTCACGAAGCCGGGGTTCCTGTTGCGTCACGATCAGCACCCGCGATTTTGCGCGCGAGTCCGTCCGCACGCGGTCAGAAAACGCATCGATGCGTCCGGCATAGGCATCGACCGCTTCGAATCCCAGGTCGATGGTGCCGATGTCGGCACCTCTCGCGATTTCGAGACGCCGCCAGTTGAGCACGGCGTCGCGCAGGTTCTTGATGGCGACCAGGCCGGACCGCAGCTCCTTCGGGAGCTCACCACGGCCGATCTCCACCTCGACCAGCTCCCGCAGCTCTTGCTCGCGCTGCTCCGCCAGCGTCAGCGAACGCCGCCCGTCCATCGAAACGATCAACGCGTCGGGGGGAAGGTGATTCAGCAGCGTCGGCTGCGATGGGTCGAGATATGCCTGGAAGCCTTCGATGCCATCGAAGTAGGCGTTCGACCGGACACGCTCGATGTCCGCCAACCACTGGTCTCGCACCTCAGGCAGGGCGTTACTGAAGTCGAGCTGGCGCAGCGCGGCATCGGCCGCGGCGATGGACTCGGGAGTCAGGACCAGCTCCGCGGCCGGAAGAACGCGCGCCGCCGCGATGCTGCCAACCGAACCCTGCGATTCCACGTCGAACTCGCGGAGCGACTCGAGCTCGTCGCCAAAGAACTCGGCGCGGATGGGCCGCCGCCGGTCCGGCGGAAAGATGTCGAGGATACCGCCGCGCAGACTGAACTCGCCGTGTGCCTGCACCAGCGGCTCACGCCGGTACCCGAGTGTCGTCAAGCGGTGTAGCAGGTCATCGAGGGAGTACGTCTCCCCTGGCTCCAGCGTGAAGCCCCAGCGTTTCAATGCCTCGGCGGCGAGTGTCGGCCGGGTCATCGCGGCCCAGGAGGTAAAGCAGACCGCCGGCTCGCCGCGGCCGAGCGTGTCGATCGCCTCAAGCCGTCGGCGGACCGTTTCCTCATCCGGCGCGAGGCGGTCGAAGGGCAGCGTTTCCACCGCGGGGAAGACCACCGTGCGAACGTTCTCGCGAAACCATGCGCCCGCTTCCTGAAACGACCCCTCGGGGTCCGACACCAGCGCGAGCACGGGCCGCTTTGCTCGCGTCGCGAGCCAGGCGGCCAGGACAGGCAGCGCGCTCGACGGAACGCCGTGCGCCTCCAGGCCGCCGATGGGCGCGTTCCACCATGCCTCGAGCCGGCCGCGGGCCGGGAGGCGATCGATCAGTTCGAATAACGTGTCCGTCAACGACGTGGAACCATGCAAAAATGCGCCTGCGGCACGAAGCCGGGGCGTTCGCAGGTCAGCTTACCATCGGTCCCGCCGCTTAAAACGCGAAGCCGTAGTCGAGCAGCGACGCAGCCTCGCCAAAGTTGGATGGTGACGCCATCACGACGACGAGAAGATGACGCCCGTTGCGCGTGGCAGTGGCGATCAGGCAGCCGCCGGCCCGTCCCGTCCAGCCCGTTTTGAGCCCGGTCGCGCCGGCATAGGTGCGAATCAGCTGGTTCAGGTTGTAGAGCACGTACGCGTGGTGGGTGACCGTGGCAGGGAGCGTCAGGCGCGGCGTCGACGCGATCGCGGCAACCTCTGGGAACCGCGTGATCAACTCGATCGAGATGCTGGCCAGGTCGGCCGCCGAGGTGTATTGACCGGGGTCGTCGAGCCCGATGGGATTGACGAAGCGGGTGTCGACCAAGCCGAGCTGTGCGGCCTTCGCGTTCATCAACGCGATAAAGGTCGCTCGCGACATGGCCGCCTCCGCCAGCGTGATGGCGGCATCATTGCCCGAGTTCAGAAACAAACCGTAGAGCAGCTCGCGAACGGTCAGGCGCTCACCCGCGCGCAGCCCCATCCGCGTCGAGTCCCAGGGCAACTGATTGATCGACGCCGGGACAGTCACAAGCTGGTCGAGGCCCAGATGCTCGAGCGCCACCAACGCCGTCGCAACCTTCAACAAGCTGGCCGGGGCGTGCCGGCCGTGCGCGTCCCGCTGGTACAACACGCTACCGGTGTCGAGATCCAGGAGGATGGCCGACCGAGCCTTGATGGTGGGTGGCGACGGCGCCGGCCGGACCAGCTCGTAGACCTCGACCGGTTGAGTCAATAAACCAGTGGCAGGAAGGCCCGGTCCGGTTGCCAACGGACCGAGAAGCGCCAGCAGCAAGAGCCAGATCCCCATCCGCGCACCACGCAACCATGCAGGGTGGCTTCACGCAAGGGCCTTGCGGCCCAGCGGTTCAAATCACGCGGCGGCAGCGGCCCCGGCGGCGCCAGCCGTCTCGATGGCATCGTCGGCGATGCCTTCTCGAGGAGCTCGCAACATCAGGCTCGCGACCAACCACGCCATCGCGATCGCGATCAAGATGTCGCCCGCGCTGGCGATGCCTGGAAATGGCGCCGGCAAGTGGAACCGGTCGTCCAGCCAGGCGAAGTTCGTGTAGGCATCGGCAGGGACGTAGGTGCTCACGCGGCTGCCGATGTCAGCGATCACCCCATGGCCGTCCACTGGCATTTGGCCGCCGTTGGCGGCGCGGACGATTTCATTGCAGTAGGCGCCGAGCGCCCCACAGGCAACCGGCCAGACCCTTCGCCAGACCGCCCAGATGCCGCCGACGATCGCCAGGGCGAGGGGAAGCAGCCACGAGAACGGTGAGGGCATCAGGGCGCTGAGCAACAGCACGGCTCCGGCGGCCAGAAGGGGAGGCATCGGGACGGGAGCGCCGCCAGCAAAGATGCGGCCCGACCGACCACCAAGGAGGTAGCCGGCGAAGAGACCGGCCACCGTGACCAGCGCGCCGTCGGCCACCTTCAGGGCGGCCGCTTCCAGCGAGGGCGTGCGCCAGGCGAGCGCCAGCCCGACGGCTGCCACTTCATACAGGGCGGCCAGCCGGCGATGGTCGGCAAACGGTCTGGCGAAATCCGTAGCGGTAAGGCGGGACTCCATCAAGGCAGTGAGCACCGGCCCCAGGGCAAAGTAGGCGATCATCAGTAGGGCAGTCGCCGCTACGAAGTGAGGCGTGTCAGCGAATCCGACCAGCCGAAAGGTGGCAGCCCCAATGACCGCGGCCAGCACCCACTGCGCCGTGGACGTCAGTTGAGTCGTCCAGGTTTGCCCCTTGAGCAGGCTGCCGAGGGGTGCGGCGACAACCGCGACCAGGACCGTGATCTCGGGATGGCGCCGAAAGACGATAACCGCTGCCAGCAGCGCGACCTTCGGCAATTCGCCCCAACGCGCCTCCTCCCGCGAGCCGAGGAGGAAGTCGTCGACGATGCACATGCCGATGAAGCTGATCCAGGCCCAGGGTGCCTGGTAAGGCTGGGCCGGCAGGAACCAGGCGACGACCGCGACCAGCAGCGCGAAGAGGCCGGCGGCCCACAGGCGGTCGCGAATCGATCGGGGGCCGATCACTCGTTCATGGGCGTCCACGGCTGGCGACAATGCAACGTGCCCCGAAGGGACCCCTTTTGGGTGCTTTACGCTACGGGGCGATGTTCCGCCGCAAACCGGCGCCGCCGCCGGCGTCCGATCGCTGGCTCGCGATCGGCCTGGGCAATCCCGGCTGGGAGTACGAACGGTCGCGGCACAACATGGGTTTCCTGGTCGTCGACGAGCTGGCGCGCCGCCTCGGCACCCGGATGACGGACAAGGCTGCCAAATCGCTCACCGGGCGGATCCGGGTGGGCGACCGCGAGCTGGTGCTCGCCAAGCCGCAGACGATGATGAACCAGTCGGGCCTGGCGGCCAAGGCGCTGCGCGCGAAATACGACGTGCCGCTGGAGCGAACGCTCGTCATCCACGATGACCTCGATCATCCCTTCGGCCGGCTGCGCATTCGCAAGAGTGGCAGCTCCGCCGGCAACCACGGGATCGACTCGCTGATCGGTTCCTTCGGCACCCGGGACTTCACCCGATTCCGGGTCGGCATCGGCCGTCCGCCGGGCAACGGCGTCGACTACGTCTTGAGCCCATTTACCGCCGATGAGCAAACCCGGCTCCCGGCGATCGTCGCGCGGGCCGCCGACGCCGTCGTGTTCACCATCGAGCACGGCGTCGACCGCGCGATGACCGAGTTCAATCGGGTCTCGTGAAGAAGTAGGCGAGCACGGCGAGGGCGCCCGCCGCGGTGATCGCACCGCCGAGCCAGACGGCCGCCGACGGCCCGAGGACGTGCGCGACGATGGCGGCGAACACGTTGCCGATCGGCGTCACCCCGATGAAGAGCATCGAGTAGAGGCTGACCATGCGGCCTTGCATGCGGTCGGGCGCGCGCAGCTGGACGAGGATGTTGGTCCCAATCGAGTAAACGGCGAAGGACCAGCCGATGACGAGCAAAAGGATTAGTGCCTGGGTAAAGCCCGGGACGATCAAGAAGGCGAGCTCCATTGCCGCGAACAGCAACGCGCCGAGGACGATTCGGCGCGCCTCGAGCAGAAATTCCCCGGCAATCGTCATCATGACGGCGCCGATCAATGCCCCGAGGCCCTGCGCCGCAAATAGATAGCCAAGGGTATCGGCGTTGGCGTGCAGAACCACGCGGGTGAAGAGCGGGAGTACCAGGTTGAAATTCGCACCGAAGGTACCGGCGATAAGGAGCAGCAGGAAGAGGCCGGCGAGCGTCGGGGTGCGACCCACATACCGCAGGGCCTCACCGATCAGCTGGATCGCGGTTTGCGGTGGGCCGGCGGTCAACGGTCGGCGGCGAATCGTGAGGAGCGCGATCATGACGCCCAGGTAGCTGATGGCATTCAGCGAGAAGCAGGCGGCCACGCCGAGTGTCGCGATTACGATGCCTCCCAGCGCGGGACCGATGACCCGAGCCAGGTTGAAGGCGATCGAATTGAGCGCGACGGCGCTGGCGAGCTCGCCACGACCCACCATCTCGAGGACGGTCGCCTGGCGCGCTGGGAAATAAAGCGCCTGGTTCACGCCCAGGAGCGCGGCCAGCGCCATGACGATCGGCAGCGTGATCGTGTGCGACGCGGTCAGCACGGCGTAGACAAGCGCACCCGTGAGTGAGATCACCTGCGTCAGCAACAACACGTCGCGGTGCGCGAATCGGTCGACGACCGTGCCCGCGTAAAGGCCGAACACCAGGACTGGACCGTAGCTGAAGGTGCCAAACAGCGCGAGCGCCAGGGCCGAGTTGTGGGAAAGCTGCAGCACCAGCCACGCGGCCGCCACCGACTGCATCCAGGTGCCCACGACCGACACCGCCTGGCCGACGTAATAGCGGCGGAATTCGGAGTACTGAAGAGCGGACGCCTGAAGAAGCGCGCGACGGCGCGGTTCTACGGCAGTAGAAGCGGATGGAATGCGTTCAGTTTACTTCCGTGCGCCGGACGCTCCATGCTCAGACCGCGGCCAGCGCCTGCGTCAACTCTTTGAACTGCGCAGTCGCTGGACCTTGCGGCTGCTGCACGACGATCGGGAGGCGACGCTTGCTCGCCGCCGAGAACTCGTCGCGCTGGTAGAGGATCATAGCGGCCGTTTCCATCTTGAGCGCCGCCGCCACCTCGGTCCGGCTCAGCTGCAGGCTGCCGTGCGGGTTCGAGATCACGAGCCGGATGCGGTGGCTGAGAATGCCCGTCGCGCGCAGGCGGTCCAGGAATGATGCGGTCAGTTCGACGCAGATGATCTCCGGTTCGACCACGATGCAGATCGCATCGGCTTCGCGCAGCAGCGGCAGCGCGAATGGCGACGGCTGGTTCCCGAGGTCGACCACGATCATTTCCCCCAGACCACGAAGCGAGGTCGTAAAATTACTGATCACTTCGGACGGAATGTCGCGGTAAGCCGAACCACGACGCAGGCCAGGAAGCAACCGAAACGGGACCTGCGGATTGTGCATCAGGTAACTCGCGAGGCGGTGGGCACTGGCGCCGCTGGCCAGAGCCTCTCCCCAGGCCCATCGGTCGGGCGCCTCGATGTTCAGCATGCTGCCCAGCGTCCCGACCGGCACCGCGAGGTCCGCCAGCACTACCGCATCGGCGGCTTTGCCAACCGCCTGCGACGCCGCGAGGTTGACCGCGATCGTGCTCGTGCCGATGCCGCCCTTGGCGCCGGCGACGACGGTCAGCCGTCCCCGCGCCTGCGACCCCTGCTGCCGCAGGCGGTCGGCGCGATCGATCATCCCCTTGATCCGCGTGACCAGCTCGCGCGACTCGACCGGCTTCACCAGGTAGTCGTCGGCGCCGAGCTCGAGCGCCCGGATCTTCCCGTCGACCGCATCCAGGGCGGACAGCACCACGATCTGCGTTCCGGCGCCCGCCGGACCTTTGCGGATTCTCTCGCACACCGAAAACCCGTCGACCTCCGGCATCATCAGGTCGAGGAGCACCAGATCGGGACGCTCCTTTTCGACCAGCGCGATGCCCTCGTTCCCACCGGCGGCCACCTGCACCTCGAAGCCCGCGGTACTGAGCAGGGCCTGCAGATAAAAGCGGTTGGGCGCCTCGTCGTCGATGACCGCGATCCGCGCCGTCACGGGAATGTAACCCTTAACCCCTCCCCCGCTTGCGGGGGAGGGCAGGGTGGGGGCTCAGGTCGCGAGCCCGAGATACTCCAAATCCCGCCAGATCAGGCCGTCCTGGAGGTCGATCACGCTCACCGATGGCTGGCGGACTTTGCCGCCGGGACCGGTGAAGGTCCACTCTCCGACCACGACCACCGTGTCATCCTCCGCGACCAGCCGCTCGATTTCGAAGCTGACGTCCGGCGCTCGCGCAACCGCCTGCTGGCTGAGCAGGACGAAGGCATCGCGTCCCAGGATGGGCTCGGGGACCCCGGGCGTCCGATGGACGACGTCGGGGTGCAACCGGCTGGCGAACCCGTCCCAGTCCCTCGCCGAAAGCGCGGCGAGGGCGCCCTTCACCACCTCCGTGGCAGAGGTCACGACAGGTGAAAGATGTGGCGGGCGAACAGGAGGATGCCGACGACCGCGGCCCCGGCGGCGGCCATCAGGACGGCGGCGGCCGCGACGTCCTTGGCTCGCCCGATCATGGGGTGGTGCTCGGGCCAGGCGTAGTCGATCAGCACTTCCAGGGCGGTGTTGAAGAGTTCCGCGGCGATCACGACGGCAAAGCAGAGGACGAGGCCGACGAACTCGATCGCGGAAAAGCGCAGCAGCAACGCCCCGAGCAGGACGACCACCGCCGCGAAGAAGTGCACCCGCAGGTTCGCCTGTGTCGACAGCGCCCACGCGATGCCGCGGCCGGCATGACGGAAGCTGTAGAGCGTCCGACGCAGATCGACGCGGCGCGCCCGGCTTGGGCTGCCGATCCGTTCCGCTTCGAATTCGGCGTCGGAGTGCGGCGTCACGACGCGGCCTTAAGGATCCGGTTGGTGAGCGCCGTCATCGCGGTTTCCTCGTCGGGCGCGGCGTGATCATAGCCGAGCAAGTGCAGGAACCCGTGCACCGCCAGCAGTCGCACCTCGTCATTGACCGGGTGATGGGCCGCACGTGCCTGCTGGCGCGCGCGCGGCAAGGAGATCACAATGTCACCAAGCCAGTGCTCGGTACCCGGCGGTGCCTGGAAGCGGTGGTCGACGGGCTCTTCCTGCGCGGCGAACGCCAGCACATCGGTCGGTTCATCGAGCCCCCGATAGCGTCGGTTGTATTCCTGAAGATGGGCATCACCCGTGAGCGTCACCACCGTCACCATCTCGCGCGGGACTTTGAGCATCCGCGCGCCGCGTTGCAGCACCTTCTCGAGCCCCTCCAGATCCACGCCGGCAGCGAGTGATGCCGGACCCGAACGGCTCATCTGGATGAGCACGCGAGTATCGTAACCGGGCCGCAGGACGGTTACGCGGCGGGTTTGCCGGAGCCGGAATCAGAGCGGCCCGCCAGGTAGCGGATCCCGATCAGGCCTCCGGCCAATAGGACCCAAACCAGCAGGATCCAGTCCTGCGGAACCTCCGATCGCCTGCCGAGGTCGGCGGCCAGCGCGTCGGTCAGGATGAAGGCGCCGATCAGGAGCAGGCCGCCACCCTCCATCCGGGTCCGCGTTTTGCTGGGGTCCTGGCCACGACGAAGGAACTTGGGAACCTTGCCGAAGCCGATCATCGAGATGGCGGGGATGATCACGGCAGCCGCCGCCACGTAGGCAAGAACAATAACCGAGCCCGAAAGCATCACTGCATACATATCGGAATCAGGGGGCCCAACATTGCGCCAAAGAGCCCCCGCCATTTGCGTGGAGCCTCTAGGACGGACTCGTGCGTGGGCGCGCCGATGGCCTGGGTAGCGGAATCGTCTTGTCCTCGGCGTCGAGGGTCCCGTCATGACCGCCCCCCGTGGTATCGACCGCCTCGCCGGCCTTCGCCGTCTCCTGCACCGCGGCGGGGTATTCGATCCGGGCGTGGTAGATGCTCACGACCATGTTCGACATCGCCTCCTCGACCAGGTGGAGGTCGCGGAAAGAGAGGTCGCATTCGTCGAGCTGCGCATCCCGGATGAATCCCTGGATCATCCGGTGCACGTGGTCGCGGATGCCTTCGGTACTCCGGTCCTTCAACGTGCGGGCCGAGGCTTCGATGGTGTCGGCGATCATGACGATGGCCGCCTCCTTTGACCGCGGCCGCGGGCCCGGATAGCGGAAGTCGTCCTCCCGGACGTCGAGCCCTTGCTCGAGTGCCTGCCGGTAGAAGTAGCGCTTCACGGTGGTGCCCTGGTGCTGCTGCACGATTTCCCGGATCGGCGTCGGGAAGCGGTACTGCTTGAGCAGCTCGACGCCCTCGGTGACGTGGGCGTTGAGGATGTCGGAGCTGGTGGTCGGCGACAGGTTTTCGTGGATGTTGCCGATGTCCGCCTGGTTCTCGACGAAGAAGTGCGGCCGGCGGATCTTGCCAATGTCGTGGAAATAGCAGCCGACCCGCGCCAGCACCGGGTTGGCGCCGACCGCTTCCGCCGCCGCTTCGGCCAGGTTGGCCGCGACGATCGAATGGTTGTAGGTGCCCGGGGCGCTCACCATCAGCCGCTTCAGCAGCGGGTTGTTGGGGGTCATCAACTCGAGCAGCTTCATGGGCGTGATCACGCGCGTGATCTCTCCAAGGAAGGGCAGCAATCCGGCGGCGATCAGGGCCGAGACCAGGCCGTTGACCAGTGCCAGTGTGCCGATCGCCAGGATCTCGTCGAGCGACTGGTGGCGCTCGATCAGGGAGAGCGAGACCAGGGTCACGAACTGCGCCCCGGCCACCAGGATGCCTGCGGTGACCCATTGACCGAGCCGCTCCAGCCGGTGAACGTAGATCGATCCGATGGCGCCACCCAGGAACCCAACGAGGGTCAGGGGTAGGACGTTGTCCGCGATGATGCCGGTCAGCAAGCCCACCGCCAGCGCCACGATGATGCCGAGGCCCGTGTCCATCAAGGCAGCCACCAGCAGTGGGACCGCCGCCATCGGCACCATGTACTGCGCGTTGGGATTGAGCGGTACCACCACCTTGGCAACGATCAGCAGCACCAGCATCAACCCGCCGAGCGTGGCGAGTTGTCGTGGATCGCGGAGAATCGCGGGCTTGAATTGTCCCAGGTAGCCCAGCGCCACGGCGAACAGGATGATGACCAGCATGAAGACCGCCAGGATGCGAGCCCAGTCGGTCGTCGGTGCGAGCAGTCCGACTGCCTGCGCTTCTTCCAGCTGGAAGGCCGTGACCTGGTCGCCGTAACGGATGATGGTCTGGCCCTGGCCGATCGTGATGAAGACCGCCGGAACCGAGTCTTTTGCCTGCTGTTGCTTCAACTCCGTTTCGGCTTGCAAGAAATTCACCTTGAGATGCGCGCGGATCAGCGTCGTCACCACAGACGCACCGGTGGCGTCGAGGTGAAGCGCGGCCGCGCGCGTCTGGGCCGAGTCGCGGGCGCTGTTCAGGGTGTCCGGTTTGATGCCGTTGCTCTCCAGCTGCTGCAGGATGTCGCCGGCACTCTTGAAGATGGTTGCCACCGTGCCTTCGTCCGCTTGCAGCAGGTATTGCCGCTGGGCATCGCTGAGCTGTGGTTCCAGCAGGCTCAGCTGTGCCGAGCGGTCCGGCCCTGAGGTTGACGATGCCCGGAGGTCGGCGACCTTGGTCGCGAGCGAATCGATCGCCTGTCGCTGCTGGCTACTGACCGCTCCGTCGAACTGGTCCGGGACTTGCGCGGCTGCGGCGCTCCGCGCCTCCTCGCGCCTGGTCTGGCTTTCGTAGCGGACCGAGCGTGGCGAGACCACGTCCTGGCTGGACACATCACCCGCGTGGATGTTGATGCGGTTAGGCAGGAAGTTCTGGGCCACCACCAGCGCGGTCGCGAGCGCCAGGACCAGCGTGATCGCCGCCGAGCGCACATACGGCGGCCAGCGCCGGCCCGCGCCGATGTGCCCCAGCCGCAGATCGCGCGCGAACAGGCGCCCGCGCCGGCGGAGTTGGTCGATCGCTGAGGAGCCGCGCTGCCTCATATGTTCACCAGGATCGCCTTGGCCTTTCGGCGGGTCGAATTACGTGGTGCGGGCCCGCCGCTTGCGCGCCGCCGCGATCTTTTTCTTGCGCTTTACGCTGGGCTTTTCGTAGTGCTCACGCCGGCGGACTTCCGAGAGGACACCGTTCTGCTTGATCTTCTTGTTGAAGCGGCGAAGGGCGCTCTCAAAGGTCTCGTTCTCGCGAACCTTGATCTCCGACAACTGGATTGCACCCCCTCTGCCTGGAGCCCATATTGCGCAGAAGTATAGCCGCGCCCAAGTTTAGGCGTCAACACAAAAACGTGGCACCCCCGGGCCGAAGCGTAACGGGCCAGCCACAGTGACGTGGCGCCGCTTGACCACCCCGGTACGAGCCGGTAACAGGCGCCGTCCGGCGTCGATGGCGGGCTCTTATTCGACGTTCATTCTTGCAGAGGAGCCGATCCTCGAGGAGGCCCTACGTAATGTTCACGATCCTGACCACGTGGATCAGCGAGCGGATCATCACGGTCACCGCGGTGAGCGTGCTGACCGTCGCAGCTGTCCCCACGACTCTGATCATCGTTTCGCACGACGACCACAACACGGTCGCCATGATCCAGCCGGCCGACGAGCACTCGAAAGTCGTGCTCGTTAGCGCCGTCAAGAAAGCCGGCGATGACTTGATCACCAAGCTGAACACGAGCGAGTCTTCGTGCAGTACGCAGGTGACGCAGGCCGTTTCGACCTCGAAGGTCTCCGCCAAGCTTCAGCCCCAGCTGACCAAGGCCAAGTCGGAGATCCATAGCGGCGTCGCGCCGATCGTCGCTGCCATCAAGAACGACGAAAACCGCTTCGCCAACCTCAAGTTCATGACGCCGCAAGACGAAGAGAACGAGCTCGCCGAGTTCAACACCATCGCGATCATCGCCCTAGGTGATGATCACTCGACGGGCACCATCACGGTGACCTGTGAGACCGTGCTGATCACGATCACGGAGACGATCCAGATCACGATCATCCAGCAGACGCCGCCGCCCTGCAAAACTGAGTCCGACGCGGACTAACGACGGATTATCCTGAGGGCGGGAGCTCGGCTCCCGCCCTTTTGATTTGGATCAGCCAGCCGCCAAGGACCTCTACCCGGCCACCTTCAGCCGAGTCGCTCACGCCTATAAGCGCCGGCTCGATCAGGTCATGGCTCGCGGCGAAGCCCATGGCCGGACCGCGGTGATCGACTGGGTCGATCCCGTCCCGCGAAAGCGGATCCTCGATCTGGCGTGCGGTCCGGGGACGCTCAGCTATCCCCTCGCCCGAGCTGTCTCACCTGGCGGTGAGGTCGTCGGAATCGATCTTGCTCCCGGAATGATCGAGCTGGCGCAGCGCGATGCCCCGCCCGGCCTGCCGCTCGAGTTCGTGCTGATGGACATGGAGGACCTTCGGTTTGCCGATCACAGCTTCGATGCCGTCGCCTCCGGCCACGGCTTGCAGTTTGTTCCCGACCTCCGGCGGGCGCTCTCGGAAGCCAGGCGGGTCCTCAAGCCGGGTGCACGGATGGCGGCCAGCGTCCCGGTCGATCCAGCAAAGGCCAGCGATGCGCAGACCATCCTCGAGCGAGTCGTAAGTCGCACGCTGCCACCGGCCCCGAAGGCCCGCGACCAGTTCGCCACGCGACGGATCGTGGAGGACGAAGAGAGCTTCGCCAGGATCGCAAAACAGGCCGGCTTTAGCGCGGCCGAGGTCGTGCGCTACGAGGAGTCGACCAGCTGGGCGAGTCCGCGGCATTTCGTCGAGATGTCCGGCAGCTGGTGGTCGATGGCGCTCCGTCTCGAAGGCATCTCACCCAGTGAGAGGACCTCCTTGCTCGAGCGCGCCCAGCGCGCCATCGAGGAGGCCCTTGGCTTGGGTCCGCTGCGGATCGCCGGCGCGACCAACGTGCTGCGCGCGATCGCCTGAGCGCGCCTACCTGGTGCCGACGGCGAGCACCCGGAGGCTCTCCGGCGTCAGAGGCGCACCGTCCCAGTCTCCGTATAGCTCCACGCGGCCAAAGCCCGCGGCATCAAGCATCGTTTTCACGGCCAGGCGCTGTAAAGGCGGACCGCATGCACGCTGGTTTCGTCTCCATTTGTCGAACTGACGGTCCGCTCTACCACCATGCGACGTGTCGATTGCTCCAGCGATCGGCGCTCAATCACGGCCGTCTGGCCGACGGTAAACCACTCGCGTTCCTGAAAATTCCCCATGACCCGATCGCCGTTGATCACCTCGAGAAGAAACCGGCCGCCCGGTTCGAGCATCGAAGCGGCGGCGCGCACCACCCGGCGATCGTCCGCCTCATCGGCGAAGTAGCCGAAACTGGTGAAGAGGTTGAGGACGAGATCGAAGGTCTCGCCCGGTAACGGCTGTCGCATGTCGCCGGCCAGCCAGCGGACCCGGACGCCACCCGCTTCGGCACGCTCCCTCGCCACGCCAAGCATGTACGGCGACAGGTCGACGCCGGTGACCTCGTAACCACGCCGGGCGAGCTCGATCGCGTGTCGGCCCTGGCCGCAGGGCAGGTCGAGGATTCGCCGCGGCGGGTGAAGCTGCAGCAGAGCCTCGATCTGGTCGACCTCGACCGGCGTGCGCTCCGCGAGGAAGCCGTCGTAGAGCGCGAGATACCCGGGCCCGAACTCACTCCGCCACCAGTCGGGAGCTGCCTCCGCCATACCTTATATATAGGGCTCGAAGAGGATGGGAGCAGCACACCCGCACCCAGAACGGCTCTGGCGCAATCCTGAACCGAAGCGTGTCTACGACGTCGTGATCGTCGGCGGCGGTGGTCACGGGCTCGCCACCGCCTACTACCTGGCGCGCAATCACGGGATCACCAACGTCGCTGTCCTCGAACGAGGGTGGTTGGCCGGCGGCAATATGGCCCGGAATACGACCGTCATTCGTTCCAACTACCTGTGGGATGAGAGCGCCGCGATTTATGAGCACTCGCTGAAGCTCTGGGAATCACTTTCGCAAGAGCTCGATTACGACATCCTCTTCAGCCAGCGTGGCGTCCTCAGCCTGGTGCACAGCCTTGGCGACCGCCGCGAATCGCTGCGGCGCGTCAACGCCAACCGGTTGAACGGGATCGACGCCGAATGGCTCACGCCCGAAGAGGTCAAGGCTTTTTGCCCGATCGTCAACATCTCTGCGGAGGTGCGCTACCCCGTCATCGGCGGCACCCTACAGCGACGAGGCGGCATCGCGAAGCACGACTACGTCGCCTGGGCGTTCGCGCGCAAGGCCGACGAGATGGGTGTCGATTTGATCCAGAACTGCGAGGTCACCGGCTTCGACCTCGAGGGTGACCGCATCCGCGGCGTGCACACGAACCGAGGATTGATCGCTGCGAACAAGATTGCGCTCTGCGCGGCCGGTCATTCAACGATCCTTGCCGACATGATCGGCCTCGACTTGCCAATCCAGAGCCATCCGCTGCAGGCCCTGGTCTCCGAGCTGCTCGAGCCAGTCCTGAACTGCGTCGTCATGTCCAACGCGGTCCACGTCTACGTCAGCCAGGCGCACAAAGGTGAGCTGGTGATGGGCGCCGGGATGGATCCGTACAACTCTTATGCCCAACGTGGGTCGCCTCACGTCATCGAATACCAGCTCGCCGCCGCCTGCGAGCTGTTCCCCATCTTCAGTCGGGCGCATGTGCTTCGAACCTGGGCCGGTATCGTCGACGTGTCTCCGGACTCGTCTCCGATCCTGGGATTGACACCGATCGAGAACCTCTTCATCAACTGCGGCTGGGGCACGGGCGGTTTCAAGGCCACGCCGGGCGCCGGCTGGGTGTACGCGCACACGATCGCGCACGGGGCGCCGCATCCACTGAACGCGCCCTTCACCCTCGAGCGCTTCACCACCGGCGCGCTGATCGACGAACACGGCGCGGCCGCTGTGGCTCATTAGCCGTGCTCATCCCCTGCCCCTGGTGCGGTGAGCGTGAGGACATCGAGTTCAAATACGGCGGCTCGGCGCAGGTCGCCTGCCCCGAGGATCCGGCGAGCGCCGACGATGCGACCTGGGCGCGCTTTGTCTTCTTCCGCCCCAACCCAAAGGGCAAGATGGCCGAGCGCTGGGTGCACACGGCCGGCTGCCGGCGCTGGTTCAAACTGGTCCGCGACACCGTGACCCACGAGATCACGCCGGCGTGAGCCGCCTTGCCTTGGGTGGTCGGATCGACCGGACGCGGCCGATTCACTTCACGTTCAATGGCGTCCGATATGGCGGCTACGAAGGCGACACCCTCGCCTCGGCGCTGCTGGCGAACGATGTCGCCGTGGTCGCGCGCAGCGTGACCTACGGACGGCCTCGCGGCATCTTCACTGCAGGCGTCGAGGAACCGAACGCCCTGGTCCATGTCGGAAACGAAACCATGCTCCGCGCCACCCAGGTCGAGTTGGTCGACGGGCTCGAGGCGACCGGTCTGAACGGCCGCGGCGGCCTGTCGACGGAACCTGATGGGAATCGGTACGACAAGATCTACGCGCATTGCGAGGTGCTGGTCATTGGCGGCGGCCGCGCCGGCATTACAGCTGCGCTCGATGCCGCGAAAACAGGCGATCGCGTGTTCCTCGTCGATGAGCAGGCCGAGTTAGGCGGCCGGCTGCTGAGTGCGGGCTGGAATGACTGGCTCGCCGCCGGCATTGCCACGCTCGAGTCCGCTCCCGATGTTCGACTGCTGACCCGAGCGACGGCCTTTGGCCACTACGACCAGAACCTCGTCCTCATCGCTGAGCGGCTACCTTCTGGCGGGCGCCTC
>WNFC01004601.1_pt1 | contig 20553 bp, 18 predicted proteins | sample 5400541 | NCBI WGS metagenome assembly WNFC01 (sample SAMN13153342, study PRJNA577476) | soil metagenome | isolation source: 120 cm saprolite under Douglas fir tree site 2 hole 2 replicate 1 | place: USA:California | collected 2015-04-18
CCCCACACCAACTCCGGCTGGCTCTCCCTCATGCTGGCCATCGGCTGCCTCCCCACCGGCTTCCTCACCCTCGTCCTCGCCGCCATGAAACTCTTCGCCGACCGCCGCCGTTAGTCCGTCTGAATCTGCTATCCTCAACCTTTAAAACCTGTAACCAACCGGAGCATCAGCATGGCAAAAGGCGTCAACAAAGTTCTCCTTCTCGGCAACGTAGGCAAAGACCCCGAGATCCGTTCCACAACCGGCGGCACGCTCGTCGCGACGTTTGGCCTCGCAACCGCCGACCGCCGTAAGGATCAACAGGGCAACTGGCAGGACACGACCGAGTGGCACAATATCGTCGTCTATGGCCGTACCGCGGAGATCGTCAGGGACTACGTGAAAAAAGGCAAGGAACTCTTCATCGAAGGTAAAATCCAGTCACGGTCCTGGGACGATAAAGAAACTGGCCAGAAAAAATATAGAACTGAAATCATAGTCAACGAGCTCACCCTGCTCGGCGGAGCATCTGGCGGCCGCAGCGAAGGCGGCAGCACCGGCGGCTACTCCAAGTCCAACACCGCCAGCTTCGACCAGCGCACACCAGCCAGCCAGCCCGACTACGCCGACACCGGCATCACCGACGACGACATCCCCTTCTAATCCGTGGTTTTGTGTGAGTGTCCAGTTTCCTGTTCGTACGTCTGTCTCTGAGAGCTTCTGATCTATCGTCTGGTTGTGTGCGCAAGTCGCGTAGGCCGTAAGGCCGGAGTGACTTGCGCACACAACCAAGGGCCGCTACAGGGCCTCGTCCCCACCAACGCCATGCACGACCCCGTGTCCAGTAATCCCTGACACCGCATGAGTAGAGCGGGGTCGCAGCGTGTGTCCAGTTTTTAACCGGAACATCATTGCCCAGTAATGCACTTCGTGGACACTGGTCCCCGAAGCGAGGGGGGCGATGGCAGACACAGGGAAGATATTCTCGGTCCTGCACATTGTGTTAAATTCTGGAGAGCGCCTGCCATGCCTGGTCGATGCGACGACCTGGATTCCAGCGCGTGTTGCCCTGCGCTGGGTTATGCGATACAGGCGATACAGGGTTCAGTCCTCCACTCTGGCAGCTAACCTTCGGGTTTTGGGGAAGGTGTACAAGTGGACGCAAGAGACAGCAGGCTTCGATCTCGACGATCGCCTCACCGGGGGGCGAACGCTTCAGAACCGTGAGATCGAGTCGCTGGCACGAAGCTTTCGAGGCACAGGCGGCGCTCAGGAACTGGACACGGGGGCATACGATCAGCATCTGACGATTGTTGAAGATTTTCTGAAGTGGTCTCTGGATAGCGAAAACCGCGGTGGCCGCAGGTCTCTCGATCTCGCGCAACTGGCTCAGGAACGGAGCAGGATTGGCTTAATTCTTCGCTCGCTACGGTCCGGTGCGCGCGCAACGGACCGCATTGAGCCTCTGGAAGAAGCGGAGATCCGAGCGATACGTAACAGCATTGGTCCACGGCGCGATGTGCAAGGCGTACTAACCTTTCCGGAGATATTCTCTCCCCACACCCGGCTACGGAACTGGCTGATGTTTGAGGTAGCCCTGGAACTGGGGATACGCCGGGGTGAGCTTCTCAAGTTGCGTCTGGATTCCCTGCCAAGGGGAGCTGACGATGGCATTCGCATACTTCGGCGTCCGGACGATCCACACGATTCGCGGTCCAAGGAGCCTGCGGTCAAGACCGCCGAGCGAGTGATTCCGGCCTCACGCAACCTGCTGGCGGCCATCCGCGCATATCTGACTTATCCCCGTCCTCTGGGAAGGATTTCAGGCCGAAGTCCGTACTTGTTTGTTACGCGCTCAGGAAGCCCGGTATCGATGGATACGGCGGACGACGTGATTGCAGCCATCGGCGGGCACAGCGGCGTATCGCCGCTATCCTGGCATCGCCTGCGGCACACCTGGGCCGAGCGGATGGCAGAAGCATTCGCGGATCAACCCAACGGCATGGACCGGCTCGTTTACCTTGGCGGATGGACCAACCCGCAGTCCGCCACGCGTTACATCCAGCGCGCCCTGGCAAGCCAGACGAAGGAAGCGGTTCGAAGCTATCATCGGAAGCTGTACGCGGACGCGCAGGATGCTTGACGCTGCCCGCGTATCTCGCTTGTCCGATTTGCCCCCGCTCCCCACAACTGTGCTTTCTTTTGATGGCCAGCTTGTCGATACTAGTCAGGAGGTTTGGCGCTTTCGTTCCTCGACGGACGGAGGAAAAGCGATTACGCTTCACTGGATACGGCAGGACGAGCCGAGCATCCTCAGTCCCCGTGCGCGGCACTTGTTGAAGCTCTATTTCGCCGACCGGATCGCACGCAAGAAGGCGCGGACTATCGAAAACGATTTTCGTATGTTCCTGCGCCTGCAGGAGTGGCTGCGCTCGCGCATTCATCCACCGGCAGAGTGGGCGAACCTGACTGAGGGACTTGTACGCGCATTCCTGCAGCATGGCGTCGAACGTACCGCCGACAAGGGCAACGACTTCTCGCGCCTGCGCACGTTCTATCGCTGGGGTGTCGCCAGGCAATATCGAGACTTCGACCCGGCCTTTCTTGACATCCTGCGATCGATTACAGCGGTTGGGAACGCGAAGGGGCATAGCGTCCGCTTCCGCGATGTCGTCAGAGGACCGTTTTCTTCCGATGAGCTCCTGCTGATCGGCAGGGCTGTCCGTGAGAGCCAGGGAACCAGTCAGGACCGTGCCATCGTCATGCTGCATCTTGAACTGGGTCACAACCCGAACGCGAGCGCGCGGCTGCGCAACAGTGATCTGATTCGTTACGAAACCACGTCGGGAGCTGTGTGGCAACTCGATGTGCCGCGTGTCAAGAAGCGGATTTCCCGGCGCGAGACCAAGCGACGACCCATCAGCGACGCGCTCGGCAGACTGCTGAAGAACCTCGAGGTGGGTGGTCCCGAGGAGCCTCTGCTCCATTGGCTGTCTGCAGCACATCCAGAAGGAGGCATTAACCAGGCGATGCGGCGCTTTGCGCAGGCAGCAGATCTCATCTCGCCACGAACGCAACATCGGATGAGGATGAACGCGCGCCGATTCCGCTTTTCGATCGCCACGCACATGGCCGAAGAAGGCGCCTCTCTGTTTCACATCGCCGAAGTTCTTGACCATACCGATACGCAAAATGTGAGGGTCTACGTTGAGACCGCCTCCTCCATCGCCGACCCTGTTGCTTTGGCCACCGATGATGCGTTGGCGCCGCTGGTTCGCAGGTTTCAGGGTCAGATCATCGATTCCGATGAACATTTGCCTGCTGACGGCCATTCGAATCGGAGGATTCCCGCGGCCGTTCCCCATCTGGAGATTCAGCACCTCGATGTGGGCGGAATCGGCCGGTGCGGCCGCGACGCGGGCAGAGACGGGCTCTGTCAACTGTTCCCGCCTCTGAGTTGTTACCTGTGCCCGTCCTTTGCGGCGCTCCGGGCAGGGCCGCATCGCCAGATGCTGGAGTCGATCGATAAGTTCCTTCAACAACACGAGCATCACAGCGATCGAAGGATTCTTCTGCAACTCGATCAGGTGCGCGCGGCGATCCGTCAGGTCATCCAAGGAATCGATGCTCTGGAAGCGAGGATTCCATGAGCAGCATCGCGATGCGGAAGGTGATCCTCATCGCTCGCGAAAAATTCGCGGCGGACTCTTGTGTCGATACGGAGATGTTCGACTCGCTGTGCTGGGATGTTAGCCGCTTAAAGGACAGGGCGTTCAACCGGACGAATCGAAATGTGTACTTCACACGCTACGGCACCAACGATCAACCTTTGCCGGCGGATTTCTCCGGAGTCGTCAAGAGCTGGTTGATTCTCGATCGCCGCTCGCCCGGCAACATGGGCCTGAGGTTGGATTGCGCGCGCATCCTCTGGGAAGCGATCCTCGTACGGCGCGGCGGCGATCCAGCGGCCTTTCGATGGCCGGCTCTGTCGGAAGAGGACCTGAGCCAGGCTGAGTTGCTGATGCAGGCTCGTTGGGCGCAGTCCACGACATATAAGCGCATGATGAGCCTGCTCGTGTTCACCAGGTTTCTGGCCAGCCGGAACCTCTGCCGCCCGCTCTATTACACTGCTCAGACACCGCGTGTGGAGGACTTCAACCGTCACACGATAGCCGGACAGCAGGCCCGCCGCGACCGGCTGCCAACCGAAGCTGTGTTGAACGGTCTCGCGGATATTTACCGCGAGCACGCCGTGGAGCCGAGAGACAAGCTGCGAGCCGCCGCGCTTGCCATTCTGGTTGTCACCGGTTTCCGCATTGGCGAGTTGCTCACTCTGCCGCTCGATTGCGAAGTGCGCGAAACGAGAGGCGGACAAGCGCGATACGGCCTCCGCTACTACAGAGAGAAGAGCAGAGGCGGCGCAAAATTGCTTGCGGTTCGGTGGCTGACCCCCATTGGCGCGGCCTTGGCCCAGGAGGCTATCGGGCGGATTCGGAAGATCACACGCGCCGCGCGGCAACGCGCCCAGGTGCTGGAGAACTCCCCTCACCGGGTGCCCCTTCCCGGCTTTCATTGGTGTGCTCGAATGACCCGCCGCGAAGTTGCGCACGTCCTCGGCTGTAACCACCTGAGTGTTTTCACGGTCCCACGGGACAAGCTGATACGACATCGTGATCAGAACGGGATCTATTACCGCGCCTTTGAAGTCGAGGCCTATTTGCGAAACCTCCGCGAAAGGCAACTCTGGACAGTGGATCGCCGCGATGGAACACGGCAGAAGTTCTCCGCATCCCTGTTCATCGCATTCCGCAACTTTTTTCATGGTACAAGATCCGTTTGCCCCCTGCTGGTCGAGCCGGTGCTCCTCTCTCAAATAGCCGATTTCATCACCTGCAGAGTGAACACGAAATCCGCCTTCGAGAAGTTCGGCATCAGGGAAGCAAATGGCGCTTTCTGCCGAATGACAACACATCAGCTCAGGCACTGGCTCAACCACATTGCCGACAAGGGCGGCCTGCCCGTTGAGTTGCAGACGCGCTGGCTTGGCCGGGAGAACGCAAGGGATACGGAAGCCTATCGGCACGCCACCGTCAGTGAACGATTGGAATGGGTCAAGGCCGGCATGCGCGAAGGATCGCTCCAGGGGATCAAGGCGGACATCTACTTTGAACTGCCCCGCGGCCAGAGAGAAGCCTTCCTCGAAGGCGAGATTCAGGCCGCGCACTTTACCGCCTTCGGCATCTGCCTGCATGACTTTGCCGTCACCCCATGCCCTTTCCACCTCAACTGCGTGCGAGGTTGCCCGGACTATCTCCGCACGCGAGGAAATCAAAAGGAGCGGCAACATCTTATCCAGATTCGCGCAGCCACCGAGCAAGCGCTGGCCGCGGCCAGGCTTCAGACAACGTGCAACGCAGGGATCGCGGAACCCTGGGTCAGGCACTGCGAGCAGACCCTCGACGGCATTGCGAAGGCACTTGCCGTGGATGACGAAGTGGAACCCGGCGAGGGCGGCCCGATAGCTTTGTCGCGGAGCGGCCGATGCCCAGAGTAAGTGTTCGCGATCAGTTACATCTGCGCCTCCGCGACTACCTGGCCATCGCTGAAGCCCATACGTCCGATGAAACGGCACTGGATGTCAGGAGCGTCGCTGCCGCGCTCGGCGTCAGTCCGACAACCCTGTACAAGTATGGGTTCAACAACGATGTAAATGCCGCCGAACAACGCCAGCGGGAAAATGCACTGCTATCCGGTGCCGCTATCGAACAACGCTTTTTCGAGGATCAACTCGTCCAGTTGAAAGCCGAACTGGAGACGGAACGGGAGAGAAACAGACAACTCGTTGGCCGGATCGCAATCATCGAGGCAAATGCCGGCAGATTGGGCATCGATCCCGAGGAGTTGTACAGAGCCGTTCTGAAACCGATCAGAAGCATATCCCGCGCGGGCTCGAACAGGAACGGCGCGCGCAAACACTTCCGCCGTTCTTAAACACATACTGAAAACGGGTACACTTCCTTCGTGCCTATGAAATCCTTCACGCACAAACAGGGTCAGTATCTCGCATTCATTTACTACTTCAGCAGGGTTAATGGCCGGCCTCCCGCCGAGGCCGACATGCAGAGATACTTTCGCGTGAGCCCACCGTCTGTGCACCAAATGGTCCTCACCCTGGAAGCCAACGGCTATATTGAGCGAACTCCCGGGCAGGGACGATCCCTCCGGCTTCTGCTCGCCCGCGAGGACCTTCCGGACCTCGAGTAACTGGAGCGCTCTCAGCGCAGATAGAGTAACCGCAGCAGTTGCGATCTGATCGGTGGTCTCTGGGCAGCCACATAACCGGCCAGCTCGTATTGATTGAACGTCTGCCAAACCGCAGCCAGAAACCGGGGAAATTCCTTCGCGAATTCCGGGCAGCGCTCTGCCTCATGCGCAAAGCGAACGAGCTTTCGCCGATCAGGTAGTCAAGAGCGCTCTTCACACCGAACCGTCGCCGGATCGCTCTCCCACCGAAAGCCCTGAGAAACGCGGGATAGAGGAGTCGGAGGAGGTCACAGTACCTGTGATGCTGGGGACAACAAAACCTCACCGGAGGGAAGGGCCTCTGCTACTGTCATAAGGAACGAGAGAGAAACAGGCAACTCGTGGGCCTGATCGCCCTCATCGAGGCAAATGCCGGCAGGTTGGGGATCGATCCCGAAGAGTTGTATAGGGCCGTTCTGAAGCCTGTCAGAAGTATGTTCCGGGCAGGCTCGAACAGAAGCAATGCGCGTAGACACTTCCGCTCTTTCTAAAGGGATGTCGAAAACGGCTGTAGAAATCAGGCCTCGGAAAGAGGCAGCTTGAGAAGCCGGCGGACGGCGTTGATGTCGGGACGGATCGTTCCCGGACTCGCAGGTCTTTCATTTTGGCGCTCCCAGTCCAGGAGCAGGCCCTCCACGATTTCTTTGCCGTCCGGGTCGGCAACGGCCTCGATCGGTGCGCGTCCGCCCAGAGCCGGAATCTCTTGGTAAACCCAGTTCTCCACCTGCTTCTGCATTTCTGCCGTTGCCTGCTCCCTTACCGCAGGATCGAGAAGCAGATCTCTCATTTCAGAAGCTGCCGTGCCTGCGGCTTTTTGCAGCTCGCGGTCTTTCATTAGCTCTTCCGCTGTTTGCGTGCGTGTGCTCTGGTGAACCGCCAGTATCCCCAGCCTCTGCTCGATTTCCTGGCGAAGCTTCGTGGCGCGGTCTTTCGAGTTCACCTCCGCCACCAGCGATCGCCCAGAAATTCTTATCCGGCCCAGGATGGTATTCTCCCATGCCTTAAACTTCCGGTTTCCCTTCTTCGCCCACTCGATCTCCACGCTGCGAAGCGTGCCGTCGGCGTGCAGTTCTGCGTTGTCCAGCAGTTCCTCTTTGGAAGACCCCCAGGCCAAAGAAGATAATGCCTCGAAGGCTGCATTCGCCGATCCGATCCGGTAGGTCAAGGTGTGAAAAAGAATAGGGTCGCCGTCCGTGTTGCAGAATCGAGGCGGTAAACGCAGGGCATCTCGGATATTCAGGTACTGGGTACGAATCTCCTCCGCATATCGGACCAGATCTGCCGCGTCCAGCTCCCGGTTCTGCTTCGCAATTTTCTTTCGTAGCTTCGCGCGAAATCCGACGATCTCCGCTTTATTGCGGGGCGGAATAGGAATTGGAGCCAGGCGGCCGAGAGTAGCCACCTCGGGAAGCCGCCATATCTGTGCATAAGCAATGTCTCCTGGACGCAGCATCTGCGATGCTGAGCGCTCCACAACCGTCGTCTCTCCGCCAATCAGGATGTCGCGGAGAACGAGACTTTCTCCCGGCTCGCAGCGGAGGACTTCATAAAAGCTGACAGGCTGAGTGGTCGCCTGATTAAAAATCAGCGCCTCCAACTCCGACAGGCGGCTCCCGGCTTTCTCCAGATAGGACATTCCCACAAGACCAACCCGCAACTGACCTCCACGACGCCGCGCGGGCCGCTCCGGGTCCCACTCAAACAGGAAGTACGGGAAAAAGATCTGGAATTCGTCTCGATTCTTCTCGTACGGGAGCGGAAGCGCCGTTTGGTTGAAGTCCTCCCACGCATCGCGCATGGCCTTCCCAAACTTGCGGCTCGCGAAGTCCTGCATGTCCCCGGTGAGTCGGTCCGATGCCTCGCGCTGCCGACTCCATGGACTGTCATCAGAGGCAGGTGCAACTCTCAGGCAGCAATGCTTGTACTTCCCGCCGCTGCCGCAAGGACAGGGATCATTTCTACCGACCTTCTCACGTGAATGAACTGGCATTGCTCCGAAGTTATCGCGCAGAGACCGCGAAGGCAAGGGGCTGCAAAACTGAACACCAAGCATCCCGACTGGACATACAACTTCCTACCCGCAAAGAAGTTAGCAATCTGAACACAACAAGAACCGCGTAAAACCATTCTAAAATCATCCTTCCTCATCAAGTCAGCAAAACATCGACTGGACCTCCCGGTTCAGCCGATGTTTTGCAATGCCTTGCAGAAATCTTCCTATCAATACCCCAAACCAGCGCCAGAACCGAGGCATCAGACCGCCTGCCGGAGCATCGCCATCCATCCGGCCATATCAAGTAGTGCAATCAATTGACCATCCGCTGACAACGCGATGACAATCCCGTTCCCCAATCGCTCTACCCTTACCTTTGTCGGACAAGGGCGCTCCTCGTCCGGCCATCAACTGCATCTGTCCATGCAGTCGATCAAAGTCTTATCCTCTCCAGCCGCCTGCAAACCAATGGGCGGCTGCTTTTTGCCCGCGACACATTCCCCAGTCGAACATCGACATACAACCTCTCTTCCGTAAACCAAACTAACCCTTCGTCTTTAGGAATTGCGAAAACCCTGTCGTCCTGAACGATCACGTTGTCGTCTTGAAGAAACGCATCTTCAGTATCAGTAACAATGTCGCCGTTCTGAAGGGCAATAATGTCACCGTTTTGAAGGGCGCGGGTGGTAGCCCACGGCTTTAGCCTTGGGTCTCCGCGCCGCAAACTCAACTTGCTCATTGCGGCTTTAAGCTGTTGAGGGAATGTTTAGGAAACACTTCAGATGGTTCGCCTCACTCCGCGACGCCTGGAACCTCCACCTCCCATCCGCACCATTTACACTTGCGATTAAGCCATGGACCTCCCCCACCTCACCTCTGCCGACGTCATCCCCGACCAGCCTCTCACTCCAGAAGAGGCGACCCGGCAGGCCAACCGCCGCCGCCTCTTCCGCCGCATCGCCGTCATCCTCACCACCCTCGTCGTTCTCTTCGCCATCATCGGCTTCGTCACCACGCGCCACTGGCTCCGCCAGACCATGCACGACTCCCTCCCCCAGCTCGACGGTTCCCTTTCCATCCCCGGCCTCTCCGCTCCCGTCACCATCCAGCGCGACACCCATGGCATCCCCCATATCCGCGCTGCCTCGCTCGACGACCTCGTCCTCGCCCAGGGCTTCGTCACCGCGCAGGATCGTCTCTGGCAGATGGACTCCCTCCGCCGCCACGCCTCCGGCACCCTCGCCGAGATCCTCGGCCCCGGCCTCCTCGCTCACGACCGCCTCCAGCGCACCCTCCTCATCCGCGCCTCCGCCGACCGCGCCCTCGCCACCCTTCCTGCTGATCAGCTCCACCTCCTCGAGCGCTACGCCGCCGGCGTCAACGCCTCCATCGACCTCCAGCGCGCGCACCTCCCGCTCGAGTTCCGCCTCCTCCGCTATCAACCCGCCCCCTGGACGCCCCGCGACAGCCTCCTCGTCGGCCTCGTCATGTTTCAGGACCTCACCACGAGCTTCCCCTCCGAACTCAGCCGCGAAGCCCTCACCGCACGTCTCCCCCAGCACCTCATCGACGACCTCTACCCCGTAGTCACCTGGCGCGATCACCCGCCCGCTCAGCCTACGGTAGACCTCACAGCCCCGCAAAAAGACATCCCCAACGTCCCCCTCGACGAATCCCAAACCCAACTCGACGTCCCCAACAAAAAACACCACACCCCAAAGTCAGGCGCCCGATCCCGAAAACACGACGCCCCCTCCACCAAACCCGATGACTCCACCTTCGAGATCCCCACCTCCCGAAGAGCAAGCTACTCGCCGGGCACTCCGTCATCTGCCCCCACAAGTCTAGGTGCCCCCTCAAATCCGGGTGCCCCATATCTCGATTCTGAGATGTGGGCATCGCGCGCCAGCGCGACCGCACTTCTTCCGCTCCGGCAACCAGGCCCGGCTAAAGACACAAATTCCAGCACCGCCTCCCCCCACGACCTCCTCGCCCTCCAGCAAACCCTCCGCAATCCGACCTGCGATGGCTGCTTCGCCGGCTCCGGCGACTGGGTCGTCTCCGGAGCCCACACCGCCACCGGCAAGCCGCTCATCTCCAACGACATGCACCTCGCCCACACCGTCCCCGGCATCTGGTACCAGGCCGACCTCCAGGCCCCTACTCCAACCGGCAACCTCCATGTCACCGGAGTCTGCCTTCCCGGCGTTCCCTTCATCATCGTCGGCCACAACGATCATGTCGCCTGGGGGTTCACCAACCTCGGCGCCACCGTCCAGGACATCTACATCGAACACACCCGCGGCGCCGGTCCCACCGCCCAGTACGAGTCACAAAACGGCACCTGGCAACCTTTCCTCCACGATCGTGAAATCATCCACGTCAAGGGCAACAAAGACGTAGCCATCGACATCGCCGCCACCCGGCACGGCACCGCCATCACCCCCATCCTCTCCGGCGTCCTCCCCAGCGAAAAGCGCACCCTCTCCCTCCGCTGGATCATCTACGATCCCACCGCCGTCACCGCGTCCTTCCTCCCCATCAACACCGCCGCAGACAGCGCCAGCCTCGTCTCCGCCTTCTCCACCTTCGGCGGTCCCGCCCAAAACCTCGTCTACGCTGACGACCAGGGCCACATCGGCTACCACGCCGTCGGCCGAATCCCCGTCCGCGGCAGCATCGCCGCCCCCACCCCAATCAGTCCCGTCCCCACCGACGCCCTCGACACCACCCAGGAGTGGATCGCCGCCATCCCCTACGACAAGCTCCCCCAGGCCATCGATCCCCCCAGCGGCATCCTCGCCACCGCCAACAACCGCATCACCCCCGACGACTACCCCTTCCCCATCACCCTCAACTGGGGCTCCCCCTACCGCAACCAGCGCATCTGGAAGGTCCTCACCGACAAGTCCCTCTCCACCAAAAATCAACTCGCCCCCGCCGACATGCTCGCCCTCCAGACCGACGTCTACTCCGACGTCGACCACGTCATCGCCCAGCGCCTCGCCTACGCCATCGACCACGCCAGCAAGCCCGAGCTCACTCACGACAAGCGCCTCCACCAGGCCGCCGACCTCCTCCGCGACTGGAACGGCAATCTGGACGCTGAAGCCGCAGCCCCCGCCATCGTCGTCGCCACCCGCGCCGCCCTCTGGCCCCTCCTGCTCAACCCCCAGGCTTCCCCCCAACCCAACCCGGTAGCCCAGTCTGAATCCGCACAGAACCAGCCTGTCCCCCCCGCAGCCCTCTACACCTGGGGCAACAAGACCTACGCCGAAGAGTGGCTCATCATGCACACCCCCGCCCGCTGGCTCCCCAAAAACTACGCCACATGGGACGACCTCCTCACCATCGCCGTCTCCCAAAGTCTCACCATCGCCCACGCCCCCGCCGACCTCAGCCATTGGCGCTACGGCCAGTTCCACCCCATCGAAATCAATCACGCCATCTACAGCCGGTCCCCCCTCTTACAGCGCCTCATCGGAGTCCCCATCGGCACCGGCATCCAGCCGCAAAGCGGCGACGACACCACCGTCAAACAAGTCGGCCGCACCTTCGGCCCCTCCGAGCGCTTCACCGCCGACCTCGCCGACCTCGACCACAGCACCTTCAACCTCGTCCTCGGCGAATCCTCCAACCCCGTCAGCCCCTGGTTCATGGACCAGTGGCCCGCCTGGTACCACGGCACCACCTTCCCCCTGCCCTTCTCAAACCCCGCCGTCGACGCCGCCACCACCCACACCCTCACCCTGACTCCACGCTAACGGTCACGTCGCGGCTGGTCCATTCTTCGGCAGCGGGTGGCCCATCCTTCGCAGTTTCATCGCGAAGGGTGGGTTATTCGCGCCACGCGCGAACCGCTCTCATTTCCCCATCGAAAAAAACTGTCATCTCGACCGAAGCTGCTCACAGTCTCATCGTGAGCAGCGCAGCGGAGAGATCCGCTTCTCTACCACCGCCATCACGACATCGGCTCCTCGTCACTCTAACTAATCGGAATCGCAATCCCACGCTTCAGCCGAAGATGCCCCGGCAGCGCCAGCTTCTTCAGCTTCCGCTCCAGAACCTCCACCTCCGCCACCGCAATCTTCCCCGTCCACTCGCAATCTCCAAACTCCACCGACACAATCTCGCCCTTCTTCAACCCAAGCAGCAACCCCTTAATCGTCGTCACCAGACTCACATCGAACGCAATCTCATGAACCGTCTTCCCTCCCAGCCTCACATCCACAAACGGGTGCAGTGTGGAATGAATCGAATGGTCCGCGATCGCAGACACAATCTCCACCTCCGGGTTGCTCCGGCTCCGCCGCACATCTTCCATAAACATCGTGTAATGCTTCCATCCATTCGCCAGCGTCGCCAGCACGCTCACATGCATCGCCTCCGCCAGCGAATCCGCCACGCTCTCCTGCACGCTGCTCCACGAGATCGCCTTCGGCACCTTCTTGCGCAACTCACTCAGTTCCTCCGCACCCAGACCGGCCTTCAGATCCCCCTCCGCCTCTTCGCCCGTGAACATCTCAAACATATCGCCTATGCTCAAATCCTCGGTCAGAACCGCAGGCGCCTTTTTCTCTACCCTCTCCTCGATCGCACTTGTCATTCCTGCTCCAATCCGGACTCGCGTCACTTCTTCGAAAACGTGATGTCCTCTTCCGCGGGCCCCACGCCAGGTTCAAAGCTCAACGACATATACGGCTCCCTGCTCAACAACTTCATCTCCGGCACGCCCGGCGCGCCCCACCGGAAGGTCGCGCTCAACTTAGGCACAAAGCCAATGAAGCTACAGGCCGCCAACCCAGCCAACACCGCCATCAGCAGGTCGATGCGGGGCGAAACCACGGGCCCCACCTGCAGCAGAATCTCATGGTTCAACTCGCTTCTCCCCACCACCGTACTCGCCGACACCTTATACAACTTCGCCTTCGCATAGCGATGCGTGCCCGACTCGCTCACCGTCTCCACCGCCGAACCATCGCCCCAGTTCAACCGATAGCTCGCCCCGGCCAGCGTCGGTGGCTCCAGCGCCGCCACCACGACGACATCCCTTCCCACCACCGGTCGAAGCGTCTTCGTCGTCAACGTCAAAGCCGCCAACGGTAAAACCGGCACGGGCTCCTTCACAACAACAACCTTTGCATTGCCCGAATCCGACGGCGGCTCCACCACAGGCTGCGGCTTCTGCGCATCCGGCCTCGGCGCAACTGGCGTCTGCGGCTTCGGCGTCGGCTGCTGCTGTGCTTGCTGCGGGGTCTCAGGCGGTTGCGCAGGCGGTGTAGACGGTGGCGCACTCGGCGGCGGCGTGGCAACCGGCTGTTGCTCCGGCTCAGGCACAGGCGTTGGTACGATCTCGTGCGACAGAATCGACGGCGACGGCGGCGGCTCATGCACACGCGGCGGAAGCATCCCGTACGACGGAATCGGCGGCGACGGCAGCGTCTGTATCGGCCCACGTGGTGGCTTCGGCGCAGGCGAAGGCGGCGTCTGCGGTTGCCCACGCGGAGACGGCGGCTTAGACGTACCTGTAGGCGAAGGAGGCGTCTGTGCACTTGCAGGCGGCTTCGGTGCAGTCGATGGCGGACCATCCGAGGTTCCACCTGATGTCGACGGGCCTCTTGTCGCTGGCGGCGAATTCGGTCCAGTCGTCGGCGTCTGTGAAGTTGCCGGCCGCGGCGACTTCGGTCCAGTCATCGGCGGCCCATCCGATGTCCCAATAGCCCCACCCGAAGACGGTGGACCTTTTGTCGTCGCTGGCGGCGAAGTCGTTCCAGCCGTCGGCGGCCCATCTGACGTCCCAACAGTCCCACCCGAAGAAGGCGGGTTTTTTGTGGTTGCTGGTGGCGAAGTCGTTCCGGCCGTCGGCGCAACCTTCGATTGAAGACTCGGCGACGGCTTATAGGTATACATGCTCGGCGGCTGCGCCTGTGCAGGTGCAGACTGCGCTGGCACAGTCGTCGCCGCCCCCTTCGGTTGCCCACTCGTTATCGGGTGCGTATACATAGACCCCGGCGACGACATAGACGACGTACTCGCTGCCGGCTGCGGCTGCACCGTCTTTGCCGGCTGCTTCTGCGTGGTCGTTTGTGCCGCCCTCGGCGCAGTTGCTGCGGGCGCCTGCTTCTGCGCAGCAGACGGTGCCTGCTGCTTATACACCGCGCCAGCGGTCGAGGCGCTCTTATGGGTTGTCCCCGTCTGCTGGTTTAGCGAAGTCTGCGCCATCATCATCGTCGGCGCAGCGCAAACCCCTGCGCAGAGGAGACCGAGTATTCGGATCCATCCAACGCGTGTCATCATGGAATCCTCCGGGGCCCGTAGGTTCCAGCTTCACTATGATTGTGTCGCGATCCTCTGAATCGTTTCCGAGTATAGTCCTTTTCCCGCCCTAGGCCGGGCCATACCTCCCCGCTCGCCACGCGCATCCGCTCCACAGCCCCGGCAACTATCTTCTACCCCGGCGGAAGAAAATGTGTCGCTCGCTCTCCGGCATTAATCTATTCCACGTAGAATCCTCCTCGTGCACACGGGCCCCGAACCACCACTTCAAATCAAAGGACCAACACCATGGCCAACCCTTTCTGTCATCTCGAACTCGCCTCCACCGACGCCGCCAAGGCAAAAACCTTCTACTCCAGCTTCTTCGACTGGAAGCTCACCGACATGGACATGGGCGGCGGCATGACCTACTCCACCTTCAAACCCAACGGTGACAGCCCCGACAGCCCCGGCGGCGGCATGATGCAACACCCAGTCCCCGGAGCATAATGAAGGACACCCAGGAGGTTCCCAACATGGGCTGGTTCAGCATCATCATCGACCCCACCGGTGCCGCCCTGGGCCTCTGGCAGACGAAGCAGAAATAACTTAACACCGTTGCTGCTGCTGCTTTTGTTGTTACATGTTTTTTGTTTGTCATCCCGTAGGGATCTGCTTTTGTCTTTGGCTGTTGCTTTGCGGGGACGCCGGGTGCCCCATCCTTCGCAATCTCATCGCGAACCGGGGCCCCCGCCGGCTTTGCTGGCGGGGTGGAGAAGGGTGGGGTATTCGCGCCACGCATGAATCCTGAAACAGTTGTCATTCTGACCCTGAGCGAAGTCGAATGGGGAAGAACCCCCGCATTTGCATTTGCATTGGACGCTTTAGAAGCATCGCTCACACAGCAGTGAAAATCATTGCTGAGCCAGCACACCCTCGAAATAGGATGCGCCATAGGCAGTGGTCAGATAATACTGCCCTGAAGCCTTATTGCCACTCCACCTATTCGTGCCCGTACTGGCGTCCACCGTGTTTGTGCTATTTGCACTGATCTTCCATCCTGTGCTGCCCAGGACGCCAAACTCGAACGCAAGCGCGTCCTCGTCCTTAGTTTTGCCGCTGCCGCCAATTGACTTGGCGGCACACGCTGAAGGGCTCGTCGGAGGTTCCGATGAATTCGGGATCTGCGTCACCACACTCGCAGCGCCGGTGTTAAGGGGAACAACATACACCGGTGGGAAGCCATTCTGGCTGGTCACATTGGCAAAGAACCTGCTGCAGGCAACGGCATCCTCGGAACAGTTAGTTTCTGTGCCGGATGGGGCAAAGCCATTCATCAGGACGAACTCCTTAATGTACTTCTGCTCCATCTGTGCGCCAGTCAGAGGGCTGATACTGTCAGCCGACGTTGCCCGCAACTCCTCCTCGCAGGTCAATGGCCCTGTGATCACGTAAACAAGACCATTGGCTGTTCCACCGCCCGCGATATAGTTTGCTACTGACTGTCTCAAGACAGTCCCGCAGCTTGTGTAATGGGTACAGTCATCCCCCGCATCGAACTGATCCACGACAGCCGCGGCCCACGCGGCAGAATTGCGCAGCCCACAGGCCGGTGCCGATGCGCCGATAGTAAAAAGACCTTCGTGCCCATAGTACTGTTGGAAGACCTTCAATGCCGGCGCGCCAAACTTCGAGGGTGCGCTCGAATTCATGCCCCACATCTTCACATAGCCACGGTCAATCCAATGATGAATCAGCGGCTGAGCCTGCAAGGAAATAAGAGGAGCAGTAACGTCCTTCCCGCAGCTGGTGATGAAAGGCATACCAAGTAGAGCAAGCACAATCGGCAGAGCCTTCCCCATCACACGTTGCTTCTTCCTGCGCATACGTCTTACGCCCTTTTGATGTTTGACAAACTTAGCAAATGAGAACAGCACAAGCTTCTCTGCGGGAGGCGGGCTTCAATTCAACACATCTCGAATGGCAAGGGCGCAAAGATATTCGGCTTCATGCGGCACATGAAATGACCTAACCCCACTTTCAGAACTGCTAAAGGGAATCTAGCAGGTGCTGTCCGTACTTCAAAATCATTTGGGTTTGTACCTTTTGTTGTCATTCCGCAACGCAGCGGAGGAATCTGCTGTTCGACAGAAGTGGCAAGACTCCGAGACACAATCTCCGACGGGAATGAATCAGTTTTGAGGTTGGCTCGGTCAAAACAGAGTGCGCCTCATAAGAGCGCCAAAAGGCGCAACCTATACCAGCCTGGGGCGGCGCCCAATTGTCCTTTTGTTGTCATTCCGCAGCGCAGCGGAGGAATCTGCTGTTCGACAGAAGTGGCAAGACTCCAAGACACAATCTCCGACGGAAATGAATCAGTTTTGAGGTTGGCTCGGTCAAAACAGAGTGCGCCTCATAAGAGCGCCAAAGGCGCAACCTATACCAGCCTGGGGCGACGCCTAATTGTCCTTTTGTTGTCATTCCGCAGCGCACTTTTGTTGTCATTCCGCAGCGCAGCGGAGGAATCTGCTGTTCGACAGGAGTGGCAAGACAAGAAGTAGCAAGACAGGGAACTGGTCAGAACGAGAACCAAAGGGCCAAAGGCCCGACCCATTCTTTTTGCCAAACGGACCATTACCTCTCCCACCAACCCTTGACACCCCTGCTACAATTAAATCAGGAAGAAACCAAAGCCCGGCACAAGCCGGGCTTTCGACTTTAGTACCATAACCAAGACCGAAGTCCAGACTTAACTCTTTTATTTATAATACTTTAGCACTTTTTGACGGGGACGGGGGTGTACCACCGATGCGCAGAAACACCAGCCGAAATCGCTACGCCACAACCCTCCTTCTCCTCACCGCAACCCTCGCCACAAAAAAAATCCACGCCCAATGGGACATCGAAGAGTCCCACACCACCGCCAGCCTCCGCGGCATCCACAACGTAGGCGTCGGAGTCGCCTGGGCCAGCGGCACCAACGGCACCGTCCTCCGCACCGAAGACGGCGGCTACCTCTGGCAGACCTGCACCATCCCCCCCGGAGCCGAAAAACTAGACTTCCGCGGCATCCAGGCCTTCGACGAAAACACCGCCATCGTCATGTCCTCTGGCCTTGGCGACCTATCCCGCCTCTACAAAACCACCGACGGCTGCCAAACCTGGAAACTCCTCTTCACCAACCCCGACAAAGAAGGCTTCTGGGACGCAATCCAGTTTTACCAAGGAAAAACTTTCGATCAAGCCCCTAACCGCAGCGATGTGAAGCTTATTCCGGTTACCAGTCGCAATAACGCGATGCTTATTGGTGATCCTATCAACGGGGCCTTCGCAATCTTTTCCACCCATGACGGCGGAGACACTTGGCACCGATGGGGAGATGACCCCGGAACACGGCGAGCAAAAGCCGATCCTGGTGAATCACTCTTCGCTGCGAGCAATAGTTCAATTATCAGCCCCGGTATAATGGGCAATATTGCTTTGTTAGCGGCGGAAAAGACGGTTCAAGACTCCTCTTCGAACAAGGCCACAGCCCGTTCGATCTGTCGTTGTGGTTTGCCTTTTCCAATATCAAACTCCCATTACCTTCCGGTAAGAGTGCGGGCGCATTTTCAATCGGAAGACGCGAAGAGGCTGACGGTCTTTCCGGCCGCTTTGTTATCGTTGGCGGCGACTACTCTAAACCCGATGTGGGGGCTTCCACTACCGCATATCAACCAAAATTATTGGTTCGTGTTGCCGTCAAAGCCGCACAAACCCCACCCCACGGCTACCGCTCCGCCGTAGCCTACGACCTCACCCAAAAACTCTGGATCACCGTAGGCCCCAACGGCACCGACATCTCCACCGACGACGGAAAAAACTGGACACCCCTCACACCCTCCGGCTACGACCCACCCGACGCCGACAAAAACTGGAACGCCCTCTCCCTCCCCTTCGTCGTAGGCCCCCACGGACGCATAGGCCGCCTCCGCACCATCCCCAATCCCACAAAATAAATCCGTCCGTATCCGCGAAATCCGCGGTCGATCACTGCTACCGGGTGCCCCATGTTCGCGACGGTCTCATCGTCGCTAACGTGGGGTTTTTCTCTTCGGTAACACCGGGCTTTTCTGGAAGCCCAAACCGCTCCAGTCCGCGAAATGCCTGGTCAATCACTGCTGCGGCGGCTGAGGAGGCGCAGTCGGAGCAGTCGGCGAAGAACTCCCCGGCGAACTCCCAAGCCCCGGAGTAGTTCCCAACCCCGATCCAGGAGTATTCCCGAATCCCGTTCCCGGAGTATTCCCAAACCCAGTTCCCGGAGTATTCCCAAACCCCGAACTGTTCCCCCCAGCCGACCCCAGCCCCGAAGCCCCTCCGCCAAACAAAGCCCCCTTCGCATACAACTGCTCGATCCGCGGGTCATAGATGAACTCCCACGTGTTGTACGTCGTCTGCTCGTTCAGAACCGTGATCGCGTCACCCTCCTTCGGCACCCCAACCCCAACAAACGGAGCCCCGCCACCTGTAGGCCCATTAGACCCAGTAGACTGACTAGCAATCCCACTCGCCGATCCCAGCGAATTCGTCGAACCCGCCCCTGAACTACTGGAGCTATCCGACGACCCCAGCGTAGCCGGCCCATTCGTAGTCCCACCCGTCGAATTCCCTCCACCCAACGTAGGCAGGCCCGAAGTACCACCCAACCCAGACGAAGACGATCCCAACCCACCCCCACCCGGCGACGAAGCCCCAAACGCACTCGACCCCGGCGAAGAAGACCCATACGTCGAACTCGTCGGCCCCGACCCCGCCGCCCCCGCGCCAGCCGGCCCCGCCGAAGCCGCTCCCGCCGCCGAGCCCAACCCAGGCGTCAGCCCCACCAGCGGCTGACCAAAAAATCCCTTCACCGTAGTCTTGGCCTCACCCACCTTGATCAGCCGCCAATCCGCCTTCCCGGTCATCGGGTCCACATACTGTTGCCGCAGAAACCGTATATTGTTCGTCTTCTCCAACTGCTCGATCGAGCCAGGATAGTGTCCGAACTTCCTGTAGTACAGCCGGATCGCCCGCACATACTGGTTCCCCCGGTGCACCGCCTCCACCTCACGCTCCCGCCGCAGCCCTTGCGCCACCTTGGGCGCGGCCACACTCAGTGCCAGCAGAACAAAAAATATCGCAACAATCAGCCCCACCAGCATGAAGCCCTGCTCTTCATACCGCTGCATCTCCGCTGACGATGTGCCGATCCTGCTCATGCCACTCACCTCATCGGCCCAGCAACGGCAGTGTCTGCCGGTTATTGTTCGCCATATCCTCCACCAGAATGGAGTTGGCCGAGATAGACACAACCTTATACTTTCGCTGCACGATATCGCCATCCGACGCCAGAAACACATCGTCGCCATGCAGCAGAAACGCCTCACGCTTGCCATCCGCCCCAGTCGCCGTACCGAAAAACTTCAGATCAATCGGCGGAGGCGGTGGCGGCCCCGGTGGCGCAGGTGGTGGCGGCGGAGGCCCAGCCTTCCGCACCGGCGCAATCGGTTTGGGAATATCAATCGGCACAGAATCTGCCGAAAAAATATTTCGCCCGCTCCCCGAATACGCCAGCGACTCCGTTACCAGCATCGCCTCCATTCTGAGCGTCGGATCGAGCTGCGCCGACGTCGTCCCCAGGTTCTTCGCCGCAGCACCCGTCGATTTGCCCGGCGCCACCGCAACCGCCGCACCCGTCTTCGCCGCGGGAGCCACCTTCACCGGCGCAGTCACCACCGCCGGCGCAACCGGCCGCGGTGGACTGTCATCGCGGAAATCGTAGTACAAAATCACAGCCGCAATCAGCACAAACGCGCCGATCAAACCACCCTTTTTCTGTTGGTCCGGAGTCAGCCGTATCATCGCCGGCCTCCCGCAGCAGGAGCTTGCGCGGAACCATCAGCCGCAGCCGCACCCGCCGCATCCCCATCCGCTTCAGCCGCACTCTCAGAAGTCTCCGTCCCCACCGGCGACCGCAGATACGTCGTCACCCGCACCCGCAGTCC
>WNFC01008688.1_pt1 | contig 20541 bp, 14 predicted proteins | sample 5400541 | NCBI WGS metagenome assembly WNFC01 (sample SAMN13153342, study PRJNA577476) | soil metagenome | isolation source: 120 cm saprolite under Douglas fir tree site 2 hole 2 replicate 1 | place: USA:California | collected 2015-04-18
CGCTGGCCGCGCAGGGCGAGCGCCTCGATGCGGCCAGGTACCAGCCCCACGCCGGGGAGACCGGAAAGCACGTGACCGAAGCGGCGTTGAAGGCGGCAGAAGAGATCCGCCAGGCTCGCAACGCGGAACGCGTGCTCGATGAGACCGGGGCGGGCGCCGGCGGCCGAGCTATTGACGGCTGACGGCGCTACGTGCTGAGGCTGTCCATCCGCCGCAGTATGACGCCCTCGCGCAGCGCCCACGGGCAGATCTCAAGCTCGGGCACCTGAAACAGGTCCATCGCGGCGTCGGCGACGATCGCGCCCGCTGCCAGCTGCGGCGCCCTGAGCATCGAGACGCCAGGAAGCTGGCTCCTGGCCTCGACGCTCATGCTGGGAAGCCGGTCGGCTAGCTCGGTCACATCGGAGTGCTTGAGTACCCGCTTGACGTACGGCCCTTCGCTCGACGGGGCGGCCCCGGCGATCCTGCCGAGCTGCCTGAACGTTTTCGAGGTCGCTACGTGACGGTCGGGCATCCCAGCCGACCTGATCGCGCTCGCGGCCGCGGCGATCTCGACCCGCACGTGCTTGCGAAGGCTGCGGACCTGCTCCCGGTCCGGCGGGTCGTTGGTGAACCAGTCCCTGGTCAGCCGGTTCGCGCCGAGCGGCAGCGACACCGCTACTGACGGGTCCTGGTCCTGGCCGGAGGCGATCTCCAGCGAGCCGCCGCCGATGTCGAGCAGCAGCAGCCGCCCGGCGGACCAGCCGAACCATCGCCTGGCGGCCAGGAATGTCAGCCTGGACTCCTCCGTACCAGGCAGCACCTGGATGCGTACGTTGCTCTCGGACTCGATCCAGGCCAGCAGCTCATCGCTGTTCGCCGCGTCCCTGACGGCCGACGTGGCGAACGCCAGCACCTCTTGCACCCCTTTGTCCTCGGCGATCTGGAGAGCTTCGTTGACGAACTTCAGCAGCCGGCCGGCGCAGTCGGACGTCAGCCTGTTCTGCGCGTCAAGGCAGTCGGTGAGGTGCAGCTCCTCCTTGTGCGAGAACGCGGGCAGCGGCCTGGCGCCCTGGCGGGCGTCCACGACGAGCAGATGCACCGTATTGGAACCTACGTCCAGCACGCCGAGCCGCATACCCTGACGCTACAGCCCAATAGCCTTAGCTCCGAGCACGAGGAGGCCCATGTCTGCGGAGCCGACCCAGGCCGTAAGGACCGAACGCGGCCAGAAGCGGGTCAGAGCATTCCTGGAAGGCGATCTAGTCGCCGACACCTCAGCGCCGCTGCTGGTCTGGGAGAACACCAGTTACCCGGCCTACTACATCCCAGCCGCCGACATCAGGGCCGATCTGATCCCGGCCGGGCAATCAGAGCGCCGGCCGCGACTCGGCGAGGCCGAGCTGCTGCACGTCAAGACCGCTGCAGCCACCGCCGAGCTCGCCGCTCGCCGATACCCGGATTCGCCGGTCGCCGAGTTGCGCGATGCCGTCAGACTGGACTGGGGCGCGATGAGCGAGTGGCTCGAAGAGGATGAGCCCGTCTACGTGCACCCGCGTTCCCCCTACACCCGGATCGACATCCTGGCCAGCTCGCGGCTCGTGCGGGTGGACCTTGACGGCGTCACGGTGGCGGAATCGAGCCAGCCGAGGATCCTGTTCGAGACCGGGCTGCCACCGCGGTATTACCTGCCTCTCCCCGAGCTGCGGATGGACCTGCTCCGGCCCTCGGACCGCAGCACGCAATGCCCGTACAAGGGCACGGCGTCGTACTGGTCGTTCGACACGAAGCCCGCCGCCGTGGGCGGCCGCCTGCACAAGGACGTCGTGTGGACCTACCGGACGCCGCTGCCTGAGAGCCAGAAGATCGCCGGCCTCGCCGCCTTCTACAACGAGCGCGTCGACCTGTACCTGGACGGAGTCGAGCAGCCGAGGCCGGAGTCGCCGTTCAGCTGACCGAGTCCACGCCGTCGCGGAGCACGCGCAGGATATTGCCGTTCGCGAGCTTCCCGCAGTCGGCTGCGGTCCAGCCGCGGTCGAGCAGCTCGGCGAAGAGCGCGGGATAGCACGACACGTCGTCCAGGCCGCGAGGAAGCTCGCTGGTCCCGTCGAAGTCGCCGCCGATCCCGACGTGGTCCAGCCCGGCTACCTGCCTGACATGGTCGACATGGTCGGCGACGTCGGTGATGGTTGCCGTCGGCATCGGGTTGGCCCGCACCCAGTCGTCGAGCTCGGCCCTGGACTCGATGTTCCGGTAGTCGATCCCGCGCCGCTCCGCCTCGGCCGCCGCACCCCTTTCCCAATCCCGGCAGGCGGTCGAGACGAATGCAGGCACAAAGGTCACCATCGCCACGCCGCCGTTGCGGGCCAACCGCTCGAGTATGGTGTCGGGCACGTTCCTCGGGTGGCCGGTCAGTGCCAGCGCCGAGGAATGCGAGAAGATCACCGGCGCCGTGGCGACGTCCAGCGCGTCGCTCATAGTCCCTGCCGAGACATGCGACAGGTCGACGAGCATACCGATCCGCTGCATCTCCGTGACTACCTGCCGGCCGAAGTCGGTCAGCCCGCCGCAGGCCGGCTCGTCGGTCGCCGAGTCGGCCCAGGGCAGGTTGCGGTTGTGCGTGAGCGTCAGGTACCTGACGCCGAGCGCGTGCAGCGCCCGCAGCACCCCGAGCGAGCAGCCGATCGAATGGCCGCCCTCGGCGCCGATCAGCGACGCGACCTTGCCCGCCGCCATGATCCGCTCGGCGTCGGCGGCGGTCAGCGCGATCCCGAGCGAGCCGGGATGCCGGGTGATCAGCCGGTGCACCAGGTCGACCTGCTCCAGAGTCGTCGCGACAGCGGCGTCACCGTCCAGTTCGGCGGGGACGTACACCGACCAGAACTGGGCGCCCACGCCGCCTGCCGCCAGCCGCGGCAGGTCCGTGTGGGTGTAGGGGACGGGGGCGGCGATGTCGACGAGCCCCGGATCTGCGTGGCCTGCCTGCCGCAGTGCCCACGGGAGATCGTTATGCCCATCGAAAACGGGGGTTGAGCTAAGGAGGGCTCGCAGCGGTCCTGCGGCCCCGAGCAGCGCGGCCGCGCTGGACAGGAACACCGCGATGCCGCTGCGGCCCGGCAGGCTGGTGTAAAGGCCGGCCTGGACGACCGGGTACCAGCACGCCGTCATCATGCTAAGTACGGCCAGGATGGCCAGCTTGGCTGGCAGCCATCCGATCAGCAGGAACGCCGGATACAGACCGCAGGCCGCGATCGCGCTGACCCGCAGCGCGGCGGGTCCGCTGACTCGCCTGGAGATGACGACGAAGAGGGCATCGCCGGCCAGGCCGGCGCCAAGCCTGACCGCCACGCCGAGCGCCGCCTCGGCCGGGCTCGCACCCGCCACGTCGACCAGGTAGATCGCGATGTATCCGGTGAGGACGTCCAGGAGGAGATCACTGATCTCCAGCAGGACGGCCCACCGTGCCACATCGCGCTGCCGGAGCGCGTTCAGCGCCTCGCGGACCGACGTCCGCCGGCCGCCATCGCCATCGCCATCGCCCACACCCGCGCTGTCAGCGCCCGCGGTGGCCTCTCGATCGAAACGGACTGGCGGGCGGGACGGTGCGGCAAGCGCCGCGGCCGCCAATGCCCCGCCCGCGGCGGCAGCCAGCAGCAGGTAGGCCAACCGCCAGGTTCCGCCAGCCGCGACCACCCCGGCGAGCAGCAACGGGCCGCCGACCGCCCCGGCCGAGCCGACGAGGTTCCAGGCCGCCATCCGCTGCTGCTGCCGTCCGGGGGCCTGGTCCATCAGCGCAGCCTGGGTGAGGCTAACGAACGCACCGGACGCCGGGAAGAACGCGACCAGCGCCACCAGCAGCGCGGTCGCCGAGTGAGCGGCGGCGACCGCCGCCAGGGAGGCCATTACCACCACTCCCCCGGCCAGCACTAGCCGGTGCCTGACTTTGCCGTGACCGGCGACCAGGCCGAGCGGCAGTTCAATGAGGCTGCCGACCAGTAGCGGCACGGCTATCAGCAGTCCGATCTGGGCGTAGCTCAGGCCCAGATCGGCGCGGATGAGCGGGAGGGCGGCGCCCTTCGCACCGTCAGCCAACTCGTCGACCAACTCGATGGCGAGAGCGACGGCACAGGCGGCGCCAAGATAGCGACGGCGCAGGCCGTTAGCGGAAGCGGTAACAGGTCAACATCGCATCCGCCCATGCTAGCTCAACCACTTAGGATCCGTTTCCGTCAATCCTCCGGGCGGATTGCCCTTTTCGGGGTCAGGCGACGGATCCAAAGCGGATGAGAGACGCCCCGGCCTACTTTTCGGGGATCTGGGTCATGAGGTCCTCGGACGTCGCCATGCCCTCGCGCCAGACCGATCTCGCGATGATCTTGGTGGGGTCGGCTCGGTGCGCGTACTTCTCGGCGATGTGGGTGACCTCATCGAGCAGGCCGTTGGTGAGCGTGGTCGGGTTCAGGCCGAGAGCCAGGAACTGCTCGTTGAGCACGACCAGGTCGTTCTCGTCCGCCTCGCGGCGCGGGTTCGGCAGGTTGGCGATCTCGGCGCCGGTGATCTCGCTGACGATCTTCGCCAGCTCGGCGACCCGGTGCGTCTCGGTGATCTGGTTCAGCACCATCGGCTGCGACCCTGACTGCGGCGGGTTGGTGATCGCGATCTCGATGCACCGCGCGGTGTCACGGATGTGGATGAACGCCCGGGTCTGCCCGCCGCTGCCGTGCACGGTCAGCGGGTGCCCGATCGCGGCCTGCATCAGGAACCGGTTCAGCACCGTCCCGTAGTCGCCGTCGTAGTCGAACCGGTTGATCAGCCTCTCGTCCTTCGCGGTCTGCTCGGTCTGGGTGCCCCAGACGATGCCCTGGTGCAGGTCGGTGATGCGCAGCCCGTCGTTCTTGGCGTAGAAAGCGAACATCAGCTGGTCCAGGGTCTTGGTCATGTGGTACACCGACCCAGGATTCGCCGGGTGCAGGATCTCCCGCTCCAGGTCGCCGTCGGGCGTGGGTACCTTGACGGTCAGGTAGCCCTCGGGGATCGGCGCGCTTCCCGACCACCCGTAACCGTAGACGCCCATCGTTCCCAGGTGGGCGAGCGTGGCGTGGCTGCCGGTGGCGACCAGCGCGACCAGCAAGTTGTGCGTGGCGCGCACGTTGTTGTCGACTGTGTACCGCTTCGCGCTCACCGACCGCATCGAGTACGGCGCCGCGCGCTGCTCGGCGAAGTGCACGATCGCGTCCGGCTGCACCTCCTCGATCACCCGCACCAGGCGGTCGTACTCGGTCGCCAGGTTCAGGTTGACAAACCCGACCTCCCGCCCGGAGACCTCCTGCCAGGCACGTCGCCGCTCGCCTATTGGCCTGATCGGCGTCAGGGACTGGACCTCAAGTTCGTTGTCGATATTCCGACGGCTCAGGTTGTCCAGGATGGTCACGTCATGACCGCGGTCCGACAGGTACAACGCGGTGGGCCAGCCACAGAACCCGTCGCCGCCAAGAACCAGAACGCGCATTCCCAACTCCCATTACGTTGCGCTGGTGCGGTGAAGCCCAGCGGCGGAGCCGCTCGGCGGGGAGCCAGACTATGTCAAATCGGGTCATGGCGTCCCAGTGCCCGGATAGTTTACCCTCCAATTACCCAGCCGCGGCTGGTTCCATCCAGCCCGGGTCGACGCGTCGGGAGCCTGCGCCGCTGCTCGAGCCCGCATCGCATCAAACGTCGCGGCCCGTACCAGGCTCGGCCAGATGTGGGGCCCGACCGAGATGCCGAGAAGGGCAGCGAGACGGCGCATCTGGCCGTCAAGGTCGGCGGATAGGTCGTCGTAGTGAACCAGCAGCACAGCCGGGTTCGCGCCATCGGAAGCAGCGGGATCGGCGACAGCGGGATCGGGGCCAGCGGGATTGGGCCCAGCGGGATCGGCGCCCGTGCAGCCGGGACTCGTGCGCCTGCCCCAAGCGTCCGACAGATGCCACATCACTCCGGCGAGCGAGTCCAGGTGCTCGCCAGCCTCGTCTTCCGCTTCGATCCAGGAGACCAGCCAGTCATGCAGCGGCGGCCGGGGCGGCCCGGCCGGTCGCTGCCGGTCCGCCTCAGGCCCGCTCTGGCCGGTCAGTTCCCTGACCCGGTCCCTGTTGATGTTGCTGCCCTGGTGGTACAGCGAGACCGCCATGTCGAGCGGATGCCGGCCGACCACGATGTAGGTGGCACGCGGGTCGAGCGGCAGCCCGTCCAGCGGCGTATGGGTCTTGATGAACCGGCGGTGTTCCTGGGCCTCCAGCCGCGCGAGCACCTGGTCGCGCGGGGTGATCAGCCAGTCAAGCCACGGCGAAAGCTCCGCCAGCGGCGCGGGCAGGTCGGGAGTCTGGAAGATGAGCAGCGCGCAGATCATCTGCATCCATGTCGTCCCGCTCTTGGACCGCGTGCTGATGACAATGTCGCCCGGCCGGAACGCGAAGCCCTCCCACCGGGCGCTGTCCTCGTCGTCGGAGTGATACCGGACAGGCCTATGAAGCACCCGGACAGCCTAGTCGAACTCCGGCTTATCGCCGCGGCATTCGCATTCGGCCTTCGCACGCGACAGCGACTTGCTGTGGTTAAGCAAAGCAGAAGCGCGGCTAGGTGGCCGGGCGCAGAACGCCCGGTATGGCGCGTCAGTCGCGGCTGTTGGCAGGTGGCGCCTGGATCGTTGACCGGGGAGATATTGGAAGGTCAGTGATCGCGGGGGTTCTTTGACTGCCGCGTTGCAGAGCGGGCCTGGCTTCGGCTGGCGGCTGGGGGTGCGCGCCCGGTCGTTAGCTAACCGGCTGGTCGTCACTTCCGGGCAGGCGGGTTCGCTCCGCTGCACTCCTGCCCTGGTTCGCCGGCCTGCGAGCGGGTCAGCGTGGCTTGACGGCGGCCTGCATTACCGCGTCGGGCGAGGTGCGCATGCGGACCGGTTTGCGTGGCTGCAGCCCGGCGCCGCGCTGCCATTCGGCGAGTTCCTCGCTGGGCCAGGTGCCGGAGGCGCTGGTGAGCGCGAAGAACAGGTCATTGAGGGTGCCGGCCTGCCCGGCATCCTTCGGCGAGCGCGGCCTGACGAAGTCGAGGATGACGAAGAAGCCTCCCGGGCGCCGGCCCGGTGTACCACGCGGTCGCCCATCCCTTCCTGGGCCAGCAGCGGGGCGGCGTGGGCGGCAAAAGCGTGGGACAGCCTTGGCCGGCCGCACAACGCCGGGTACGCCCACTGGCGCCAAGCGCAGGCGCAGCTCGACGCCGGGCAGCCCGCCACCCCCGTCACCGCCGCGCCGCGAGCGGCAGCAGCTGCCGCTAGCGGCCACGCGCCCCTGACAGCCCAGATCCAAGCGCTCGCCCAGCGGGCCCGCATCCCCCTCCAGGCCCCCCAACCCAGCCCCGTTGCTGGCCCAGCACCGGTCGGCCACGGTGCACCCTACGGACTCACCGCACGGGAGCTGACCGTGCTGCGCCTGCTCGCAGCCGGCCGCACCAACGCGCAGATCGGCGCCGAACTCTACATCAGCCCGAAAGCCGCCAGCGTCCACGTCACCAGCATTCTCCGCAAGCTCGGCGTGTCCGACCGAGTCCAGGTGGCCGCTCTAATCGGAGTTCCGCGAACTCGGCGCCCGCCGGCCGACTAAGTGCTCTGGCACGGAATTTCGGTGACGTATGGGCCGGTGGTCATGCGGCGAGGGCCGGCGCTGGTTCGTGGGCGGCGAGACGCTTGAGCAGGTGATCGAGGTCGGACTTGGTGAACTTCCACTCGAACGGGGTGGCGATCTGCTGGTAGTAGTCCTGGAAGGCCAGCAGCCCGGCTTCTACCTCGGCGAGGCTGCCGAAGTCGTTGGGGGTCAGGAGTTTGCGCTGTATGACGGAGAAGTAAATTTCGACCTGGTTGATCCAGGATGCGTGGACGGGCAGGTGAACCAGGCGCAGGGTGGGCCACTGGCCCTGGAGCCGGCGGGGTGCGGTCTGGCCGCGGTGACTGCTGCCGTTATCGACCACCCAGTACACATGCCGGGCCGACTGGTAGGGCTCGGTGGTCATGACCTGGGCGACGAGCCGCCCGAACGGCTCGATTCCAGTCGTGGGCTCGCACCGGCCGAAGACCTTCGCGCGGTGCACGTCCCAGGCGGCCAGGTATTGCAGCGCGCCGCCGCGGGTGTATTCGAACTCGGTGCGGGGCGGGCGGCGCCGCGCGGCGGGCATGGAGGCGTGGCGGCGGATCCGGGTCTGGATGGAGGTCTTCTCATCGGCGCTGAGCACGTAGTCGCCGCCGCCGAGGGGTTCGCCGTCGCAGACCCCGGCGTAAAGGTCCAGGACCCGGGCGGCTTTGGCGGCGAAGGCCGGGTCTCGGGGGAAGATCCACGAGCGGACCCGCCAGGGCTTCATTGCGTCGGCAGGCAGCCACCGCCAGATGGTCGTCCCGGAGACCGACGCCACGATGCCCTGCTGTACCGCGGCGCGGGCCAGGTCCGGCAGTGCCAGCGGGCCAGTGGCACGCCCTCGGTGGCCGGCAGTTCGCAGGCCAGGGCCTTGACCGCGACCACCACGTCAGGGGGGAAAGGCCGGGGGCCGCCCGCCCCGTGGCAGGTCACCCAGCCCGGCCAGGCGCTGGCCGGCGAACCGCTTGCGCCACTTGGAGACCACCTGGCGCGGGGTCTCCAGCCGGGCGGCGATCTCGTCGTTGCCGAGGCCCTCGGCGGCGTACAGCACGTTCCGGGCTCGCACGACGTCCCGGTACGGTGACGTATACCGGCGTGCGGCGGCTTCCAGGTAGCGACGCTCGTCTTTGGTCAAGGCGATGCGGTACGGGCTGCTGCGCGGCATCTCGGCTCCCTTCGCTGAGGGAACCATGCCACCTCACCACACGAAAGTGCGGGATCTAAATTACGTCACTGTAATTATGTCAGAGAGTACTAAGTCAAACGCTCCGCGATGGCCGCCGCGGCAGCGACGTCTGGCCGCGACGGGCCACTCGCTGACAGCGGCCTGCATGCGCAGGTGCGCAGGTCAGAGGCGCTTTAGCCGCGGTCTTGCCGTGCGCGGCGGGCCAGGTTCTGCTGCGCTTTCGCCTGGCCGGAGGATGACGCGTTTCCGCTGGTCAGCGCCCTGGGTCAAGGACCAGGCTGCCGGGAGCGCCGACCGGCGCGGAGAATACGCGGAGAAGTTTTTCGGCACACACGATCTGACGGCAGCCGACTCCCGGACCTACCGCGCAACGCTGCAGGTCAGGCTCGGAGCATTTCGCAGTCGTGAGCGGCATGGAGCGGTCCGCGAGACCGCTGGTGATGGCCGCAGAGCCAGATCCGGGGCAGGTCAGCGGTCTGCGCGGGCGCCGGAGGCCACTTGGGTGCCGGCCGGGGGCGGCTCCCAGGAGCAGTCGCTGCACGGTAGACCTCATCGCAGACGATCCGCGTCCGGATACCCGGACGTCCGCTACTGCCGCGACGAGGCATTGCCCCCCTGGCGGAGTCCCCGGGCCCGCCGCCGCAGCGGCGGGCCGCCCCCCCAATCAGGACATGCACCCGTAAGGTATCCGGTAGATGTCGCAGTTAGTTCGCACAACGCGAGGTCTGGGTGACCGTGAGCGATCTCCCGCCGCCAGCCGGCCGCCGCGCGGCGGCCAGGTACCTGCGCGCATTGCTGGCTCAGCAGGGGCCATACCGTCGGCTGTGGGAGCAGCATGTCGTCCGCGCCCGGTCCAGCGAGATCACCCAGCTCGCCGTAGCCGAAGTGGTTGCCCGGTACCTGTGGAGCCATCCGCGTGTGGCTGGCGACGCGGACGTGCTGCCGCGCCAGCTCAAGGACACCGTCGCCCGGGCGCTGTCTGGCACGTTGCTCAGCCGGCCGACTCTTTCCCTTTTTGTCGACGCGTTCGCAATCTCGGACGCGGACGCCGACCGGCTGTGGCGTCTATGGGAAGGCTCAGGGAGGATCAGCGTGCTCTCCGGCCCCCGGGCCCTGAAAGCCACGACCGAGCAAGAACTACGCTCCGCTCTCGGCCCGCGCCGTCACCAGACGGTATCGCTGCACGATCACGTCTATGTCGGATCCGACGGCCGCGTCGCCCGGACGCGTACGCTTCAGGTCATCGAGGCGATCACCGATGGCCTTGACCGTATCCCCTACCTATACGACACCAGCGCCCTGACGCTGGAGGTCGGGCAGGGATGCGGCGACGTCCCCGGTGAGCTGCAGCAGATCAGCGAGGACGTCTACGCCACCATGATCCCGCTCGCCAGGGAACTGTCCGCAGGCGAGACGATCAGCCTTGAGTACGTGACGACCTACCGCTACCCCGGGAATCTGGACGATCCGCACGAGCGGGAGTTCCGCCGTGCCGTCATGAGGCGGCTGGAGAACTTCGACATGCGCGTGGAGTTCCACCCTGACATGCTGCCGGCCCGCATCTGGTGGGCCGTCTGGGACGGCCTGGAGGGGCACATCGTGGAGCGTGAACCGGTGTCGCTGGGCAGCCAGCACGAGGTGCACCGCTACCTTCGGTCTATCGAGAAGACAGTTGCAGGGTTCCGCTGGTCGTGGCGGCCCGACGACAGAGCGGATCCCGAGCGCCCTCGGCCGGACTCGCGTGCGCCCGGTTAAGGCCACGGGATCACCGACCCCGCTGTTGACGGCGACGCCCCGGGGTGGGTGTCGCAGGACAAGCCGTGCAGCATGTAAGCCCTGGCCTGTGGCTGGGAGGCTCATCATCTAGCTGCGGATGCACGCGGCGGCGGCATCCCGCCGGGGGGTCGCGTCCTCAGCCTCGTCCTCTTCGGCCAGGCCGTGCCCATCGCCTCGATCAGGGCAGCGAGCGTGCCCGCAGGTTACCGCGTTCGCGGGGTCAGTGCCCTGCGCCTGCAGTTCCGGCTGGCCCCAATGCCTGTCAACGGCATCCGAAAATTGACCCACCTCCGGCACTTGGGTTCCACGACACAGGGTCAGTTTTCACGTGCCGCCGACAATGCCCAGCACCTTCGGGCCGGGTTGAATACGGGCCTCGCTGGTCTGGCGTGATCTGCTGCGAACAGGCGCCGCTGGCTGGCCGGCGACAGCCTTGAGGGTCTGGTTCCCCAAGTCGGCGCGAAGCAGACACCCGAGCCGAGGACAGGCATCCGCAGGTGCTGCACTGCGCAAGCCGTACCCGGCTGCCTTCGCTGTCGTCGCAAACCACGTCGGCTTTGTCAGGACTGCTCCCACCTCAGCCGGCGCCTCCGCGCTAGGCTGTCCCCAGCTCCGGCCAGGCCGCTGCGACGGCCCGGCGATGAAGGTCTCTCACCTGCACTCAAATCAGCAGCGCCTCACGGCGCACGAAGCCCGCCATGGATACGTCGGCCCGCGGCACGCGAACGCCGCAGCTGCCTTCTTTGACCTGGATAACTGCTATTTCGCGGTCGAGCACGCTCGCATAGGTGCCCTCGTTTTACCGCCACGGCCTGATAGCCGCGCCCAGGCCATCCGCGGACGATCGTGAATCCAATCTTCGTTCGCCCGAGACCGACTGGTGACTTTGCACCGCTACGCGTAGGATTCCTGAGTTACGGATCCGCTCTGTCCCGACGAGCCGGGCCGTACGGTGACCCCCGCTCCCCCCCAGCGGGGGTCATCCCCTTCTAGCTGGGGTTATGTGTGTGGTGGTCCGGGGGATCCTCGGCTGCGTCGGCGGGGACCCCGCCCGGCGCGCCAGCCGGCAGCGGTGGCCGCATCCGTTCCGCGCGCCGATGATCTCAAGCCCCTCACTAGCCAAGCAGTTGAGCAAGCTACGCGACGATGGCCTGGCCGTCCTGGCCGGCCAGCCGGGCCGGGGTGCCTGACAACCCGACCACGGTCTGGACCGCCGTCGAAGCGGACCCGGTTCGGCGCGAGGGCCCGGAAGTCCCTGTTGACCAGGTCCGCTGGCTAGGCGCCGCGGTCTGCTGCGCTCCTGCGGCTGGCCGACGCATTGCCCGCCGCGGAGGCGAAAGTGATGCCTGGTCACCGCCCGGCGCTATCTGCCTACGCGTCGCGCATGACCGACGGGGCCGTACGGGCTGCGTAGCTACACTCTCAGTGACCAACCGAACGGTGGGTCAAGACTCCGGCATGCGCCTCCCTGCCGAATACGTGCTGTCGGCTGATGCGGAGGTCGCCGGGTCTAAGCGGCTCAGAATGGCCTGATCTGCGTGTGTGGCGGTCATTGCGCTGTTGCCTGGATGACTGCAAATGGTGTGCCGGTCGGGCGTACCTCGATGCCGGCGAAGCCCGCGGTTGTGAGGAGTTCACGCCATTCGGATTCGGCGCGTTCCTTGCCGCCCATCATGGCGAGCATGCTCAGGTCGGAGATCTTGGCCAGGTGCGGGGTATCTCCCGGTGGCACCACGAAGTCGAGCACCAGCAGCCGTGCGCCGCTCCCGCCGGCGGTGGCGATGTTGGCCAGGATGCGCTCGGCTTCCTGGTCGGCCAGTCGTGCAGCACAAGGGACGCGAGGTAAGCATCGCCGCCGGGTGGCACGGAGTCGAGGAAGTCTCCGCCGACGCAGTCGGCCCGGTCTTTCACGCCGCGGCTGGCGAGGATCTGGGGTGCGCTGGTGATCACGTGGGTGGTCGTAAAGCACGCCGCGCAGGTGCGGGTGGGCCGCCAAGATGGTCGCGAGCACCGCGCCGTCCGCGCCGCCGACATCGACGATCGTCTCGATGCCGTCGAGCGGCAGGGACGCGATCGCGGCTGTCTTGAACCCGCCGGTCAGGTTCGCCATCGCGCCGGTGAACCTGGCGGCATGCTCGGGGTGGTGCGACAACCAGGTGAAGAACGGCTCGCCGTACAGGTGCTCGGCGGCGGACTGGCCGGTGCGGACGGTATGGATGAGGTCGGCGAACGGCGCGTAGTGCGTCTCCATCCACATGATCGCCAGGTCGCGCATTGAGCCGGGGTGGCTGCTGGTCAGCATCTGCCCGAGCGGGGTCAGGGCGAACACGCCGGGCTCAGGTTCGGTGAACACCCCTACGCCGGCTAGCGCGCGCAGCAGGCGGTGCAAGGACGGCGCATGCGCGCCGGCCTGGTCGGCCAGGATCTCCACCGCCGCGGGGCCGGCCACCAGCTGGTCAGCGACGCCCAGGACCGCGGCAGCATACAGCGCCTGCGAGATCCGGAACCCGCCGAGGAGCTCGATCATCTCCACCGGGGGCGGGAGTTCGTGAGACTGCATGGATCCCCCTTCGATGGCGGGACGTCACGTCCCGGCGGCCGTCCGAAGCGGCCGCACCGATCATGGCGCGCCGACACACCTCTCAGGGTGTCCAGCGAGCGGCCGGTGTTGTGCTGCACCTCGCCGAGTTCGGCACGGAATGCCGGGTTGGCATGCGCGGTGCGGTGAACCACCGTCCGAATGCCTCGGCGCGGGTTGCGTGAAGTCATCCAGGAGGGCGAGGTCGCCCGGCGGCGGTACCCATCCAGGCCGCCACCGCCTCGCGCCGCATCTGAGCAACCTGCCGGCTGCGAGACCATGGCGCACCCTCCCACGCCTGCACATGCCCGCTGCCCGCCGCGCCCGCCCTGCGTGCCGCACTCGCAGCGCCGGTGGCCGCGGCCGTGACCGCCAGCGCCACGGCGCTTGTTCCCGCGGCAGCAGCGACGCCGCGCCGAGCCGCTCGCGTCATCGCCATCGCAACCAAATCCGTCAAATGGTGTCCTGACTTTGGGACTGGCCATGTTCGGAACTGGTTGGGATCTCCCGACGCCAGCCGCCGCGCAGCCGCTTTCGTGGCGAGCTTCGGGAACCGGGTGATGTCGGCGACGTCGCCCGATCACGGTGGCGGCGGCGACCGGGCCGACTCCGAAGACCTCGGTCAGTGTCGTGCCGGAGGCGCGGACGGCCACGGTGAGCTTCGTGCGGGCCTCGCTGAGCGTGATGTCGAGGCGGCGCAGGTCAGCCAGGTGCTCGTCGGCCAGGTCGTGCCAAGCCGCCTGGACCGGGCCGACCGGCCGGTGACCGGCCAGGATGGCGGCGGCCCGGTTCGCGGTGATGTTCTCGGGGACGCCGCTGGGCGTGATCTCGCAGAGCACGGCGTGCAGTCGGCAGGCGGCCTGGGTGCGGAGCCGGGACAGCTGGCGGTGCCGGCGGGACCAGACCCGCAGCACGGCCGCGTGGTCATCGCCCCGGACCTGGCAGCAGGCGGGCGAGCGCAGTGCGGCCACCGCGACCGAGCGGGCGTCATCGGGGTTGTTTTTGTCCGGCGTCCCCGACGAGAGCAGCCGGACCCGGGCGCCCAGCTTGGGCTGCGCGTCCAGCACCTGCTCGCCGGCCGCCAGGAGCTGCTGGGCCAGCACGTGACCCAGCCCGCCCGCGCCCTCGACGGCCCAGGTCCGCTCGGGCCATTCCGCGGCCCATTCCAGCAGCTTGCCGGCCTGATCCGCCGAGGACCGCATGCGCAACTCGCCGAGCGGCACCTCGGCCGCGTCGATCGCTACCGCCGTGTGGGATCCCTGGTGCGGATCCACCCCGATCATCACCACCGCCATCAAACAGCCCCTTTCTGCTCGCCGATCCAGGTAAAGAAGGCATGGCTGAACCGCAGCGGGCATGTCTGATATCAGTCGTCAGGCGGTCGGTCCCGTTTCGAGCCACGCCACGGCGGGATCTCGGCGGCCGGCCACTCGTTCTAAAGCCAGACCAGCAAGACCGGCCGGCAGAGCCGTAGGGAGCCGCTACGGGAAAACCCCCGCAACGCCCTACACGACACACAATCAGAGCCGGATGCGCGCGTCGAACGCCAGGGCAGGCCGATCACTCAGAGCGATCGACTTAATGCGCCGCCCCCAGTGGCAGAACGCCCGGATCGCCGAATACGGGTGGGCGGTCGATGGCTAACTCGCCTCGGCCGAGCGGCACAGAACGGCCAGTTCTGGGGCCCTGCCCGCGTGTCGTCGCCGTCAGGCGTGCGGCCGCGGCACGATCAACACGCGGTCGCTGCGGGTCAGCGCCGTGATAGCAGCCGCGGGTTCCGCTTGGCGGATGTCCTCACTCAGCCCGCAGCAGCTGGGCCGGGCGTGATCGCGCGGCCAGCAGTGCGGGGAAAAAGGCGAGTACGTTGGCGGCGGCGAGCACCCCGAAGGCGAGCGCCGCTATAAGCAGCACGTTCACTACTGTCAGCGGCACTACTCCGAAGTTCGTGGCGAACACCCGCCAGGCGGCTTTGCCGGCCGCGATCCCCAGCGGCACCCCGGCCACGATCCCGACCAGGGCCACCGCGGTGGCCTGCCAGCTGACTACGGCCGCGACCTGATACCGGGCGAACCCGAGCACTTTCAGCAGGCCAGCCTCGGCGCGCCTACGGGACACGCTGACCAGCAGCAGGTGCACCATCGTCGCCGCCCCGAACACCGCCAGCAGCCCGCCGAACAGCAGCGGGAAGTTCACCGACTCACCGAAGTTGACCAGTTCGGCCGGCTCCTGCTGGCCTGAGACCAAGAAGGAACGGTATTTGCTGACGTGCCGGGCCAGCGCCGCGGCCGCGTGCGGTCCGGGAGCGGCCCGGGCAAGCACCGAATAGATGGTGCCCCGCTGCACGTTGCGCTGGCAGGCATTCATGTCGGCGCCGGGTGGGCATTGCAAGTCCGTCAGCGCATTGAGGGTCATCGCGGCCCCGCTGCCCAGCCCGCCGGTGTAGAAGCTCGGCGCGAAAGATGCGCGGCCAACCACGCGGAACTGAGCCTGGTGCCGGGCACCTTCCGGGTCCGTCACGGTCACCCGGACCAGCCCGCCCGGCTGCGCTCCGACGCTGCGCATGGTCGCGGCGCCCAGCATGATCTCGTGGTCACCGCTGGGCAGCCGGCCGTCCACCACCGAGATCAGCGCCGGGCCGCGGATCGCGGTCACCGCGGCCAAGCGGACCTGATGGCCATTGACGTCGATCACCGCGAAAGCCGCCAGGGTGATCCGGTCAATCGCTCGGTCCCTGCGCAGGCTGGTCAGCACCGGCCCAGTGACGTAGTCCACGGACCCCCCTCCCTGATAGCTGAACTGCGCCTGGAACGGCACGCCGTACAGCGCGGGTGTGGAGGTGAGCCGGGTCAGGCTGGCCCCGAACACGGCCGTCGCGCACAGCGCGGCGACCGCCAGCACCATGCCGAGCAGAGCGCTACCCACCGGGACCGGCTGGCGGCCGCGGCCCCGCTGCAGCGCGTACCGGACCCCGATCAGCGCGCTCGGCGGCGCACCGGACCAGGTCACGGTCCGGACCAGCGCCACCGGCACCGGCTCCGGCCGGCTACGGCGCAGCAGCCGCGCATCGCGCACGGCCGGCCACACGGACAGCGCTACCACCGTGGCCACCGTGGCCACCGCACCGATCACCATGACCAGCGGATCAAAAACCACGGCACCCGCCGAGCTCGCGACCAGCCGCGCCTCGCCCACCGGGGTCAGCGGGGACAGCAGCGTGGCCAGCGCCACGGCCCCGGCCGCGCCAACCGCGCCGATGACGGCCGCACGGGCCAGGCCAAGCGCCACGAACTGCCGCGCCCGCAACCCCACCGCGGATAGGGCCTGACGATCATCCTGCTCAGTGACGAACTGCCGGGCGGCGGCCTGCCCGAGGACAGCCAGCCCGGCCAGGGCGGCCAGGCCCGCCAGTACCCACCAGCCCACAGCCTGCGGCCTGATCGAGCCCTCCACCCCAGCGGCGTCGAGATCCAGGTCGTCGGCACCGTTCGAGCCCAGCGGGCGGAGCTGGCTTTCGAACGCGGCCAGGTCGGCCGCGCCGCGCCGGAGCTGCACGTAGTAGGACGGCCACACCACTGAACGGGGATTCACCGCCGCCGCGAACGCCCTGGTCGTAAACAGGTCGTAGCGGCTCCCTTGCCCGGAGTGGAGCTCATTCTCGGCCACCACCAGTCCCACCACCCGCAGGCTGCGCCGCGGGACAGCCGCCGAGTTGAGGTGGGCCGGGCCCACCTTCTGCGCCAGCTGCACCTGCGCCGGGGTCGGCGTCAGGACCCGGATCACCGAGCCGATGTGGACCCCGTTCTCCCTGGCCAGGGTGTAGGAGGCCAGGACCTCATCAGGGTTGGACTGGTCCGGCATCCGTCCCGAGAGCAATTTGCCCACCCGGGGCAGCCTGGACGGCGGGACCTCGAAGACCGAGAAGCTCTCGCCGGGATCAATCTGCTTGCTGCAGGACACACAGCGGGCCGGGAAGGCGAACGGCAGAAGGACCGGTGTCACCCGGGCCACCTGGGGAATGCGGGCCAGTCCCGGCAGCGGGTGGCTGCTGTAGACCAGGGCGTCGTAACCGTGCCGGGCGACAAAATCAGGAAGGGCAGCCGCGGTCCGCCGGCCAGTCGACGCCGCGGCCATCACGAACCCGCCCACCAGCGCTACCAGCACGGCCAGGGCCAGCCAGGACCTCCAGTGCTGCCGCAGCCGCACACGGAGTACCAAGGCAACAGCCCCCATGCCAGCCTCCCGGTCCAGGGCCCTGTGTGCAGTCTGCCCCGTTGGCCCCGATCAGCAAGGTGGCCAGCCACCAGCGCTACCTCGTGCTGGCACCCCGCTGGAATCAAGGCCCACCTGACATCAGGTGGCAGCCGTCCAGATCTTTCATTCAGCGCTCCCGCGAGAGCCGGGCATCTAACGACACGCAAACCACCCGCGCGGCATCCAGCTCCCTCCGCCCTAACGCCCCTGTCGCCGAGTCAAAAACCGCAGTCTTCACCATGACCCGGCGCGGTCTCAGGCACGCACGCCGACTTGCGGCAGCACAGAGTGATTCATTACCACCCGGCCCGGTGCGCGCACTGACAGCAGGACTCCGGGTGGCCCGGAAGGGTGCCGTAGGCAAAGCCGCTTCGCCGTGGCTCGTCGACGACGTAGACCACCCGGCATGGTGCTCGTAGCGCGACCGGACCCACGCCGAGGCGCAGCATCACGACCGTGCCCTCCTCGACCCGTGGGCTAGAAGCCGCCACGTGCAGGCCGGCTTGCTCGTGAACTCGCCAGGTCATCAGGTCCTCGACCGCCGAGGCGAAGTCCCGTCGGGCAGGGAGTCGGCTGCGGCTCAGGGCCTCGTAGCCCTGCGGGGCCTGGTGGGCGGTGGCGCCGACGCCCTCGTAGGCAGCCATGCCGACATGACGCCCGGCAAGCGCGCGGTCGGCGGCGGATCCGTTCACGCGCCAGACACGTCGGCAACGCCGACGGGATCGCCCGGCATATGATTCCAAAGTGGGAACTATCTACGGTACCGACGGCACGCGGCTTGCATATCACCAGGTCGGCCACGGTGACCCGCTGATCTGCCTTCCCGGCGGTCCCATGCAGGCCTCGGCCTACCTCGGCGACTTGGGCGGGTTGTCCGCGCATCGCTCGCTGGTGTTGCTCGACCTGCGCGGAACCGGGGAATCTGCGGTACCGGCGGACCCGGCCAGTTATCGATGTGATCGGCTGGTCGACGATGTCGAGGCCCTGCGCGCGCATCTAGGCATGGAGCAGATCGATCTGTTGGGCCACTCGGCTGGTGGCGCCCTCGCGGTGCTATATGCCGCCCGCTACCCTGACCGCATCGGCCGTCTTGAGCTTGTCACTCCCAGCCCACGTGCGGTGGGCCTGGAGATCACCGATGCGCATCGTCGGCAGGTCGCCGAACTGCGGCTAGGGCAGCCCTGGTTCCCTGAGGCCTTTGCCGCATTCGAGCGGATCTGGTCGGGCGACGCCACAGCCGCTGATTGGAACGCGATCGTACCGTTCACCCACGGGCGATGGGACGCCGTCAGCATGGCCCACCACGCCAAGGAAGCGAGCCAGACGAACGCGGACGCGGCAGCCGTCTACTACTCGGCCGGCGCCCTCGACCCGGCAGCCACCAGATCCGCCGTCGCCCGCCTTCGGGCGCGGGTCCTACTCGTCGCGGGCGAGTACGACGTCGCGCTCCCCCCGAAGTGCGCCGCCGAGTATGCCGGCCTTTTCGGTCAGGCGGAATTGGCCGTGCAGCCGGGCGGCGGACACTTTCCATGGATCGACAATCCGCAGTGGTTCGTGCAGACCATGACAGACAGCGCGAGGTAGGCAGCCCGGGCTGCCCTGGTAGGCGTCGCGCCGGTCATCGCGGTACCGATGAGTTCTTCGGGTGCCGGACGTTTCATGTCTGAGAGCCTGCACCAGGCAGGATCAGACCCAGGAGAATGTACCGATGGACTTCAAGCTCGAACTGATCGTGATCCCGGCCGCGGACGTGGACAAGATGAAGGCCTTCTACATCGACAACGCGGGCTTCCGCCTCGATGTCGATCACAGGGCCGGCGAGGACTTCCGGGTGGTGCAGCTGACGCCGCCGGGGTCAGCCTGCTCGGTCACGCTGATGCCGAACGCGGCAGCCGCCGGCTCCATCCAGGGGCTGCAACTGGTTGTGACCGACATCGACGCGGCTAAATCTGAACTGACCGACCGCGGAGTGGAGGTCAGTGAGGTGTTCCACTTCGAGGAGGGTGGCCAGCGGCCGGGGCCCGATCCCGCCCGCGCTAGCTACAACTCGTTCGTATCGTTCACAGACCCCGAGGGGAACACCTGGCTGGTCCAGGAGGTCAAGGAGCCGGAGTCGAGGACGTGACGGTGGCGGGTTCGCGCGAGGACGCGGCGGCCGGCCCGGGGAACGCTGACGTAACGACTGAAAGCGATTTCGCCAGGCTCGCCGGACAGCACCGGCGCGAGCTCCACCTGCACTGCTATCGGATGCTGGCCTCGTTCGACGAGGCCGAGGACGCCGTGCAGGAGACGCTGCTGCGGGCCTGGCGGGCGCGGGAGAGCTTCGAGGGCGGCCCGATGGCCCGTGCCTGGCTCTACCGGATCGCCACGAACGTCTGCCTTGACCTGCTCAGGCGGCGGGCGCGGCACCTGACAGCCGTGCAGTCGCTGGCCGAGGTGCCGTGGCTACAGCCGTACCCGGATCGGCTGCTGGACGAGATCGCGCCGGCAGCCGAGCGGCCCGACGAAGTGGTGGTCGAGCGCGAGACCGTGGAGCTGACCTTTATCGCCGCTCTGCAGGTGCTGCCACCCAGGCAGCGGGCCGCGCTGATCAGCCGCGACGTGCTCGGCTGGTCAGCGAAGCAGACCGCCGATCTGCTCAGGACCAGCGTCGTGGCGGCGAACAGCGCGCTGCAGCGCGCCAGGGAGACGATGGCCGGCCACCTGCCTGCCCGGCGGGCTGACTGGTCCGCCGGGCAGCCGAGCCCGCGTGAGCGCGCGCTGCTCGATCAGTTCATCGACGCGCACGAGCGGGGCGATGCCGCGGCAGCCGCTGCCATCGCGGCCACCGACATCAGGATCACCATGCCGCCATACCCGATGCGCTTCGACGGACTCGAGGGCCTGCGGCCCCTGCTGGAGCGCGCCTTCGGGCCGGACCGGGACGGCGACTGGCGGCTGCTGCCGACGCGCGCGAACCGGATGCCTGCCGCCGCCAGCTATCTGCGGCGGCCAGGCGACACCGAGTTCCGCGCGTTCAAGCTCGACGTGCTGCGGATCCGAGACGGCGAGATCGCCGAGATCACGACGTTCGGCTACTCGCTGTTCAGCCAGTTCGGGCTGCCGCCCATGCTGTG
>WNFC01022330.1_pt1 | contig 20540 bp, 27 predicted proteins | sample 5400541 | NCBI WGS metagenome assembly WNFC01 (sample SAMN13153342, study PRJNA577476) | soil metagenome | isolation source: 120 cm saprolite under Douglas fir tree site 2 hole 2 replicate 1 | place: USA:California | collected 2015-04-18
GAGGCAATAGCATCCGTGCTTGCGCTTCCAGGGCCAGGCACTCAGCGAATCGTCCGAAGTCGCGCGTCGAGAGCGCAGATAGGAATGCGTCTGGTGCGGATTCGTGCATGCGACCCAAGGTAGCCGCGGCACATTCGGCGAGCATCAACCGTTCGGTCCATTTTTCTGCCATCGCCAACCCAAGCGCGCCGAGAATCAAGCCAGGTCAACTTCAAAGGTTGCCGACATATCTCGCAATCGCATGAACGCTCTACTCCCCGCCGAAACCAGATGCGTTGACGAACTCGGAAGTGATCGCATCAATCGACCGCTTTGCGTGAACTCTTGATCGGTGACTGAATGCGCGGAACCGCCTGCTGGCCGTTCCAACTGCAGTCACCAGCAGCGTGAATGGCCGCCAAACAAGCAATTGCGAACTCAAAGTCACGCAATGAGGCCGCGCACAGACCCTTAACAGCCGCCTGCTCTACCGTTGAGCTACTCCGGAACGGGTCCCCCGAATTCTAGGTGTTGAACTCGTTTAGCCGCCCCGTGCCGCCCCGTACCGGGGTGCAGCCAACTGCAGCCAAAGCTGAAGCCAAGACTGCAGCCGACGCAGCCCGGATCCTGACGAGCCCGCCGGCTGAGGCAGGCACGTCGTTCCTTGGCGACGGCAATCATTCGTGGTTGGCATCCGAAGCGAACGCGACTGTTGCCCAACCGTCGCGACGACCCGGACCGACCCTCGATCGACGTTTGTAATGCTGACGGAGAGAATTCGAGCGGCCCGATCGCGCCGAATAGTTCGTCAAGCTCGTCCAGGCACAAGTGATACATAGTCATGGGAGTCTGCTTGCCGTGTTCATCGACTCGCGTCGAAGTTGGACGCGGCCCTTTCTCGGCACTGGTGGCCATAGCGATTCCGTCACCGGCAATAGGAAGCTCTGGGTAACGGAGCGCTCGACAGCGATCGAGATTCGCGACCACCGCATCGAACTGTGTCAGGGCTGTGTGGTCGTGACGTTTCTTGAATCGCTTCCATGCCGGGACGAGCTTGTGGCCAAGCTTGCCACGCAATTCGTGATCGCACTCCTCGGCGTACCGGAGCACCGCAGCGCTCCTGACGGCTTCGCTATTTTCTAGTGCCCACTCAGATTCGTGCTTGAACAGAAACTCTGCGCGATCATTCCGCTCGACACCAGCGCCGTTACGCTCTGATACAAGAACGGCGCGCGGGCGAGTCGGCGTATTAGTGGCCGCTTATATTCCTGGTGCGCAAACCGACTGATCGATGGCGCACCTTACGCGCAATTCGGCGGCAGCCCGATCGGGTGCGCTTCCTCGGTGAACTTCGCGACTGTCAGGATCATCGGCTCGGAAAATCTCGGGCCGACGATCTGCCGTTCGGTCAGAACGAGCTGGACGACACTCGCGGGACCGCTATGACTTAGGCGACGGACGAGGGGAACCGCTGTGAGGCTCGGTTCCCCTCGAATCAGGAGTCAGCAATCAGTAGCCGCCGGCCACCGATGCCGCAGCGGCACGAGAGCCGAAATTGCCAGATCTCGCGCTCTGGAGCACAAACTGCGCAACCTGCGTGCCGAGCAACTGACCCGCCACATCGTCGAGCGGCGTGTGCTGACCGGCGTAGATCCTGCTCAGCCCGGCCTCGGTGGCGATCGCGTGGTAGCTCGCGAATCCCCGCACCCAGCACGCTCGCACCGGCGGCGCTGATCGTGCTGTGAGCACCCGGGTACGAGGGATCAGGCGCAGTTACGGCAAGCGGTGTCCAGGCCGGATCACCGCTGATTGCCGGGTTCCCGATGGTGTCGCCGAGGCGTATCGCTGTAACCGGCCTCCACACCAGGTAGTGGTACTTGGCGTCGTAGAACGCGATGACCGAGTCGGCGAAGGTCAGGTTTAGGACCGCCAGGAGGCGAGCGCTCGTCTCGAGGTTCGCGTGGTGGGCGGTCACCGCACGGTCTGCGATCTCGTTCCAGGTGATCCAGATCGGCGGCGCCCAGAACTTGGCGATCACCGTCTGATCGGCTGTGCGGGTGGGGCTGGTGTTCTGGCCAAGACTTTTCACATCGTTCAACGCGTTGGCATACGCCGCGCTGGTCACCGCAGGCGGCGGCGCGGACCGGAACTGCGACGCGCTGTCTATCACAAACGGCGTGACGTTCGACCAACCGGTGAAGACTGGCGCCGGAAAGTTGGGCGGCGTCGGCAGGTAGTCGCCCGGCTGGGTGCCAGCAACAAATGGCGGTGGAACGGCTGCCGAGCCGTCGTTGGCGCGATTGGCGACCAGTCGGGCGGCGACATCGGTGCCGACCTGAATACCGTCCTGCTTCGGTTTGCCGTCAGGGATTGCCGCGAGCTGGGACGTGAGCAAAGCGTCAAGCTCAGGCTGAAGCTTGGGGTAGAGCGCAGCCAGGGAGTCGTGCGCAGCCTGAGCGGCCGCTGCATCGATCCGCGCCTGGCGACGTGCGGACACCGAAAATAGATAAGGCGGATCGTCCTTCGTTATCGACACGACCGCGTCGTAGATCGCCGCGTGCATGATCGCGAAGCTGCGCGTCGGGTGGATGTTGGCGGGCTGGTCGCCAGGCGTCTTGACGATGCGAAGCAGTTCCTGGTTCCAGGCGACGACGATTGCCCCGGACCGTCCATCGGCGCGGGGAGGCGCTGGTCTGGTGTTGTTGGTGGCGACCGCGCTGATCGCGGTCGTGGCGACGAGGCCGAGCACGATGCCCAGCGCGGCGACGAGGGCGATTGGGGATTTCTTCATTTGCTTTCTCCTTGTCAGGCTGCCGGAGGGAAGGGCATGACCGGCGCCTCCTCCAGCTGTTGTTTGAGACGGCGCGTGGTCCGGTCGAGCAGGTCGCAGGCGACGGGATCCAGCCATCCGTTGGCGAGCAACCGGGTGCGATCTGACATCGCGACGTCAAAGGTCATGCGGATTTCTGAACCGCCGGTCCGCCTGGCGATCGACATCGCCATCCGGACGCGCACGGCGGCGGGGTTGGCGGACGGATCTCCGGTCAGCTCCATGGAGGCGGTGCGGGTTTTGGGATTTGACGCTACGATCCGCCCGCTGCCGTCGTACTGCGCCTTGAACGGTCCGAGTCCGATGGCAATTCGGGCGCGGAACGAGCCCGGACCGGTGAGCCTGATCAGGGTCGCACCCGGCACGCAGCCGAGCAGAGTTTCAGGATCGTGAAGCTCGCGAAAGACCCAATCCGGATCGCGGCGGATGAATGTGACTGCGTCGAGGGACAGCGTCGTCATGACTGGCCCTTGTCGACCTTGTTGCCTGCGGCCGACAGGACATACCACTCGGCTCCAAAGCTGCTGATGGCCTCGCCGGTGATATCGCCTGCCTGCTTGTCGGAAACGAAGTAGTACAGGGGGTGGCCGTTGTAGACGACCTCGAGTGAGCCGTCGTTGCGCGTGGTGGTGGCGAGCAGCGATTGATTGATACCGGCGGCCGCCACCGGTGTGCCATGGGCAAGGAGCGGCGGCCACACCGAAGCGCAATCGCCGTTGCAGGTGGACGTGTCCGTCCTGTCGGCTTCGAACAGGTACAGCGTCCTGCCGCTGCCGTCGACCACGATCGGACCAAAGGCGGAGTTGCGAAGCGCGATCGTGGTCGTGGCAGGCGGCTCCGGCGTGCCAGCGGGGGAACTGACGACGCCGGGGTACCGCCCGTTTGAGGAAGGCGACGTAGAGGCTCCGTAGGCTGACGCGCCATAACTGCCGCACGCTGCGACCAGCAGCGCACCGCCCGTGACTGCTGCATTGAGCGCGACTTTCCAGTTCATGCTGTTGTGCGATCTCCCTTGTGATTCCGTATGGACGCGGTTAGATATGCAGCCGCGTTACATCGGCGGATCAGCTGCCGATGCTCGTTCCCTCGATGTCGATCTCATTGATTCCGGGTCCCGGCTGCCACGTCAGGTGAGAGAGCGGAGCTGTGGCTGGACCGTGGATCACACTTCCGTCGAGGGCAAATTCCGACCCGTGGCATGGGCATACGAAATGCCGTTTTCCGTCATCGAATGCGTACGAGCAGCCGAGGTGTGGACACGTGATCGCGAATGCGCGCAACTGCCCATCCTTGCGAGTCACATAGCCCGCGAAAGTCGGATCGCCCGGAGAGTTGTTCTCACCTCCGTCGGCCATGACGAACGCGGTGCCGGCCGGCGCGTTAAATCGAGAAGCGGCTCCCTCGCGCAGCTCGGTGAGTGGCGCATCCAGCGCGACGCGGACTCTCTCCTTCATCTGTTTCGGGTCGCGCGGCGGAAAGAGGTAGACGGCTAGGGGCGCGACCGCGGTGACCACCGTCGCCGCCAACAGCGTGCCGAGCCACCAGCCGAGAAACGAGCGTCTCGTGGGCTCCTTCGATGACTTTTCAGTCGAGGCCATCACGCACGCAACTACGTGCGCGTATTACAGGCGCTTAGACGATGTAGAGCTCGACCTGTCCGTTGTTCACGCGCGATGGGATCTGCGGCAGATTCGCGGGCGCGGCTTTCAACCGGTAATAGAGGACCTTGCCCGACCAGCTGAATGCGGTCTGGTGGCAAGGACAGTCGAGCTTTCGATTGGCGTCGTCAGGCTGCAGCTTGCAGCCGAGATGCGTGCACACTCCCGACACAGCGGTGATCGTGCCGCGGTCGTTGACGATCACGGCGTCCAACGATGCAGTCGATACCGGCATGGCGTGCCCGGCTGGAATCTGGGTCACCGAGGCTACAGGCCGCCAGGTTCCGTTGTCAGGCAGCAGGGTTGCAGCGCTCCCGCTGCCTCCGGATTCCTGATTGCTTCTGACCACCTCGTCCAGGCCGACTCCAATCACCACTGCTGCAGCGGCCGCGCCGGCGGTGCGCAGCCACGCGCGCCGGCTCAGACGGCGATCCACCGCCGCCCTCTCATCGAGCGCTTCGGCGATGTGTTGATGAATGCGGTCGAGGGCGGCCTTGTCCGGAACGTCCGCCCCGACGCGGGCCGCACTCAAGGTGGCTGCGGCCGTCATCGCCTCGGCTTCTTCCTGGGTCGCCTCGAACCGGTGCGGCCGACGTCCGTGCAGGAGCTCGTCGACGAAACGCGCGACGCGATCAGCAGACTCTTTCATCGAAGCACCTCCCCTTCGAGCTGAGCCGCCTTGCGCAAGGCTCGAAATTGCAGGACGCGGGCATTCGACTCGGTGACCCCAAGCTCATTGGCCGCCTCGCGCACCGAGTAGCCCCGCAGAAAGCGCAGTTCCAGGATGTTCCTGAACTGATCGGGCAGCAGCCCTAGAAGTCGCTGCGCCCGGTCGGCAGCGTCAGGGTTGGCGACGATCTCGACGGGAAGCTGTTCGAGCTCGTTGGCGGCGTCGCGCGCCGCGTAGTGGCGGCGCCAGTGGTCGGCGAGCACGGTGCGCGCCGTCTTGACGAGATAGGCCCGAACCGCGTGCAGCGGGGCAGGCAGACGAAGCGTCTTCAAGGTCTGCATGAGCACCTCTTCCGCGAGGTCTTCGGCGTCGGCTGCATTCCCGACCTTGCGGAAGACGAGCTGGTAGATGCCTACGACATTGTCTTGATAGACGGACTCCCAGTCGGGATAGATAGCGGGCTCGGGCTCACCCGGTTGTTCAGGGTCTGGGTTGCCGAGCACCCGCAGCTCAGTCACCGCCACCCCGGCCCCCTGGTCACGCACACCAGATACGTATGCGCGTTACAAGCCCTCTCCCAGGGCGCGGCTCAAGCCGCCGTTCCAGTGAACGAGTGAATCCCTTGACCGGCAGGTCGTTGCCGGCGATCGCGGCTTGAATATGGCCGGCGGCGACGATCATCGGCCAGGCCTCGGGAACGACTTCGAATCGGATCGGCCGCCTTCGCGCGATGATGTCGTCGACGTAGGCCGACACGTGAGCGAGCTGAGGACAATCGCTCGATACGGGCGAAAATCCGATCCGCTGGGCCACGCGGGCGAGTGCCGCGAGGATGCGGCGCCTGGCCTCATCGGGGGCGATGCGGAGCTGGGCCGCGATCGCCTCGGGCGACCGCCGGCGAAGGAATCGAAGTACCAGGAAGAGTCGCATCTCGGCGGTCAGACCGTGGAAATACGTGTCGAGCGGTACGGTCGCCTCCGATCCGAGCAACTCCGCGCATCTCAGGCGCTGGAATCCATAGCGCTCAACCCAGTGGCGTGTTACGGCCTCGACAGCCAGTTCGGCAACGCCGTCGTCCACAACATGGACCAGCTCCGGCAATTGAAGGCGGTCCGCCACATTGAGAAGCATCCACGCTGTTGCGTCCTCGCTGTCGGCGCGATTGCCCGTCCAGCGAAAGCTGGCCCTGTACGCCGGCATGAGCCAACGCTTGAAGACCTGGGACCAATTCGTGTAGGTAACGCTTGAAGACCTGGGACCAATTCGTGTAGGTAAGTCCGGGGACGACTACGAGATGAGCCATCGCACCCCCAACTACGAGGCGCTGTTACGAAACGCGATCCACGTAATGGCCGCGTGTAGTTGGTTCGCGTTATGAGACAAGAAGACAGAGCACCTGTTGTCGTTATTGCCGTCCCCGTGCCGTTCTTGGTGCGCGCAAACTTGGTCGGCACCACCAGGCGGATGATCGCCAACGCGCCGGGTACGCCCACCGATGTTGGCACGGCGATCATCTACAGCCTCGTGTTCTGGGCGTTGCTTCTATTCCATTCCGCGCGACCAAGTGTGGATCGCTTCATCGCGGCAAGGATTCCCGCGCGGCGACGCATCTCGAGCTGACGAAAAACAACGTCGAATCCAATCCGGAATGCTCGAACGAGTTCGACTCTAGACTTCATGTGGACACGCGATGGACACGAGATCCACAGCCACCGCGTCAACGCGGTGTCCGCACAGCTAGCGTCGGGTCCGCTGGGGCGCGCGCATGCCTGAGCACGATTGGCCGGAACTTCCCTATGAGGCGTGGAAGGACACGCTTGCGACGCTGCACATGAAGTTGCAGATCGTGGGCAAGCTGCGGTTGGCGCTCAGCCCGTTCGAACCGGAGTGGGCCCACGTGGCGCTGTACCTGACCTCGCGAGGCTTGACCACAGGTCCAATGTCGAGCGGTGGCCTGATATTTGGCGTTGACGCAGATCTGATCGCCCACCAGGTGGTGATCGCCACGGCTGCCGGCGTGACGCGGCAAGTTGCACTCGTTGCGAGCCCCGTAGCAGCGTTCTACAAGGACTTCACGGCCGCGCTCGACGGGCTGGGCATCCACGCGAAGATTCGCCCGGTGCCGGACGAGGTCAGCGATCCGATCCCCTTTGCGGAGGACACGGTGCATTCGGCTTACGACCCCGAATGGGCCAACCGATTTTTCCATGTGCTCGCCCGGGCAGATCTCGTGCTCAAGGAACACCGGTCACGGTTCCGCGGGAGGACGTCGCCCGTCCATTTCTTTTGGGGCAGCTTCGACCTAGCCAACACGCGTTACTCCGGCCGCGCCGCAGAGCCACCGTCGGGGGCCGATCTCATCGCTCGCAAGTCCGAGGACGCCGAGCAGGTCTGCGCAGGGTTCTGGCCGGGCAATGCGGCGTTCCCCGAGCCCGCCTTTTACTCGTACACCTACCCCAAGCCGGGTGGAATCGATGCGCAGCGGATAAAGCCGGCCACGGCAAGCTGGGACCCGAAGCTGGGCGAGTTCGTGCTTCTGTATCACGACGCTCGCAAGGCTGCGTCGCCGCAAGACGCGATGCTGGACTTCTGCGAGAGCACGTTCGCCGCCGGCGCGAGGCTACGCGGTTGGGACCCCGGCCTGGTCGCGGAGCGGTCCGCGTGATTGGGCTGCCTCCGGCCCCGTCCTAAAGCCCTCACGGACTCGGGCGACGGACGTCAGACCCCTATCGGTTCCCTGACCAGATGACTGTCGTGCGCCCGGGCAAATACTCCTGGTCAAAGATCAACGTCTTGGCGATCTTGGTGCCCGCGCCCAGCTGCTCCCGCAGGCGAGCGTCCTCGTAGGGAAACACATATTCCTTGATCCGGCGAAAGGCGGTATCGAGGTCCGGGACGACTTTCTGGCTGCCGATCACGAAGATCACCTTGTCTGCGCCCGACGCGAGCGGTCCGAGCTGGCTGCCAGTCGCCGACGTGATGACGAGCTGACCGTCCTGTGTCAGAGCCTGGGCGCTGTTGATGATCAGGTCGGGCGTTGCGCCCATGCGCGAGATTTCGCGCATCTGCGTCCGGCGGTCCATCTTCAGCGTCTTGCGCCGGATGAAGTCGTACTGCTCATAGTCCATCAAGGCGTCGAAGATGCCTGCGTCCTCCAGCGTCTTCGACTTGCCCGAGTGGATGCTCGCGCCGTCGGGGATGCGCTTCAGGACCTCCGCCCGCGCCTCGTCTCCATCCTTGACGATCACGACCTCGAAGTTTCGCTCGCGGAGGCGCTCCGCCAGCAATGTGAGCTCAGCCTCTGACGCCGGCGCCGCGAAATCCACCCTCCCTGCCATCGAACCTTCTCCTTACAATAGTTGTTAAAACAACTGTAGAAGGGAACAAGCTTGTCATGTCAACCTATTCCACAGGCGTGGCCAAGGTGAAGTCGGCGGATTCGACCCCCGAGGAGATCCAGACGTGGATCAATCTCCATCAGGCCATCCGCGTCATCGAGGCCCGGCTCGAGGAGCGGCTGAGAGCGGAGGTGGACCTGTCGTGGGCTGACTTCGAGACGCTAATGCGACTGCGCATCTCGGCGGGTCATCCCATGCAGATGAGCGAGATAGCGACGCAGCTCGTGGGCAGTCCGAGCGGAACCACCCGGATAGCCGACCGGCTCGAGAGGGCCGGTCTGATCGAGCGCGAGACGCCGCGCGACAACCGGCGGATCGTCCTTGTGGAACTGACTGAATCCGGACGCCGGCTGCTGTCGAAGGCCGAGCGCGTCTTCCGTGCGGCATTAGAAGAATCGTTCGGAGCGCACCTTAGGGGGAACGAGGTGATCCAGCTGAGGCAGCTGATGAGACAACTGCTCGAAGGCAACGGCGCGTGGCAGGAGGCGCGCTGCTCGCCGCCGCTCTAGACGACGGTCCAGTGGAGAGCTGGAGAAGCGATTGAGGTCCCCATTAAGGGCTGAAGGTCTCCCGGACCTCAGGATTCCAGCTGCTGACTTTCATCTTGCGCGGACATTGCCATTCCCTGAAGCAGCATCTTTGACATTTGCCGGCGACCTGGTGTTTCCGGCTCAACCAATCCGGTGGCCGGCATCGGCTGGATCGCTCGCTGGCGACACGGCGGTGAAGAAAGCGGAGACGAGAAGTACATAGGCGGCGACCGCGGCAAAACCCGCTGCCGGGAAACCGAGTCCCGGCCAGGGCGTCAAATAGACCACGGCCGCTCCGACCAGGACACTCACAACCGGCACCACGTTGAAGACCGCCCGGAGATGGCGAGGCGGCTCGATCAGATCGCCCATGAGGTTTGGCCCCGAAACCATGGCCAGAACTCCGAACGCCAGGACCGCGCCTACCACGAAGCCCCAAGCCTGCGGGACGAATGGGGAACCGTAGTGCTGGCTTGCAAGCGCAAAGGTCCCGGCAATCGACAGCGTGTAACCCTGCGGAATCGTAAGGGTGACCAGAGTGCGAGCCAGGAAGAGCCTATATCTGCTGGGCATGAACGAAATGAGGTTAGATCACAACCTGGCAGCCGGGACCGCGGCGGTGAGAATCCACGGACCCGGAAAAACCGGGCCCGTGGATGTTTGACAGGTGACCGCTAGCGCGGGGGAAACTGCGAGTTGGGGGCGGGCGCGACCAGATTGGCCGTCGGGGGATTGCTGGTGAAGCCGATGACGGCGCAGTTGATGTCGATGCCGACGCTCCCGTAAGGAGCTCCGCCGGGACCTGTGATCAGGTCAGGGCGCGTCGCGGCCAGGTTGAAGACGACGTTCTCGTCGATCTGCCGCTTGTTGAGGCCCTCGTCGATCGCTTTCTTGGTCCACTGGCCGAGCTGCGCGTCCCACAGGGGGCTGTTGGTGTTGGAGGCTGACGCGTCCTCTGCAGCGTGGCCGTCAAGCACGAGGTGCTGGAAACCCTGTGACTGCGGGTTGTTGGCACCGGTCTGACCGTTGATGAAGCCGAAGAGGCGCTCGCGAGCCGAGCCGAGGAAGTCGTCGCCACCGTTGTACGCGGCGTTGGCGAGCGCGGGCACGTAGGTCGATCGCTCGAGGACGGCGGCCAGCGGGTCGTCCGCCTCGGTGCTGAGGTACAGGATGGGCTGGCCGGCGTCAAAGCCCTTGACCAGCAGCAAGTCGACCCACGAGTCGAGGAACTGGCCCGGAGGTGGCGGGGGAGCGATGTGAATGCCGAGCACTCTGTCTCCGGTGTTGGTGTGGGTAGTCACGTCAAAAGGTCCGTCTCCGGTAGCCACGATCGGCGCGTTGTAGACGACGTCGCTGCCACTGATCCGGACGAACGGGCTGTAGCCGGCACCGGCGACGGCGCCAGGCGTGAAAGAGGCAGGCGGGAAGCCGTTCGGCCCAGGGACCAACGTCCGCGTGGGGGTGAAGTCCGGCTCGCCCTGGAAGTGGACGACCGCCGGTCCGAACTTGTTCGCATCCGCCGTCGGGGAATCCAATGTGACCGTCTGTACGCACTGTGGGCAGCTGATCGCCAGGTTGGCGAGCTTGGGGGCGTAGTTCAGGCCGCTGTTGTGCGCCAAACCGAGGTCCGAGGCCTCGGTGAGAATGAACCACACCGTGTGGCCGTTGGCGGTTCCTTTGTAAAGAGGCAGGCGAACGGTATCGCGGGTCAGGTCGACCTGGAGCGCGCTCTCCAGGACCAGGTTGCTTCGAGGCAGCAGACCATTCAGCTGCCCGAGCGAACCAGATGGCTTATCGTCAGCCGCCGCCGGCGAGGGCCCGCTGCCGGCGAATGCCAGCACGAGCACCCCAAAGGCAAGAAAAATCGAGGCCAGCAACCTGCCGCTGCCCCTGACACCCATCAGAGACCGCCGCATATCTGGTTCCTCCGTAGATACCCGAGCAGCCGGAGATCCGCGTTCTGCATGCGTACACGCTCCTTTTGGTCGTGACCCGTCGATGACAGGTCGAATGGAGGTGTAGTCCCCCGAACGGCCCGGCCGTTACATCCCTGTTCGGGAATCTCTCCAATCGCGAAACGCGTGAAGCAAAGCGTCGACGGAGTCGGTATCCAGAGATCGCGCGGTCAGGCCGCCGCTGAGCCTGATCAACGCCCGCATCTGCTCGACGTACTCATGGCAGGCCGGGCAGGTGCGCAGATGCTCCTCGAACCGCACGCGATCGAGCTCAGGAAGGGTTCCCTCCAGGTAGTCGGTGATCACCTCGACCAGCTCCTGGCAGGCCATCTCCTTCAGAGTGTCATTGCTCATCGGTCTCTGCCCATCAGTATCGGGACTCGTGCCGGCGTTACGCATTGGCGGCGAAATAGTCCTCCAGGACGCCGCGCAGGCGGCTGCGGCCGCGATGGAGGAGAACGCGCTGGTTGGCCTCGCTCAAGCCAAGCGCCTCGCAGACCTGCGCCGACGGCCAACCGTGCACGTCACGCAGCGACACCACCACCCGTTGCGCAGGCGGCAGGGCATCGAGCCCGCGGCGGAGCACCTCCATCGTCTCGCGCCCGACCACCTTGTCTTCGGCTGAGCTTGACCAGTGGTCGGGCGGGCTCGCCCAATGCCCCGGATTCTCGGCATGGTCGGCGGGAAGGAATCGCGCCGGGTCGACGGCGGCCTCGCCCGGCGCAATGCCGCCGTCGAGATCGGAGAAGACAATGGTTCGCCGTTCGCGTATAGCCCGCGTCTTGGCACGGTTGGAGAGGATCTTGTAGAGCCAGGTCTTGACGCTCGACCGGCCCTCGAAGCGTGAGATCCCGGTGATGACCGCCAGCCACGTTTCCTGGACCACCTCGTCCGCCACCGCCTCGACCGACACGAACGCCAGGGCGAGTCGCCTCAAAGGTCCGCCGTACGTATTGACCATCCAGACGAATGCGGCTTCGTCGCCGCCACGCAAACGGTCGATCAGGTCGGCATCAGAGATGCGCACCTCAGCGATGAGAGCCACACCTGTTTCGTACCGACCGTCTGTTACATGCGTATGACAACGGGAATGTGACGGGCAGGCGCGCGATTGGATCAGGACATGCGCAAGCCGACGGAGCTGGAGCTGTTCAGGGCGGCCAAGGACAAGTTCTATGCGCACGACGATCGGGCGCCTCTGACGCCTGAACAGCAGCGTTCGTTCAAGGCACTTTCCTATTTCCCGGAGAACGAGGCCCTCATCGTCATGGCGAAGGTCGACCGCGATGTCGACCCCGGAGTCGTCCATATGGAAACGACGAAGGGACGCCCACAGGAATACCGGCGCTACGGCCGGGTGTACTTCGAGGTCGATGGCCGGAAGGCCGAGGTCACCCTTTACGCATCCGCCGGTTCGCGCAAGCTGTTCCTGCCCTTCCGCGACGCCACGTCGGGGAACGAAACCTACGGAGGCGCCCGCTATCTCGACCTCGAGTCCGGCGGTAAAGAGATCGAGATCGACTTCAACTACGCCTACAACCCGTACTGCGCCTACAACGCCGAGTGGAACTGCCCACTCCCGCCCGCGGAGAACTGGCTGGAGGTTCCGATCCGCGCCGGCGAGAAGGCCTTCTCAGATCACTAGGAGGCGAGGCCCAGCGCCGATAGGAGCACGCGGCGGCTGGGCTCCACCAGCACCCGGCCATCCGGAAAGATCAGGGTCGGCACTGACATGTAGCCGCCATTGATGTCGAGCACGGTCGCTGCGGCCGCCGGGTCATCGTCAATGTCGATCTCTTCGTAGTCGATGCGTTCCCGATCGAGCACGGTTCTTGCCATCAAGCAATCGCCACACCATCTGGTGGAATACATCGTCAGGCGACGTGCGGGCCCTTGCATCGTGTCAGGCGAGCGCGTCCAGCGCGGCGACGACTTCCTCCGGATCCATCCGAGTCCGGTAGTCAACCGAGACGTGGCGCGCACGATGATTCCCATGTCATCGATAATGAACGTCGCTGGGGCCTACTCCTGTGGGCGGGGCGGGCGCCACCAGAAATGCTTGTGGTCGGACGCATCACGCGCGCGATCGGCCATCGCGAGAATCACGCCGGCTCCTACCGAACCGGCCAGCTGGATAGTCTCCTCGATCTCCTCGTCAGTCGCGCCGAGCTTCTTCGCACCTGCGAAGTGGGAGACCGCTCAAGGTTCGCAATGAAGGGCGAGGACCAGAGCCAGGTGCATCAGCTCCTTGGTCTTGGCGTCGAGCGCTCCGGCGGAATGGACTTCCTTGAAGTAGTCGGCGTAGCTCTTGTTGGCGTCGAAGTAGCGGCGGCGGAGATCCGGCATGTCTCGCTCCTGCAAACGCTGGACGGCGACCTCTCAGCAGCCTATAACCAGCTGCAGGAATCGACGATTCCGAGGGAAGGTTAGTCCGCACCGGTCGGTTCAGGTCGGTATGAATCCTCCAGTTACGACCCAGGGCAAGTCGCGGATGAGCGCCGCCTCAGAGCGGGCGAGACTCAAGGAAGGCGTGCACATCGAGCTCAGTCCGAGACGAGTGCGGACGTACTTTGACCACCAGCTGCTCGCGGACAGCCAGCGCGTGCTGCTGGCCTACGAGACCAAGCGCCCGCCCGTCTACTGGTTCCCGATCGGGGACGTGCGCATGGACCTGCTGGCCATGAAGGAGCCCGCCGTCGGCAGTGGATCTCCAACGGTGCACTGGCGCTCCAACACCGGAGGTCGCATTGCCGACAACCTCGCCTGGAGCTATGCGAATCCCACCGGCGACCTGGCCCCGCTCGAAGGCCACATAGCGTTTTACTGGAACGCCGCCGACGCCTGGTTTGAGGAGGACGAGCAGGTCTACGTGCATCCCCGCGATCCCTATACGCGGGTGGATACCGTGCACAGCTCACGGAAGGTGCGGGTTGAGGTGGACGGTCAGATGATTGCCGAATCGACCCGGCCAGTAGTGCTTTACGAGACGGGTCTGCCGACGCGCTACTACATCCCCAAGCTCGACGTGCGCATGGATCTGCTTGAGCCGACAAACACGGTCACGCATTGCCCTTACAAGGGCGACGCCAGCTACTGGACCTTGCGAGTCGGCGCCAAGACTCACGTGGACTTTGTGTGGAGCTATCCGCGGCCAATCCCGGAGATTCCCAAGATCGAGAACCTCCTGTGCTTCTACAACGAGAAAGTCGAACTGTACGTTGATGGGGTCCTGCAGGAGCGGCCGGTCTCACCCTTCTCGTAGATCGTTCCGCCCGTCTGTCGAAGATGGCTCCGGCTGTGGCGCATCGTGGTCAACGTACCGGCCTGGTCCGGCGTGGGAGAGAAAGCCGCGGCAACGTGACCGAGTAGGTCGGTCCGCTCTCTCCAGTCGTCAACCGCACCAACCCATGAGAAGGAATGAGAGGGCCGCACCGCGGGGGAGCGCCCCCTCGCCGTCCTCAGACTCTCAGCAGCACGGACTTCACTAGTCCTGCGCCTAACGAAGCAAGGGGCCCCAGCTCGAGCCATTTACCCTCTATGCCACATGGAGCAAATGCTCTATGGCACTGCGGAAAATGCGCCGCTACTGTGACCGCAAGGCGGGCCCTCAGGTCCGCCCACCATACAGTGCGGATGCGTGCCGGGAGCAGGTGGCTGCGCGCCGCGTAACAAGCAAGGAGAGGCATGGCCGACCACCTCGATTCTCCAAACCTCACGTCGCCGGCGATGGATGCCCGCGTGGACATCACGGACCTCTTCGCCTTCCAGAAGCCGGGCGATCCCAACAAGTCGATACTCATTCTCAATGTCAACCCGCTGGCTCCAACACACGCGGATGAGTTTCGACATGACGCACGGTATGAGGTACTGATCGATAACAACGGCGACGCGCGGCCCGATGTCAGGTTCTCAATACGATTCTCGAAGAAGGAGGAGGGGCACCAGTTCGCAAGTGTCCGACGCCTCGCTGGTTCGGATGGGTCCGACGACGGGGGCCAAGATGACAGCGAGGATGTGATCGAGGACGCGCCGGTTTCGTTCGGGCCGGCGCCGAGTGTTACGACCAGTGGCGACTACCGCTTCTTTGCCGGCATCCGGAGCGATCCCTTCTTCTTCGACCTGGTCGGTTTCCTGCACAACTTCGCATTCACTGGGGACGACTTCTTCAAGAACTTGAACGTGTTTGGGATCGTTCTCGAGGTACCCAACGGGGCGCTTGGCTCGAAACCACAAGTTGGCGTGTGGGCACACACGTTGATCCCCGCCACACTGCAGCCGGGTCGTTTGGTTCAGGTCGACCAGATGGGGCGGCCGGCGATCAACACCGTCTTCAACCACGGCACTGACAAGATCACTTTCAACGGCACGCAGCCGGCCGATCAGCGCGCACTCTTCCTCGCGAGCTTCGTCGCCACGCTCGAAAGCTTTGGTTACGGCCCAATGGCCGCCACCGACATCGGAGACCTCCTCCTCCCAGACATCCTCACGTTTGACTACTCGAGCTCGGCCGGTTTTTTGAACGGTCGCCAGCTCCCTGACGACGTCATCGACATCGAGCTGAACCTCGTGAGCAAAGGGGCCGTCACAACCGACATGGTGGGCCCGCACTCCGACTACCTATCAGGCTTCCCTTTCCTGGGCACTCCCCACTAGGAGAACGGCAGATGAAACCAATCGAGCGCAGGACTTTTCTCAAGCTGGTCGGTCTGGGTGGGGGCGTTGCAGCGGCGGCAGCCCTGCCTTCGGCGAGCGCCCTTTTGGCTGGCTCCAGTTCGTCTATAGCGATCCGTGCAGAAGCGGGAATGCCCGCCAAGCCGGCGCCGAGCATGGCCACGCACGTGCTCGAGGGTTGGTTGGATCCCGAAGCTGGGACAGGCACTCTGACCTCTACCATCTTCGCCGGCCAACCCGGTGCGACTTCGAACATTGCCTATCCGGGGCTGACGCGTGTGATCAGCGTCACGGATGTGGAGACGTCCGGAGATGAGTTGCGAATCGCGGGTGTTGTGTCGGATCGATCCCAGCTGCTGCCGATGGAGAGCCCAATCGTGAGCATCGTCATCAACCGAGTGGATGGCACCGCGACCGCCCGGCTCCGCGGCAACGATGTGATCCTTCGCCTCGACCCCGCCGGCTGGTAGGGGAGGGAGGTTGCCGGCTCAGACCTTGACAAGTCCGTAACGGACGGCCATCAAGACGGCCTCCGCACGGTGATGGAGGCCGAGGCGCTCGTACACGTTGGCGACGTGGTTGCGGGCGGTCCGGAAGCTGATGCCCAGGCGAACGGCCACCTCCTTCTCCGAAAAGCCAAGAGCAAGGAGGGTGAGGATCTCCAGCTGGCGGTCAGTCAGGGGAAGACTGCTGGTTGGCGGCACTATTTGAAGTACGAAGGCGACAACCGCCTCGATCATTCGAATTAACGCCGCCGGCATCCTGACCCGATCTGCGCGGCTTCGGCCAAGCTGCTGACATCAAGGCGTAACAAAAGCCTGGCAACGTGGGCGCTGCCGCGAACTCTCGCGGACATGAAGCAACAGAGAGGAGTTACGCCCATGAAACTCGTCCGCCTCGCGACCATACCAGCGACCATCGTGAGTCTATTAGTGCTCGCCCAGCCTGCCTCGGCTAACGCAGTGGCGGCAAACTCCGGCTTCTACGACCATCAGATCATCGAGTACCAGGCCACAGCGGAGGTCACCTCGTCGCCTCAGGCGGCCCAGCTGATCAGCCAGGGCAACATCGTCTTCCATATCGTTGACGCCAATGGCAACGTTCCGGCCGTGCAATGTGCTCGTTTGCTGGCCGCTCTGCCGAAAGATGCGAGCAGCTGCAACGTGCTCAACTTCTTTCCATCCGTGATCGACTTCGCGGCCCTGCGCTAATAGTCTGAGAAAGTTGAGAAGGGGCCCTTCTTCTGGTTCAGCACAATGTCGTTTGGGCGGAGGCCACGGCCTCCGCCACGTTTTTCTTGATGATGAGGTCCGCATGATCGCGCCAAGAGCCTGACTCGATGCGACTCTCACGGCTGCTGCGTAGCGTCAGAGGGCGGATAGCGCTGGCCTCGCTGGCGGCGTCCGGGCTTGCGCTCGGTGTCGAGGCGGTGGGCGTCCAGGTCGTGGGCGCCGCAGCGTTTCAACGCTTGATGGTCGAGCATGGCGCCAGTGCCGAGCTTGCTCACGCGATGTTCGATGAATCTGTGACGAGAGTTGTGATCGTCACCACGCTGCTGGCCTTGCTGGCCTCTTTGGGGTTGGCGATCGTACTGGCCCAGGCAGTGACGCGGCCTCTGGAAGGGGTGGCCCGAGCAGCTCGTCGGCTGGCCGAAGGCAACTATGACGTCAGGGTGGACCGGCCCGCCGCCCCCGAACTGGCGTCGCTCGCCGACTCGTTCAACCAGATGGCGGCCGGCCTGGAAGATCAGGAGCGAATGCGGCGGGACCTGATCAGCAACTTCGCCCACGAGCTGCGGACTCCGCTTACAAATCTCAAGGGATACCTGCAGGCGCTTCGAGACGGTGTGATGCCAACCAGCACAGAGGTCTTCGATTCACTTGACCAGGAGGTGGATCGCCTCTACAGGCTGTCGCTCTCACTGGACGAACTCGGGACCAATGGATCATCCACGGCGGCCTACGGACTCGGTCCGATCGACCTCGGGCAGGTCATCGAAGCCGCCCTGAAGCTCTCGCAGCCGGGCTTCGACCGGCGCCGCATCAGGGTCGAGCTGGTGATGACTGCCGGGTTGCGGGTTTTGGCCAACCCGGACCACATGGCCCAGGTCCTACTCAATCTGTTCCAGAATGCCGCCCGCTACACGCCGGAACGTGGCTCGGTGTCGATTCGCGCCGAGGTCGATGACGGGTCCGTTGTGGTCAGCGTTAGCAACACCGGCGAGGGCATTCCGGCGATCGACCTGCCCCATGTTTTCGAGCGCTTCTACCGTGTCGAGAAATCGCGCGACCGGTCTCGGGGCGGGGCGGGTATCGGCCTGGCGGTGGTCAAGCAGCTGGTCGAGGCGGCCGGCGGACGCGTTGGAGCCGAGTCAGAGAGGGGTGTGACCAGGTTCTGGTTCAGCCTTCCCACCTGAGCGAGGCAGGTCAGCGCCCGAATCGGCTCACAGCGTCTGCGGCTTGTGTAGGCTGGCGGCTCGATAACCGGCTCCGCGCACCGTGCTTATGTAACGCGGCGCTTTGACGTCGTCACCAAGCTTGGCCCTGATCCGTTTGATGGCGACATCGATCGCACGGCCGGTGACCTCTCCGCCCATCCCATAGACAGATTCCACAAGATGCTCGCGCGAGACCACCCTGCCTCGGGCCCGGATCAGGGTAACGACCAATCGGAACTCGAGGTCACTCAGGGCGACCAGTTGCCCGGCCCGCAGGACCTCTCGTGTCTCCAGGTCGATATGGAGGTCGCCGTGATGCAGGGTCTCAGTGGGCAGGGCTCCCGGCGAGCTTCGACGCATGAGAGCGTTGACTCTGGCCACCAGCTCGGCTGGGCTGAAGGGCTTGGCCAGGTAGTCATCGGCGCCCTGGACCAGTCCAGTTATGCGGTCACTGACCGCTCCCAGCGCGGACATCATGAGGATGGGCAGGCCATCGCCCACGTCCCTGAGATCAGACCGTTCACGTTCGGCAGCATTACATCCAGGACCATCAGGTTCGGACGGTGCGCCTCGACCTTGCGGAGTGCGTCCTCCCCGTCTGCGGCCGTCAACACCGTGTACCCGGCCCGCTGCAGGTAGACCCGCACCAGCTCGAGGATTTTGGGATCGTCATCGACGACCAGCACCGATCCTGTCTCCATGGCTTTCATCGATCGTACGGGACCCACATGTCGGTTACAGCGCATGTAACCGGCGTGTAACACCCCGTTCTGATACTGGGCGGAGTTCATGTCCACCCATCCGAAAACGCTAGAGGTTGAACAGATGAAGGTCCTTCCCAACCGCCCTCGCCTCCTCAGAGTGGCCGTCGCCCTCGGAATCATTGCGCTCACGGGCGCCTGTGGATCGACCACCTCGGGATCAGCTGGAACCGCTGCGTCGCCGGCCCCGTCTGCAGCGGCCGGTGTAGATCTGGAGCAGGGGACCGCCACTGTGATGAATGCCCAGGAGACTGTCCTGACATCGCCTGACGGCTTCACCCTGTACTACCTGACGGTCGACACCACAACGGCGCCCAAATGCACTGGAGCCTGTCTCGCCACGTGGCCCCCGCTGCTCTCCAACGGGAATCCCAGCAGCATGGTGCCTCTCGCCGGAACACTGACCGTGGTCATGAACGCCAACGGCGACCAGGTCGCCTACAACGGTCATCTTCTGTACAGGTTTGCGAACGACAAGGCCAAGGGTGACGCCAAGGGAGAGGGTATCCAGGCGTTCGGCGGCATCTGGAAGGTTGCGACGCCCAGCCTCACCGTGGCGGGATAGACAGGCGAGTCTCCGTCGTTACACCCATGAGCATGCGACCAGTTGTGCTTCGTGGTTTCGGCTCCGGCGTGGTCGCCGGACTGGTGCTGGTGGCGCTGATGTATCTGGCCAGACTCGTCATCGGCACTACCCCACTTCCACAACTGCTGCAGGAACCGATTCTGGCGGTGATGCCGGGATTCGTCTTCGGGTTCCTGATCGACACCCTCCAGCACACAGGCAAGGTTGTGGAGGAGGCGGGCATCGTCGTCGGCATGATCGTCGGACTGGGGCTTCTCGGCGCAGCGTGGGCCTGGGCGAGGAAACTCTCGGCTCGGCCACCACAGGCGCTGCTGTTCGCAGCCGCCGGCTGGGCGATCGTCGCCCTTGTGTTGCTTCCCGCATCGGGGGACGGTTTTCTCGGACTCAATGAAGGGCCGGCAGCTCCGCTGGTCTGGGGCCTGCTCTTCGCCGCCTACGGCGTGGTGCTGCAAGTGGGCGGCGATCCCGCCACTGGGCCATCGGTCAGGGCAGATCCAGGGCGACGTCGCGTCTTGCGGCTGATGCCGATTGGAATCGCGGCGTTGAGCGTCGGTGGGCTGGCCTATGAGCTGCTCCCGCGCTGGTACCAGGCGGCCTTCAAGGCACCCGAAGCCGGGCTGTCCGGAGCATCACCAGAGATAACGCCGGTCGAGAATTTTTACATCGTGTCCAAGAACTTCAGCGACCCGGTCGTCTCCGAGCAAGGCTGGACCTTGAATGTCGCTGGGCTCGTCAACAACCCGCTCCGCCTCTCGCTGGCGGATCTACGCGCTCTGCCCAGCATGACCGAGTACGTGACCCTCGAGTGCATCAGCAACAATGTCGGAGGAGCCTTGATGAGCACCGGTCAGTTCACGGGCGTCCGGCTTCACGATCTCGTCAGCATGGCACTGCCACAGTCCGGCGCAACGTACGCCCGCTTCAAAGCGCGCGATGGTTACACGGAGAGCTTGCCCCTGAGCCTGATATCGGGCGCGCCGGAAATTCTGGTCGCGTACGGGTTGGACAACGCTCCGTTGCCGATCGGTCATGGATTCCCCGCCCGAATTGTCGTGCCCGGGCACT
>WNFC01007152.1_pt1 | contig 20539 bp, 15 predicted proteins | sample 5400541 | NCBI WGS metagenome assembly WNFC01 (sample SAMN13153342, study PRJNA577476) | soil metagenome | isolation source: 120 cm saprolite under Douglas fir tree site 2 hole 2 replicate 1 | place: USA:California | collected 2015-04-18
AGCACACGGCCAGACTCGCATCGTGTTGAAAAGTGGAGAAAGCACGGAATTTGGTCCCACCTATTGGATTGCGAACTGTAAATCACTGGTGATTGGTCTTCCAGTAATCGAGGTTCTCGAAGGTCCACCAGAACTGATCCTGACTTTCAAGGAAGGCATGGTGACCGCTCGCCGCCAAAACTGCCCGAACAAGGTGGCGGGCGGAACCGTCGTGGTGACTGCAAAAGACGTCAAAGAACGAACCGAAGGAAAGCTGACGTATCGGCTGAAGTACAAGACCAAGGACGGCGAACGTCTATCGGGCCACTCTCATAGCTTTATCCTCTTTCCGGACTAATTTCCGGCGCCCGCTTTCGCGACAAGGCTCTCGGTGTAAGTCTTCGCAAGATCGATGCTGGCGCCCTTGACCGCCGGATCGAAGGTCTGCAGCACGCGGAGCGCCGTCTCGGCGCCCTCGCGTGAGAAGCGGCCGTCGGGCGAATACATTCCCTTGCTGGCCGCGATAGCGCGCACGTAGACGGCGGCGTTGCCGAGCGCGTAGTCCTCCGGCATCAGCTTGGCGATGTCCTCAGGCGAATGGGTCGCGATCCATTTGAGCCCGCGCAAGAATGCGCCGACCATCGCCTGCGCGGTGCGCGGATTCTTTTCCAAGAAGGCCGGCGTCGCATAAAGGACGCCGGCCGGATAAGGCCCGCCGTAGACGGTCTGCGTCCCTTCCGCCGTGCGCGTGTCGGCCACGATCCTGATCAGGCCTTCGTCCTGCATCAGGCTGACCATCGGATCGGAGCTCACGAGCGCATCGATCTCGGCGCGGCGCGCCGCCGCGACCGCGGTCGAGCTCACGCCGACGCCGACGAAGGAGGCATCGTCCGCTTTGAGCCCGCTGCGCACCATCATATAGGCCGCCATGAAATGGGTGCTCGATCCCGGCGCCGTCACACCGATCTTCATGCCCTTGAGGTCCTGCGGGCCGCGCCAGACCGCGCCCTTCGACGCGATGAGACCGAGCGCGAAGCCGGGAAAGCGGCCGAGCTGCACGACCGCGATGACGGGCTGGCCCTTGGCCTGCATCTGAATCGTATGATCGAAGCTGCCGGTGACCACGTCGGCGCTGCCGCCCATGAGCGCCTGCAAGGCGCGCGCGCCGCCCTGGAAATCGGAGATCTCGACCTCGAGGCCGGCGTCGCGGAAATAGCCGAGGCGCTCGGTCACGGTGAGCGGGAGATAGAACAGCGCGGCGCGGCCGCCGACCGCGAGGTGCACCGTCCGCAGCTCCGGCCGGCTCGCGGCGCGGTCCTGCCCGGTGTTTTGCGCGCTCGCCGGATGGACGACGAACAGCGCCATCGCGGCCACGAATGTCCAGCGTCCCATCGTCTCCTCCCGTGCGAAGGCTAGCCCGGCCGCACCTGCGCGGCAACGCATCGTGAGAGCGACGGACCGAAAAGACGGTGGCATCGGCGCGCCGGTTCTGCGACATTTGCGGCACGGATCGACCATCACCGGAGTAGACCCATGTCGGATGTCATCGCCGTCATTGCGCCGGGCGAGATGGGCGCGGCCATCGGCCAGCGCCTGCGCGAGCGCGGTGCACGCGTGCTCACCTCGCTCGAGGGCCGCAGCGCCGCGAGCGGCAAGCGCGCCGAGCGCGCCGGCATGGTCGCGGTCGCGGACGACGACGAAATCGCCAAGGCGGACATCATCCTGTCGGTCGTGCCGCCCAAGGACGCGGCCGGACTCGCGAAACGGCTCAAGCCCGCGATCGCGCGCGCCACGAAGAAGCCGATCTATGTGGACTGCAACGCGGTGGCGCCGCCGACCGCGGAAGAGATCGGCGCGACCCTTGCGGGCAGCGGCGGCGGCTACGTCGATGGCGGCATCATCGGCGCGCCGCCGACGCCGACCACGCCGGGCGCGCGGCTCTACGTGTCGGGCGCGCGCGCCAAGGACGTGGTGCGGCTCAACGCCTATGGGCTCGACGTGCGCTTCCTCGACGGGCCGATCGGCGCCGCCTCGGCGCTCAAGATGTCGTATGCGGGGATCACCAAGGGATTCACCGCGGTCGCCGCCATGATGATGCTGGGCGCGACGCGCGCCGGCTGCGCCGACACGCTGCACAAGGAGCTGAGCGACAGCCAGCCGCAACTTCTCGCCTGGCTCGGCCGCCAGCTGCCAAAGATGCCGCCGAAGGCCTATCGCTGGGTGGCCGAGATGGAGGAGATCGGCGCATTCCTCGACGGCGTGGCGGGCGGCCGCAACGCCTACGAGGCGATCGCGCGATTCTACGAACGCATCGCCGAGGTCGAGCCGCAGCCGCGCAAGGCGAGCGACGAGGTCGCGAGCCTCGAGGCGTTCTGCGCCACGGAAGCGAAGCCCGCGCGCAAGACCGCGTGAGTTATCTCGTCATTGCGAGCGAAAGCAGGCGACGCCTCGCACTGAGTCTCCGCCCCTCCCCCGCTTGCGGGGGAGGGTAGGGAGGGGGAAGCCACACGCGCACGCGCAAGCGGCGCCCCCTCCCCACCCTCCCCCGCACGCGGGAGAGGGAGTGAGAGTCAGTGCGCGGAAAGGAAGCGCAGACTCACTGCTTGCTTCGCATCGCGAGCACGCGATCCACCATCTCGCCGGCGACGCCGAGATAGTTCGTCGGATCGACCAGCTTCGCCAGTTCGGCGCGGCTCATGTGCTTGGCGATCTCCTTGTCCTCGGCCAGAAGATCGAGCAGCGGGCGGCCGGTGGCGACCACCTTGCGGCAGATGTCGTAGACGAGATCGTGGGCGTATTGCCGGCCGAGATGCGGCCCGAGCCCCATCATCACGGCTTCCGAGACGATCAAACCGCGCGTGATGTCGAGATTGGCGCGCATCCTCTTCTCGTCGACCTGGAGTCCTTCCATGAGGACGCGCGTCTGCGCCAGCGCGCCGGCCGCGAGCGAAAAGATTTCCGGCAGCACGATCCATTCGATCTCCCACGGGCCGGTCGCGCGCTCGTGGTCCTCCACCATGGCGTCGAGCAAGGCCGCCACGTGCTGGCGCACCACCGAGACGAGCGCCGTGATGTAGACCGAGGAGATCGGGTTGCGCTTCTGCGGCATCGTGCTCGAGGAGCCGCGGCCCTCGTGGAAGGGCTCAAAAACCTCCTCGACCTCGGTCTGCATCATCAGCTTCACGTCCAACGCAATCTTGCCGCAGGTGCCGGTGACGAGGCCGAGGAAGCAGCCCACTTCGGCGATGCGGTCGCGCACCGTGTGCCAGGCGATCTCGGGCTGCGCGAGCTTGAGCTCTTTGGCGAGCTCGACCTGGACCTTGAGCCCGTCCTTGCCGAGCGAGGACAGCGTGCCAGCGGCGCCGCCGAACTCGAACACCAGCACGCGCGCGCGCAGCTCCTTGAGGCGCTCCCTGTGGCGCTCGAACGCGGCCAGGATGGTCGCCATCTTGTAGCCGAAGGTGATCGGCACCGCCTGCTGCAGGTTGCTGCGCCCGGCCATCGGGGTGTCGCGATGCTTCTTGGCGAGCGCCGCCAGCGCGTCGGAGATGCGGTCGATCTCGGCCTCGACCAGCGCCAGCGCCTCGCGGATCTGCATGATGGTGGCGCTGTCGGTGATGTCCTGCGTGGTGGCGCCCCAGTGGCACCATTCGCCCAAGCCGTCGCGGCAGAGCGCGACGAGCTGCTGCACCACCGGCAGCACCGGATAGCCGATGCGCTCGGTCTGGCTCTTGACCTTCGCCATGTCGATCTGCGCGACGTCGCAATGCTTGACGACCTCGTCGCAGGCCTCCTGCGGGATGATGCCGAGCCGCGCCTGCGCGCGCGCCAGCGCCGCCTCGAAGTCGAGATATTTTTGGATGCGGTTCTCGTCGGAGAAGACGCGGCGCATCGCCTCGGTCGAGAAGATGTCGCGGAAGACGGCGGAGTCGATGGCGGTGGCGGGCATTGAGAGACCTTTCGATCGGATCAAATCGTCATGGCCGGGCATAGCCGTTCGAAGAACGGCGTCGCTTCGCTCGCCTATGTCCCGGCCATCCACGTCTTTCCTGCGGCGAAGTCCTAAAACGTGGATGCCCGCGACAAGCGCGGGCATGACGAGGAAGATGAATGTTGAATATCAGTCCGGCGCGCGGATGTCAGCGTCCTTGATGACCTTCGCCCATTTGGCGATCTCGGACTTGATGTAGGCGTCGAGCTCGTCCGGCGTGCCGCTGCTCACCGCCATGCCGAGATCGGCGAAGCGCTGCTTGACGTCTGGCTGCGCCAGCACGCGCTTCACCTCGGCATTGAGCTGCTGCACGATGTCGCGCGGCGTGCCGGCGGGCGCCACCACCGCGAACCAGGTCGCCGCGTCGAAGCCCGGAACGCCGGACCCCGCGATGGTCGGAATCTCCAGCGAGCCGGCGACGCGTTGGGCCGTGGTGACTGCAAGCGCGCGCAACGAACCCGCCTTCACGTTGCCGATGACGGCGGAGAGATTCGGAAACATCATCTGGATCTGGCCGCCCAGAAGATCGTTGATGGCGGGCGCCTCGCCCCGATAGGCGACGTGCACGATCTTGATGCCGGTCGTGTAGGCGAACAGCTCGGCCGCCATGTGGGGCGTGGTACCGAGGCCGCCCGACGCGAAGTTGACGGCGCCCGGCTTGGTCTTCGCGAGCGCGATCAGGTCCTGCACCGAGTGCGCCGCAACGGAAGGATGCACCACGAGGACGAGCGGCGAGACGCCGGCTGGCGCCACGCCGACGAAGTCGCGGGTCGAGTCGATGGCAAACTTGCGATAGAGGGTGGGCGCCACCGCGAGCGTGGTCTGGCTCCCCATCATGAGCGTGTAGCCGTCGGGCGGTGATTTTGCCGCGGCTTCCGTGGCGATCATGCCGCTCGCGCCCGGCCGGTTCTCCACCAGCACGGTCTGGCCGAGCCCTTCCGACATTTTCTGCGCGACGATGCGCGCGATCACGTCGGTGCCGCCGCCGGCCGAGAAGCCGACCAGCATCTTGACGGGCCGGTCGGGATATCTTGCGGTTTGCGCGCGGCTGTCGGGCGCGGCCAGTAGAGTGAAAAGCGCAAACGCGACCAGCGCCTGCGAGCCTGGCGAAGAAATCCGGAACCGATCCAGCATGGCCGTCCCCAAGGTCCGGTTGATCCGCCGACATTATCCAGGAGGACGGCCGGAAATCCAGCCGGAACAATTGGGGTTTAATGAGAAGGATCAGCCAAGCCCGCGAACCAGAAGAACCGTGGCCAAAAGGACGGCGACCGCCGAGGTCCAGCCGATCGCGAGCATCATGAACGTCGTGCGCGGCATGCGGGCCCGCGCGGCCCGCCGCGACGGCGGCGCCGGCCGGCGATCGACGCCGACATGCGCCCCGCTCCACGGCCACGCTCCCCGCCAGCGGCGGCGCATGACTTGCGCGGGCAACGTGACCCAATGGTCCGCCCAGCTCGGTCCGGCAAGATCGCGGAACGCCACGAAGTCCTCCGCTCTCGCACTTTCGCAACAACGGCCGATGTTTGGAGTATCCGCCGGATTGTCAATCAGACACGTCGCAGATTAGAGCGATTTTAGTCTTGCGCTGGTCTGCAAAGCGCGGCGAATGCATTGCAGCACGCAGATTAGAAGGAATTTAAAGTGCTGTTTTCTTTTGCAAAACGGCCGTCGGTACCATATTGATCAGATCGCACACGGGTTCATTCGTCCGCAAATGATCGTTTGTTCTTGCAACGTCCTGTCCGCCGATCAAGTTCGCACCGCCATCGCGGAGTCAGCGCCGCGCTCGGCCGTCTATGTGCATCGCTGCCTCGGCTGCAGCGCGCAGTGCGGTCGCTGCATGCGGACGATCAAGCGCATCATGGACGAGGCGCTCGCGCCCTGCCCTGCGGGCTGCACCTGCAGCCGGCACGCGGCTGAGGATTGATTTTCTTTACACGGCTTCGCGCAATGCCGGTCCGCGCGCAAGGCGGCGGCGCGCCACCAAGAGACGATCATCGGCGGCCGGCTGATAGAACACGCTGTAACGCGTCATCGCCGCCGCAAAGGCGGGCACGTCCGCGTCCTTGCTGACCTCGAACGCGTCGAAGCCGGCGCGCGCGAGGAAGAGAAACTGATCGCGCAGCACCTGGCCGGTGGCGCGCAACTCGCCGCGGAAGCCGTAGCGCTCGCGCAGCAGGCGCGCCTGGCTGTAGGCGCGGCCGTCGCGGAAGCTCGGAAACACCAGCGCCACCAGCGCGAGCCGGCCGAGATGGGGCGCGAGCTCCGCGACGTTGATGTTGTTCGGCCAGATCACTCCGACCGGCGCCGCGCGCTGCGCGAGTGCCGCGGGATCGGCACGAAAGCGCGCCGCTGACACGAGCACCGGGACGCCCTCGGGAAGCGGCACGTCATCCGCCACCCGCACATAGGCGTCCTCGACGATCCGTCCGGCTTTATCAAGCAACCGCATAGACACGCTCCTTGAAGGGCTCGACACCGACCCGCTCGACGGTCGCGAGGAAGATCTCGTCCGGCCGGGCGCGCAGCTCGAGATAGGCTGCGACGATATCCTCCACCTTGTCCGCCACCTCGTGGTAGCGCACCGCCGGGCCGAGCAGATCGCCGAGCCGCGCCCCCTCGTCGGACCTGCCGCCGATGGTGAGTTGATAGAACTCCTCGCCGTTCTTCTCGACGCCGAGGATGCCGATGTGGCCGACATGGTGGTGGCCGCACGCGTTGATGCAGCCCGAGATGTTGATGTGCAGCCGGCCGAGCTCCTGGGCGAGGCCGAGGTCGCGGAAGCGGCGAGTGATCTCCTGCGCGACCGGGATCGCGCGCGCGTTGGCGAGGCTGCAGTAGTCGAGGCCCGGGCACGCGATGATGTCGGAGACGAGCCCGACGTTCGGCGTCGCGACGCCGATCTCGTCGAGCGCGCGCCACAGCGCGGGCAGATCGCGCTGCGCCACATGCGGCAGCGCCAGGTTCTGGTCGTGCCCGACGCGGATCTCGGAGAAGGAATAACGGTTAGGCCGGGTACTTGAAGCGCGCCACGACGTCGGCAATGACGGCGCCATCGAGCGCGAGCGGGCCGTCCTTGATGGCCTGCCACTCCGCCTCGACCTCCTTGCCGAACGCCTCGGCGCCAAGATCGTGCACCAGGATTTTTATGCGCGCCTTGTAGATGTTGTCGCGGCGACCGTACTGATTGTAGACGCGCATCACCGCCTCGACGTAGCTCAGCACGTCGCGCTTGGCGAGGAATGGCTTGATCACCTTGCCGATGAAAGGCGTGCGTCCAAGCCCGCCGCCGACGCTTACCTCGAAGCCGACCTCGCCCGCCGCGTTGCGATGGAGCCGCAAACCGATGTCGTGGACCTTGGTGGCGGCGCGATCGTGCGGCGCCGCCGTGATGGCGATCTTGAACTTGCGCGGCAGGAACGAGAACTCGGGATGGAGCGTCAGATGCTGGCGCAGGAGCTCGGCCCAGACGCGGACATCCTCGATCTCGTCGGGCGCGACGCCCGCCCACTGGTCGGTGGTGATGTTGCGCACGCAGTTGCCGCTCGTCTGCATGCCGTGCATGCCGGCCGAAGCCAGGAGCGCCATGGCGTCGGGCAGCTGCTCGAGCTTGATCCAGTTGAACTGGATATTCTGCCGCGTGGTGAAATGGCCGTAGCCGCGGTCGTACTCGCGGGCAACGCGCGCGAGCGTGCGCAGCTGGTCGGCCGACATCGTCCCGTAGGGAATCGCGATGCGCAGCATGTAGGCGTGGAGCTGGAGGTAGACGCCGTTCATCAGCCGCAGCGGCTTGAACTCGTCCTCGGTGAGCTCGCCCGAGACGCGGCGGCGCACCTGGTCGCGGAATTCGCCGACGCGTTCCTCGACGAGGCGGCGATCGAGCTCGTCGTAGAGGTACATGGGTCGCCTCAGATTCCGAATGTCACCGGCAGATCGATGGTCGGCCCGCGCAGCCGGATGTGCTCGCGCAGATTGCCCGGCCGCACCGTTCCGTCGGGCTGGCGCGCGACCGGCGCGACGTAGGCGCCGACGGCATTGAGATCGTCCACCGTGGCGCCGGACAGGAGCGCGCTTGCATCCGCCGCGGTCGTCGCCACCGCCGCGTTGTTGAGGTCCGTGGTCCAGCCGTCGGCGCGGCGATAGATCACGGCGCCGTCGCCGAGCCGGTTGGCGGTGATCACCACCGGTCCGGTGATCTTGAGCTTCTTCTGTTCGAGGGGCGAGGTCATGCGGCCCTCGCGAAGAAGCGACGCATCGGCGTCACGGGTCGCCGATCGGAGGTCGAGAAGGTCGAGACATCGGGACGGCCGATTGGCGAGATCGAGCGCATCTCCGCGCGCCGCCACCACGGCGGTCGCGCCGTCGAGCGGCGCGTCACGCGGATCGTCGAAGCGGAGTTCGAGCCCGCCGCCGAGTCCGCTCGCGAGCGCGATCTCGGCGGCTACATCAGGGCGGTCCGCGTACCAGCGGATCTGTGCGCCGGTGGCGGCGAGGCGCCATAGCGCCGCCATGGCGGCATCGCCGGCGCCAAGCAGGATGATCGGACCCGTCGTGGTAGGGGTGGCTTGGGGAGACGCGCGCATGGAGGGCCTCCAAAGACCGGAAACGGCAGATTATTCTATTTAGTCGCGGAATCGAAGCTGGCAATAGAATTTAATATTTTAAAGTTCGGCTTTAGAGTGAGAAATTCCCCTACAAAACAACGCACCGGCAATTCATCTCATCTTATTAGGGGCTGAGCGCGAGGGAGATGCGGGCATGATGCCCTGCCGTGCTAACAGTCCCGGACCGGAGGTCATGCATGAACGCCGCGCTGGCCGACCGCACGATCGCCGTGCCGGAAACGCGCGAGCTCGACGTGCTCGCCCAGATGCTGGAGCGTCACGGCGCGCAGGTGCTGCGCTGCCCGCTGGTCGCGATCCGCGACCTGCCGGACGCGTCCGAGGCCGTGGCTTGGCTGCAACGCTTCACGCGCGATCCTCCACACGACTTCATCCTCATGACCGGCGAAGGGCTCCAGCGCCTCGTCGGTGTCGCGCGGCGCCACGCGCTGGAAGAGCCGTTCCTGGCGACACTTGCGAAAGTGCGGAAGATCACGCGCGGTCCAAAGCCGGTGCGGCGCCTGCGCGAGCTTGGTCTCAATACGGATGTCGCCGCGGAGCCACCGACCACGCAAGGGATCATGGCGCTGCTCGCCGGCCAAAATCTCACCGGACGCAGGATCGCGGTGCAGCTCTATCCCGATTATCCGCATCCGGAGCTTTTGGATTCGCTGCGCGCCGCCGGCGCGAGCCCAGATCCGGTAGTGCCCTATGCGTATGCCTCGGAGACCGACGATCGGCGCGTGGTCGATCTCATCGACGCGATGGCGGCGGGCCGCATCGATCTGATCACGTTCACGAGTTCGCCCCAGGTGCGCCGGCTGCGCGACGTCGCCAAGGCGAGCGCGCGCGAGTCAGCGCTGCAAGACGCGCTGCGGCGCACGAAGATCGCGGCGGTCGGTCCCGTCGTCGCCGGTGCGATCGAAGAGGCCGGCGGACGCGTCAGCATCGCGCCGTCCGACAATTTTCATATGAAGCCGATGGTCAACGCGATCGTCGCGGCGATCGGCGCGGCGGAGCCTCGATAAACGCCGTAGCCCGCATGGAGCGAAGCGGAATGCGGGGTCCCCGCATCCGGGGAGAACGTGTCCCCGGATTTCGCTTCGCTCCATCCGGGCTACGATGCTACGACGCCGCCGGGCCGGCGCGGCACGATCAGCTTCGCGATCAACACCTGCACGACCTCGTCGCGCTGATTGAGCGTCTCGCTGCGCACCGTCACCATCCCGCGATCGGGTCGCGAACGCGACGGATTGATTTCGAGCACTTCACTCTTCACGCGCAGCACGTCGCCCGGACGCGTGGGCCGCGGCCAGCTGATCTCGCCGCCGGCGCCGATGATGCCGCCCGCGAGCGGCAAACCGCGCTCGACCATCAGCCGCATCGTGATCGCCATGGTGTGCCAGCCGCTCGCCGCCAAGCCGCCGAACAACGTGTCTTTCGCGGCCGCCTCGTCGAGATGGAACGGCTGCGGATCGAATTCGGCGGCGAATTTCTTGATCTGCGCGGCGTCGATAGTGTGCGTGCCGCTGAGGAAGAACCGGCCGACCTGGAGATCGTCGAGATAAAGGGGCTCGCCGCCGCCCGGCGCCGTGTCGGCCATGTCGGAAAAACCTCCCGATCTTGTGACTTGCATGATGATAGTAACACGTCTATGTGGCGTCAATGCAGCGAAAGAGCTTCGGCGAGATGCAGTGTCCGATCGCCCGCAGCCTCGAGCGCGTGGGCGAGTGGTGGAGCATTCTCATTCTGCGCGACGCCCTGCACGGGCTCACCCGGTTCGATCAATTTCAGAAGAGTCTCGAGATCGCGCCCAATATGCTCACACGGCGGCTCAACGCGCTGGTCGACGCCGGGCTGCTGGCGCGCCGGCGCTACCACCAGCACCCGCCGCGCGACGAATACGTGCTCACCGCGCGCGGCCGCGACTTCCAGCCCGTGCTGCACGCGCTGCTCGCCTGGGGCAACCGGCATTTCGCGCCGGAGGGCGCGAGCGTGCTGCTCGTCGATGCGGCCTCCGGCGCGTCCGCCGATCCGGTGCTGGTCGACCGCAAAAGCGGACGGCCGCTCACCGAACCGGATTACGTGCTCGCCCCCGGTCCGGCCGCGGGCGAAGGCGTGCGCCGCCGGCTCGCGTTCGCGCGTAGTCAGCGATCACCTCGGCCGTCCTCGGCATCGCCGCGGCGCGGCCGCCGAAAGCGCGGTGCGCCATGAGCGTCGCGACCGCAAACGACATTGCAAGCGTCGCGCCGTCGGCCGCATCGGCGCCGGCGCTCCACCCGCGTACGCGTGCGCTCCTCGAGGGACCGATTGTTTCGACGTTGCTGCGCCTTGCGTGGCCGAACGTGCTGGTGATGCTGGCGCAGGCCGCGACCGGCCTGATCGAGACGTGGTGGATCGCGCGGCTCGGCATCGACGCGCTCGCCGGCATGGCGCTCGTCTTTCCCGGCGTCATGCTGATGCAGATGATCTCCGCCGGCGCGATGGGCGGCGGCATCTCGTCCGCGGTCGCGCGCGCGCTCGGCGGCGGACGGCGCGATGAAGCCGACGCGCTGGTGCTGCACGCGATCGTCATCAACGTCGTGCTCGGCGCCGTCTGCTCCGTCGTGATGCTGGCGTTCGGCGAGCCGATCTACCGCGCGCTGGGCGGGCGCGGCGGCGAGCTCGACGCGGCGCTCGCCTACTCCAATGTCGTGTTCGCCGGCAACGTGCTGCTCTGGGTGATGAACGGCCTCGCCAACGTGGTGCGCGGCACCGGCAACATGCTGGTGCCGGCGCTGGTGATCTGCGTCGGCGCGGTCGTGCTGGTGCCGCTCTCGCCGCTGCTGATCTTCGGCGTCGGCCCGTTCCCGGCGCTCGGCATCGCGGGCGGCGGCGCGGCGTTGCTGGTCTACTACGCGGCCGGCACCGCAGTGCTGACCTGGTATGTCGCGTCGGGCCGCAATCTCGCGCGCCTGCGCGCTTCGCGCCTGCGCTGGCCTCTCTTTCGCAACATCCTGCGCGTCGGCGCGGTCGCGGCGATCACCTCGATGCAGACCAACGTGACCATCGCGCTCGTGACCGCACTGGTGGCGAGCGCGGCCGGCGCCGAAGCGGTCGCGGGCTACGGCACCGCGGCGCGGCTCGAATATCTGCTGGTGCCGCTGGCGTTCGGCCTCGGCGGGCCGCTCGTCGCGCTCGTCGGCACCAATATCGGCGCCGGCCAGCGCGCGCGGGCGCTGCGCATCGGGCTCATCGGCGGCGCGATAGCGTTCGCGCTCACCGAGACGATCGGGATCGCGGCCGCGGTGTGGCCGGAAGCCTGGCTCACGCTGTTCGGCAGCGACCCGCGCATGATCGAGGCGGGAAGCGCTTATCTGCGCATCGCCGGCCCGTGCTATGGCTTCTTCGGCCTCGGCCTCGCGCTCTACTTCGCGTCGCAGGGCGCCGGCCGATTGCTCTGGCCGCTGTCGAGCGGATTCCTGCGCATGCTCGTCGCCGTCGTCGGCGGATGGCTCGCGCTCCGCATGACGGGCTCGCTGAGCTGGCTGTTCGCCGCCGTGGCGGTCGGCCTCGTCCTCTATGGCGTGACCCTGCTCGTCGCGATCCGCGCCGGCGCGTGGTCCGCCCGCGAACCCGCCGCCGCGGGCCTGCGCCGCGCCGCCGATTTCAAGTAACATCCGTCCGCGTCGCTCGGCTGCCGATGGCCCGGCGTGGCTTGCCCCGGCGCCCGATACGGCCCACATTTGTCCCTGAATTGAACCCGACGCCGGGGATATCGATTGTTTGACCGATCACCAGATTACGGGAGCTGACCGATGAAGGGCGACGCCAGGGTCATCGAATACCTCAACAAGAGCCTGCGGCACGAGCTGACCGCCGTCAACCAGTACTGGCTGCACTATCGGCTGCTCGAGAATTGGGGCTATCGCGACCTCGCCAAGAAATGGCGCAAGGAATCGATCGAGGAGATGCAGCACGCCGACAAAATCGTGGCGCGCATCATCTTTCTCGACGGCTTCCCCAATATGCAGGTGCTCGACCCGCTCCACATCGGGCAGAACGTCAAGGAGGTGCTCGATTGCGATCTCGCCGCCGAGCTGTCGGCGCGCGCGCTCTACGAGGAGGCCGCCACGCACTGCCACTCGGTCAAGGACTACGTGACGCGCGACCTGTTCGAGAAGCTGATGCACGACGAGGAGGAGCACATCGACTTCCTCGAGACGCAGCTCGACCTCGTCGCCAAGCTCGGCCTCGAGCTCTATGCCCAGCATCACATCGGCGAGATGGACGAGGGCGGCGACTGATTCCGATTATAAGTCAGTGCCTTACCGATGGAAGCGGCTTGGCCTCCAGCCAAATCTTTCCAAGATTTCATGACGATCAGGCGCTTCTTGCCGCTAGGATAACGGCATGGCTGCGGTCACTGCTCGCATTACCTCTCCCCCCATGCGGGGAGAGGCAGGATTCCGCGCGCCTATCGGTGGAATCTGGACGAGGGGCCGCACGGCCCGACGAACTGCGGCCGCATCCGGGCCCCAAGGGTTGCGCAAAAGGCACGCTGACGACCCTTTTTGCCACCGCGGCTTGTGCGGGGAGGACAGGCTGATAGCTTGTTCCGGGGTTCGTGGGTCGCGCCGCGTGTTCGCGCGCGGCGGCGGGGTTTTTGCCGCGTTCGAAAGACAGTCGTATGCGTCAGCGTCAGTCCTCCGCGTCCGGGGTGGGTCGCGCTCGCGCGCGCCGGCTCGCCCGCGTGCTCGGCGGGCTCTGGCTCCTGCACACGTTATCCGGATGCATCCTGGGCTCGGAAAAGCCGGACCTCGCGCTCGACGTCCCGGAGAGCTATCGCACCGCGAAAGCGGGGCCGGAATCGGCATTGCCGCCGCTCGACTGGTGGCGCGGCTTTCGCTCGCGCGAGCTCACGCTGCTGATGGAGGAGGCGCAAACCGCCAACCTCGACATCGCGGTCGCGATCGCACGCATCCTGCAAGCGGACGCGCAAGTGCGGATCACCAACGCGGCCTTGCTGCCGGCGGTCAACTTCAACACCAGCGCCACGCGCTCGCGCCGCGCAGGCGGCGGCGCATCGCCGGTGAGCTCGCTCTACAACGTGAACCTGAGCGCCAGCTACACGCTCGACTTCTGGGGCAGGAATCGCGCCGCCCTGCTGTCGGCGGAGGAAACCGCGATCGCGACGCGCTTCGATCGCGACGTGGTGGCGCTCACCACGCTGGTCAGCGTCGCCAACGCCTATTTCCTGGTGGCCAATTCGCAGGACCGGCTGCGCATCGCGCGCGAGAATTTTGCAGCCGCCAATCGCATCCTCGGTCTGATCAAGGAGCGCTTCAACGCCGGCACCGCCTCGCAGCTCGAAGTCTCGCAGCAGGAAAGCCTGGTCGCGACCCAGCGCGCCGCGATCCCGCCGCTCGAGATCACGCTGCGCCAGAACATCGCGGCGCTCGCCGTGCTGGTCGGGCGCGCGCCCGAGCATTTCTCCGCCGCGGGCGGCAGCACGTTCCGGATCACGGTGCCGCGCGTGTCGCCGGGCCTGCCGTCCGAGCTGCTCAACCAGCGTCCCGACATCCGCGAGGCGGAGGCGACGCTGCGCTCCACGAACTTCAGCGTCGAATCGGCGCGCGCCGCGTTCTTCCCGACGATCTCGCTCACCGGCCAGACCGGCTTCCAGAGCGCCGCGCTCGCGAGCCTGTTCGGGCCGGGCGCGTGGTTCTACACCATGGCGGCGAGCCTGACGCAGCCGGTGTTCGACGGCGGCCTGCTGCTCGGCCAGCTCGAGCTTGCGCAAGGCCACCAGCTCGAAGCGCTGCAGACCTATCGCCGCGCGGTGATCTCGGCGTTCCGCGACGTCGAGCAGGCGCTCATCGCGCTGCAGCAGCAGACCATCCGCGAGCGCCTGCAGAACGAGGTGGTGCGCGCCTCGCGCGTGGCCTTCCAGATTTCCGAGCAGCGGCTGCGCGAGGGAACGCTCGATCTGCCGACGCTGCTGCAGACGCAGCAGACGCTGTTCGCCGCCGAGGACCTGCTTGCCCAGATCCGGCTGGCGCGCCTGCAGGCGGCGGTCTTCCTCTATCAGGCACTTGGCGGCGGCTGGTCGCCGCCGGTGCCGGCCGATCCGGCCTGAGGCGGATGGTCGGCGTCGTAGGGTGGGCAAAGGCGGCCGAGGCGGTTTCGGAAGCGCACGAACGCCATCCCGCCGTGCCCACGCGGTCGGCGGGATCCGTGTGGGCACGGCGCGCATGCGACTCGCTGTTCTTGGCCGCCCAGTACAACGCGCCTTTGCCCACCCTACGATTCAGCATCGCGACTGAAGGCCACGCATGAAGCACCTGCGCCGATACCTCGGTTATGCGCTGGTGCTCGGGATCATCGGCGGCGTCACCTACATTCTGATGGCGCAGACGGCCCAGCGTTCCGGCGACAGCCGCAGCGGACGTTTCCGCGGCGGCGGCGAGGGGCCGGTGTCGGTGCTTGCCGCGACCGCCACGGCCGCCGACGTGCCGATCTATTTCTACGGCGTCGGCACGACGCGCGCGTTCAACACGGTGACGGTGCGCGCGCAGATCGACGGCAAGATCATCAGCATCAATTTCCGCGAGGGTCAGGACGTCGAGCGGGGCGACGTGCTGGCGCAGATCGATCCGGTCATCTACCAAGCGCAGCTCGACCAGGCCGTCGCCAAGAAGGCGCAGGACGAGGCGCAGCTCGCCAACGCCCGCATCGACCTCGAGCGCTACGTCAGGCTCGCGCAGTCGAACGCCGCCACGCGCCAGCAGGCCGACACGCAGAAGGCGCTGGTCGCCCAGCTCGAGGCGCAAGTGAGGGGCGATCAGGGCGCGATCGACAACGCGCAGGCACTGCTCAACTACACCACCATCACGGCGCCGCTTGCGGCGCGCACCGGCATCCGCCTCGTCGACGTCGGCAACCTGGTGCACGCCAGCGACGCGACCGGGATCGTGATGCTCACGCAGGTGCGGCCGATCACGATCCTGTTCACGCTGCCGCAGCAGCAGCTGGCCAAGGTGAACCAGGCGCTCGCGAAGGGCCCGCCGCCGGTCGAGGCGCTGGGCGACGACAACAAGACCGTGGTCGATCGCGGCGTGCTCCAGGTGGTCGACAACCAGGTCGATCAGACGACCGGGACGATCAAGCTCAAGGCCGAGTTTCCCAACGCCGATCTGCAGCTCTGGCCGGGCCAATTCAACAACGTGAAGCTTCTCGTCGACACGCTGCGCGGCGTCATCGTGGTGCCGACCGCGGCGGTGCAGCGCGGGCCCAACGGTACCTTCGTCTACGTCGTCAACGACGACAACACCGTGTCGGTGCGGCCTGCGACGGTCGGGCAGCAGGACGATACGCAGGCGGTGATCGAGTCCGGCCTCAAGGCGAGCGAGCGCGTGGTCACGACCGGCTTCTCGCAATTGACCGACGGCAGCCGCATCGTGATCGGCAGCGCGATCCCGATCGACCAGCCGGCGGGCAGCGAGCGACCGCGCCGGCGCCCGGACGGACCGAGTCGTGGCGAAGGCGGGGGGTCCCGCCGCAGCGGCGGCTAGCCATGAGCGTCTCGTCGCCGTTCATCCACCGCCCGATCGCCACCTCCCTGCTCGGCGTCGCGGTCATGCTCGGCGGCATTCTGGGCTACTCGCTCCTCTCGGTCTCCTCGCTGCCGCAGGTCGACTTTCCCACCATCCAGGTGACGACGCGGCTGCCCGGCGCGAGCGCCGAGACCATGGCGTCGCTGGTGACCGCACCGCTCGAGCGCCAGTTCGGACAGATCCCGGCGCTCGCCACCATGACGTCGGCGAGCTCGTTCGGCATCAGCCAGGTCACGCTCCAGTTCGATCTCAACCGCGACATCGATGCGGCCTCGCAGGACGTGCAGTCCGCGATCAACGCGGCCGGCTCGACGCTGCCGCGCAACCTGCCCTACCCGCCCGCCTACTCGAAGGTGAACCCGGCCGACGCGCCGATCATGACGATCGCGCTCACCTCCGAGACCGTGTCGCTGCGCCAGATGAGCGACATCGCCGACACGCTGATGGCGCAGCGGCTGTCCGAGGTGACGGGCGTCGGCCGCGTCTCGGTGCAGGGCAACATCAAGCCTGCGGTGCGCATCCAGGCCGATTTCGCCCGCCTCGCCGCCTACAGCCTGTCGCTCGAGGACCTGCGCGCCGCGATCGTCAACGCCAACGTGGCGGGCCCGAAGGGCGCGCTCGACGGCGCGCAGCAGTCCTACATCATCGCCGCCAACGACCAGATCGCGGCCGCCGCAGCCTACCGCTCCCTCATCATCGCGTTCCGCAACGGCGCGCCGGTGCTGCTGCGCGACATCGCCGACGTGATCGAGGGCCTCGAGAACGACAAGGTCGGCGCCTGGTATCACGACGTACCGGCCGTGGTCATCGACATCCAGCGCCAGCCGGGCGCCAACGTCATCGAGACGGTGCGCCGCATCACCGCCGAGCTGCCGCGCCTGCAGCGCTCCATGCCGGTCGGCGTCGATCTCAACATAGTGCACGACCGCACCGGCACCATCCGCGCCTCGGTGCGCGACGTGCAGTTCACGCTCGTGCTCAGCGTCGCGCTCGTCATCCTGGTGGTGTTCGTCTTCCTGCGCACCATCCGCGCCACCATCATCGCCGGCGTGGCGTTGCCGCTGTCGCTCATCGCGACCTTCGGCGTGATGTGGTTCTGCGGCTTCTCGCTCGACAATCTCTCCTTGATGGCCCTCACCATCGGCACCGGCTTCGTGGTCGACGACGCCATCGTGATGATCGAGAACATCGTGCGTCACATGGAGGAGGGCCAGGACGGATTCACCGCCGCGCTCGACGGCGCGCGCGAGATCGGGTTCACGGTGATATCGCTGACGGTCTCGCTCATCGCGGTGTTCATTCCGCTGCTGTTCATGACCGGTATCGTGGGGCGCATGTTCCGCGAGTTCGCGCTCACGCTCACCATCGCGGTCGTCACCTCGGCGATCGTGTCGCTCACGCTCACGCCGATGATGTGCAGCCGGCTGCTGCGCCACGGCGAGGCAGGGCCGGGCAATCCGCTCACCCAGCGCTTCGCCTGGATCCTGGATTGGACCGTCGATTCCTATCGGCGCAGCCTCGAATGGGTGCTGCTGCGCCAGCGGGCGACGCTGCTGGTCACGCTGCTCACCCTGGTCGCCACGATCTGGCTCTACGTCATCATGCCCAAGGGCTTCCTGCCGGCGCAGGACACCGGCCTCATCACGGCGGTGACCGAGGCTGGGCCCGAGGTGTCGTTCGGCGAGATGCAGCGCCTGCAAAACAGAGTCGTCGCGGCGATCGGGCGCGATCCCGACGTCACCGGCGTCATCTCGGTAACGGGGGTGAGCACGATCAATCCGAGCCCGAATGCCGGCCGCCTCGCCATCACGTTGAAGCCGCGCGACGAGCGGCGCGCTTTCGTGACCGAGATCGTCGACCGGCTCAAGCGGGCGGTGGCGCCGATCCCCGGCGTGATGGTGCATTTCCAGCCGGTGCAGGACATCCAGATCAGCACCCAGGCGAGCCGCGCGCTCTATCAATACACGCTCGCCGCCACCGACGCCGGCGAGGTATCCGCCTGGACGAAGCGGCTGACGGACCGTCTCGCGCGCGACCCGCGCCTGCAGGACGTCTCCAACGAGGCGCAGGACGGCGGCCTGCGCGCGATGATCAATGTCGACCGCGAGAAGGCCGGACGGCTCGGCGTCTCGATGCAGAACGTGGTCGATGCGCTCAACGACGCATTCGGCCAGCGCCAGATCTCGACCATCTACGCGCAGAACAACCAGTACCGCGTGATCCTCGAGGCGAAGCCCGAATACCAGCGCGATCCGGGCGTGCTCTCGAAGCTCTATCTGCCGGCCTCGGGCGTAGGCGTGTCGAGCACCAACACGCAGACCTCGCTCACCTCGACCATCCAGCCCGGCCTCACCCAGCAATCGGCCACGCCTTCCCCGCAGGTGCCGCTCAGCGCCTTCGCGACCGTCGAGCGCAGCACCGCGCCGCTCGTCATCTTCCATCAGGAGCAGTTTCCGGCGGTGACGATCAGCTTCAACCTGGCGCCGGGCGCCTCGCTCGGCGATGCGGTCAACGCGATCGCGGCGGCGCAGAGCGACGTCGGCATGCCCACCTCGGTGATCGGCACCTATTCGGGCGATGCGGCGGAGTTTTCGAAGTCGCTCGCCGGCGAGCCCTGGCTGATCCTCGCCGCCATCGTGGCGATCTATATCGTGCTCGGCGTGCTCTACGAGAGCTTCATCCACCCCTTCACCATCCTGACGACGCTGCCGTCCGCCGGTGTCGGCGCCCTGCTTGCCCTGATGCTCTGCGGGCTCGACCTCTCGATCGTGGCGCTGATCGGCATCGTGCTGCTGATGGGCATCGTGAAGAAGAACGCCATCATGATGATCGACTTCGCGCTCGAGGCCGAGCGCGGCGAAGGCCTCTCGCCGCGCGACGCGATCGTGAAGGCGAGCCTGCTGCGCTTCCGGCCCATCATGATGACGACGCTCGCGGCGCTGTTCGGCGCGCTCCCGCTCGCGCTCGAGAGCGGCACCGGGTCCGAGCTGCGCTTCCCGCTCGGCGTCACCATCATCGGCGGCCTGCTGCTGAGCCAGCTGCTCACGCTCTACACCACGCCGGTGATCTACCTGATGATGGAGCGCCTGCGGGCGCGCATCGCCGGCATGCGGCCGCCGGCGCCGCAGCCCGCCGAGTGACGCGATGAATTTCTCGCTGCCATTCATCCAGCGACCGATCGGCACCACGCTGATCTCGATCGGCCTCTTTCTCGTCGGCGCGGTCGCCTACAACTTCCTGCCGGTCGCGAGCCTGCCCAACGTCGAATATCCGACCATCCGCGTGCTGGCGAACCGGCCGGGCGCGGATCCGCAGATCATGGCGGCCACGGTGGCGGCGCCGCTCGAACGTCATCTCGGCGCGATCGCGGGCGTGACCGACATCACCTCGGTCAACTCGCTCGGCTCGTCCAGCATCACGATCCAGTTCGACCTCGGCCGCAGCATCGAGGGCGCGGCGCGCGACGTGCAGGGCGCGCTCAACCAGGCGATCGCCGACCTGCCGGGCGATCTGCCGACGCTGCCGACCTTCCGCAAGTTCAATCCCGCGTCCGCGCCAATCCTGATCCTTGCGTTGTCCTCGCGCACCCTGCGGGGGACCGACATCTACGATGCGGCCGACACCGTGGTCGCTCAGCGCATCGCGCAGGTCGACGGCGTCGCCGACGTGAGCGTCAGCGGCGCCGAGCAGCCCTCCATCCGCGTGCGGGTCGATCCGGTCGCGATCGCCTCCATGGGCGTGAGCATGGAGGACGTGCGGCTCGCCATCTCGAACGCCAACGCGGCGGGTCCGCTCGGCGTGCTGCACGGCGAGATCCTGTCCGAGATCATCGCCACCAATGACCAGCTGCGCTCGGTCTCCGACTATCGCAACATCGTAGTGAAGCGCACCGCCAACACGGTGGTAACGCTCGGCTCGATCGCCGCCATCACACAGAGCACGCGCAACATCCGCTCCGCCGCCTGGTACAACGGCCAGCCCGCGGTGCTGCTCATCATCACCAAGCAGGCGGACGCCAACGTCATCGACACGGTCGACCGCATCCTCGCGCTGGTGCCCGAGCTCAAGCGCTGGATCCCGGCGAGCATCGACATCTCGGTGCTCAACGACCGCACCCTGACGATCCGCGCCAGCGTGCGCGACATGCAGCTCACCCTCGGCGCCACCGCAATCCTGGTGATGTTGGTGGTGTTCATCTTCCTGCGGCGCTCGACGCCGGTCATCGCGGCGGGCGTCACCGTGCCGCTCTCGCTCGCCGGCACCTGCGCCGCCATGTGGCTCGCGGGATTTTCGATCGATAACCTGTCGCTGATGGCGCTCGCGGTCTCGGTCGGTTTCGTGGTCGACGACGCCATCGTGATGATCGAGAA
>WNFC01010215.1_pt1 | contig 20539 bp, 24 predicted proteins | sample 5400541 | NCBI WGS metagenome assembly WNFC01 (sample SAMN13153342, study PRJNA577476) | soil metagenome | isolation source: 120 cm saprolite under Douglas fir tree site 2 hole 2 replicate 1 | place: USA:California | collected 2015-04-18
CGCCGGTCTTGGTGCGCTGGTCGACCCGGACGCGGCAGCTGATGAGCCGATCGTAGATCTTCTCCAATTTTTTTATGCGCTTGCGGATCTCCTGCTCGGCCCAAGGGGAGCTTTCCATGTTGTGGAACGCGATTTCGACAGGGACTTGCATGGCCATGCGCCTCGCTGTTGCGAACACCTGAGTAGAACGCACGGGTGACCGTCCGGGTTCGCTGCGTAGACGCCGCCCATTACGCCCCTCACCGCCACCGCGTCACTCTGGCCTCCAATGCCCCGATCCCCCGCGCGACGGCAAGCCCCAGGATCGAGAGCACGACGACGCCGGCCATCAATTGATCGGTCTGCATCAGATTTCCGGCTTGCAGCACGAAGGCGCCGATGCCGGTTTCCGCGCCGATCATTTCCGCGGAAACCACCAGCAGCAGGGCGATCGAAGCGGAGATGCGGAACCCGGCGACGATATTGGGAAGCGCGCCGGGCACAACCACCTTGCGGACGATGGCGAGGAATGGCAGCTCGAAGCTCTGCGCCATGCGGATGAGGTTGTTCGGGACCTGGTCGACGCCGCTGTAGACGGCGATGACGGTGGGAAAGAACACGCCGAGCGCGATGGTGGCGATCTTCGAAGTCTCGCCGATCCCGAGCCAGAGGATGAGCAGCGGCAGAAGCGCGATCTTCGGGATCGGGAACAGGGCCGACACGATCGGCAAGCCGGCCGCGCGAGCCAGCGAGAACAGCCCGACCGCGAGCCCGACCGAAACGCCGACCGCGGTGCCGATGATCCAGCCGGCGCCGATCCGCACCAGCGATACCGAGACGTGCGTCCACAATTCGCCCGATGCCGCGAGCCGCCACAGCGCGCGCACGATCGCCAACGGACTGGGCAGGAACAGGGCGCTGACGAGGCCGAGCGATCCGGCAGCCTGCCAAGCGGCAAGCACGATCGCGAACACCAGCCAGGACGTTGCGCCGCGCGGCGCCGGCGCAAATCCCGTGGCGCGGAAGCGGAGCGCCTGCCGGGCGGCCGGGCTCTGCGTGGCGTGCGCGCGCGGCGGTTCCACCGCGAGAGATTCACGCATTCACGACTTCCCGTTCGGCGGCGAGCGCTCCCGCGCGCACCCGCGACCATAGCCGGGCATGGACCGCGCGGAATTCTGGCTCGAAGGAGGGCTCGTTGCGCGCGCGGCGCGGGATGGGAACCCCGACCGTGTCCTGGATACGGCCCGGCCGCGGCGAGAGCACGATGATGCGGTCCGCGAGCCGCAAGGCCTCGTCGAGATTGTGCGTGACGTAAACGACCGCGAGCTCGGTGCCGTCGAGCAGCCGCATCAGGTCCTCGATCAGGAGCTCGCGGGTCTGCGAATCGAGCGCCGAGAGCGGCTCGTCCATCAGCAGCAGGGCCGGACGCACCGCGAGCGCGCGGGCAATGCCGACGCGCTGGCGCATGCCGCCGGAGAGCTGCTTCGGGAACGCCTCGGCGAATTCCGAGAGCCCGGTGCGCTGCAGGGCGTCGGCGATGAGCGCGCGCCGCTCGGAAGCGGCGAACTTGCGATGCTCGAGCGGCAACGCGACGTTGTCGGCAGCGCTGCGCCAGGGCAGCAGGGCGAAATCCTGGAAAACGAACGTGATCGGATTGAGGCTCTGCGGCGGGAGATCGCCGAAGAGCGCGACCTTGCCGCTCGCCGGCTCGATGAGCCCGCCCACGATCGACAGCAGCGTGCTCTTGCCGCAGCCGGACGGGCCGACGATGGCGAGCACTTCGCCGGACGCGACCGCAAACGACACGTCGTCGAGCACCCGCAAGGACCCGAAGGCGTGGCTGACGTGCTCGACGATCAATTCCATCGGTGACGCCTCAAACGGAGCGTGTCATCGCCCGGCTTGTCCGGGCGACCCAGTATCCTCCGAACGGCAATGATACTCCGGCATGACTCGCATTCTAAACGGCGGATGCTGGATGGCCCGCATGCGCGGGCCATGACAGCGTCGAAGCAGCCGCATCACTTCGCGTAGCCGTAGCTCGCGTCGACGATGTCGCCGACGCCGAAGCCCGAATCGACGAATTTTTCCTGCTGCATCCAGGCGAGCTGGTCGGTGACGCTCGCGAGCTCGACGATCGCGTCGGGATCGACATAGGGCAGCCCCGTTGCGACTTTCTCGGGCGGCAAATTGGTGTATTTGGCGATGATCTCCAGGAACGGCCGCGTGCGATCGTCGAGCAGCACCTTGCCGTCGCGCCGCACCGCGAGCAGGCGATCGTGAAAATCGCGCGTGCCGCCGCGATAGCCGGCGAGGAAGCGCGCCACCAGGTCATGCTTGGCGCTCGTCGCGGTGCCCACAAACACCGCGCCGAGCTGCCACGGCGTCTCGTCGCCGACCCAGCCAAGCAGCTCGGCATCGCCCGCATCGAGCAACGGCTGGGCGCTCGTCGCCGGCAGCAGCGCCGCCTCGATGCGTCCGCCCTTCAGGGCGGATGCGACATTGGTGAGCGACTGCAGCGGGATGAGCCGCATCTTCGCGAGATCGAGCCCGTATTTGCGCGCCAGCAGGCCGACGCAATAGTGGAAGCTCGAGCCCACTTGCGTGATCCCGATGCTGTGGCCGACCAGATCCTTCGGCGATTGCAATCCCGCCTGGAATGCCGACTTGCCGGCGAGATAAGCCACTAGCGGATAACTCGGGGCTTCGCGGCTCTGCCCGGCGACGATGCGCAATGCACCCTTGCCGGCGAGATTGAACAACCCGCCGGTGAATGCGGTGACGCCGAACTCGACGTCGCCCGAGGCAGTCGCGACCGCGATCGGCTGGGCGGCATCGAAGAATTTGAGCTCGACGTCGAGCCCCCGGTCGCGGAAATAACCGCGATCCTGGGCGATGAACAGCGGACCGGAGGAGGCGAGCCGCAATACGCCGACGCGCAGCCTTTCCTGCGCGCGCGCCGATTTCGCGGCCGCGGCGGCGGCGCCGAGACCGGCGAGCACTTGTCGGCGCGTCGGACGCCTCATCGTTCCTCCCGAGGGTTCTTCCAATCCGTTGGCTTGCATTTCACCGCATCCGCAACACAGACTCCAGCGGTAATCGGCAAAGGAACCGGCATGCATCCGACCCGCGCGGAAAGCTACGACGTCGTCGTGGTGGGCGGAGGCAGCGCGGGCGTGGCCGCGGCCGTCGCCGCGGCGCGGATCGGCGCGCGCACGTTGCTGGTCGAGGCCGCGGGCTTTCTCGGCGGCGCCGCCACGCTACGCAACGTACTCACCTATTGCGGCCTCTACACGCTCGGCCCAAAACCCCGGCCCGCGGTCGGCGGCATCGCTCAAGAAGTACTCGCGGCGTTGCGTGCCTTGGGCGCGCTCGTCGGGCCGAAGCGGTTTCGCGGCGTGTTCGTCGTGTTCGATCCCGAGGCCGTCAAGCGCGTGCTCGACGACATCGCGCTGCAGGCGGGCGTCGAAGTGCTTTTGCATGCCCTCCTCATTGCCGCGGAGCGCGACGGCAATGCCGTGCGCGCCGTCACGGTCCAGGATCGCAGCGGGCCGTGCCGGATCGAGGCGCGCGTCTTCGTCGACGCCAGCGGCGATTGCGACCTTGCGTATTTCGCCGGCGCCTCGACGCGCTACGGCAATCACGGCTTCATCAACATGGGCACGCTCGGCACCCGGTTCGGCGGCATCCCGCGCGAGGTACCGGTCTCGGCGGCGTGCTGGAGCGAGGCGATCCGGGCCGCGAAGACACGCGGCGTTCCGTACCTCTCCAAGGAGACCGGCCTCGTAGTGCGGCTGCCGATCTCGGGAGACGTCGTCGCCTATCTGGTCGCCGAAGAATACGACGCCAGGGACGCGGCCAGCATCGGCGCCGCGGAGATGCGCGGACGCCGCCAGGCCTGGACCTATCTCGAGGTGATCCGCGGCATCCCCGGTCACGGGAACGCGTATCTGGTCTCGACCGGCCCCGAGTTCGGCACCCGCGAGTCGCGGCACATCGATGCGCTCTACCAGGTCAGGGCCGAGGATCTGCAGACCGGGGCGCGGTTTCCCGATTGCGTCGCGCTCGGCGCCTGGGCGAGCGAATTTCACGATCCCGCAACGCTCGGCAGCAGCTTCGAGAAGCCCGGAAGCGAGACCTACGACATCCCGTTGCGGGCGCTCATGAGCCGCGACGTCTGCAACCTGTTCGCCGCCGGCAGGACCGCCGACGGCGATCGGATCGCCGGAGCCTCGCTGCGCGTCATGGGCACCGCTTTCGCCACCGGCCAGGCCGCCGGGGTCGCGGCGGCGCATTTCGCCGCGCAAGGCAGCGTCTCGGCCGATGAAGTGCGCAAGGCACTCGCCGCCCAGGGCGCGCTGCTCGACGGCGAAAACCTGCCCGGCCCGGTCGCGATCGAAGCATGAGCACGCGATTTATGAATGCCCGGCTCGCTTCATGCGGAACTCCCGGCACGGAGCCGCGATTGGGACATCAGCGCGCGTGCGTTTGACACGAGCCAATCCCGGCGAGGATCGGACGGCATTGTTGAAATACATCGAGCAAAAACTGCCCTGGGCGGTCAAGGACGGCAAGCTGAGCTGGGTGGTGAAATACGCGAGCGTCAGCGTCGCGCTGATCGTGCTCATCGTCGTGGTGTTCCGGCACGTGCTCGGCCTCGACGTGCTCAGCTATACCGATCCGATCGGGATCGCGGCGATCCTCGGTCTCGTCGGCGTGATCGGGCTCGGCGTGGCGTTGATGGCCGCGACCTTCTACAGCGCCCGCAGCGGGATGGACGAGCAAGCCGGCGACGCGCGCGACGTCCACTACGACGACGAGCCGCGCAACAGATCGGACTGAGGTCGCGCGTTCTGTTGACCACCCTGCATGAAGGGCCGCTGAGGATGACCCTCCTCCTCGTCATAGCCGGGCTTGTCCAGCACGAGGCCGGGCATGACGACTGAGAGCGAGAGCCCTTGGTCTTATCTTCCCAGCGCGCGCGTTCCGGCCTTCACCGCGTCGACACACTCGTCCCAATCGCCCTCGCCGTCCTCTTTCTGGGCATTCTTCAGCGCTTTCTGCAGCTGTTCCTGCACCGGCTTCGGGTGCTTCTTCTTGAGCTCGGACTTGAGCGTCGCGATGCCCTTCTGACAATCCGATTCGCTGTCGGCCGATGCCGAAGCCGGGATGAACAGCAGCGCGACGATCATCACAACAAAAAATCGTTTCCACATGGTTCACCTCATGGTTCCGGGCCGAAGCTGCGGGGATAATAGATTCGTTCCAGTCCCGCCCGATATGACACACCGCACCGATCTACCCGACCAGCTGCTTGGCGCCGCGGCGTTCCGGATTGAAGTGCTTCCGCAGCCCGCGCCAAACCTCGGCATAATCGTCCTGGCGCGCCTCGTGTTCCGCCGCGAACTGGGTGATCCGCTGCGGAAACCGCGTCTCGAACATGAACGCGAGCGACCCTTCGAGCTTCACCGGCGCGAGCTCGGCGCTGCTGGCGTGCTGGAACGCGGTCGCGTCCGGGCCGTGCGGCAGCATGCAATTGTGCAGGCTGATGCCGCCGGGCAGGAATCCTTCCGGCCTTGCGTCGTAGACGCCGTAAACCAAGCCCATGAACTCCGACATGATGTTGCGGTGATACCAGGGCGGCCGGAAGGTGTCCTCCGCGACCGACCAGCGCTCGGGAAAGATCACGAAATCGACATTGGCGGTGCCGGGCGTCTCGGACGGCGAGGTCATCACCGTGAAGATCGACGGATCGGGATGGTCGAACAGAATGGCGCCAACCGGCGAGAAGCGCCGCAGATCGTATTTGTACGGCGCGTAATTGCCGTGCCAGGCGACGACGTCGAGCGGGGAGCGCGCGATCTCGGTGCGGTAGAGCTCGCCGCCCCATTTCACGAACAGCGAGGACGTCTGCTCCTTGTCCTCGTAGGCGGCAACCGGGGTGAGAAAATCCCGGGGATTGGCCAAGCAATTGGCCCCGATCGGGCCGCGGTTGGGCAAGGTGAAGGCGCCGCCGTAGTTCTCGCACACGTAGGCGCGGGCCGGCCCGTCGATCGGCTCGACCTTGAAGATGACGCCGCGGGGAATGACGCAGATTTCCCCGGGCTCGATGTCGATCACGCCGAACTCGGTGCGGAAGCGCAGCTTGTTGTGCTGGGCGACGATCAACAGCTCGCCGTCGGCATCGAAGAAGAACTCGTTGGTCATCGCGCGCGTCACCAGCAGGACATGGCTCGCCATGCCGACCTGGGTGTCGCAATCGCCCGCCGTGGTCATGGTGTGGAGCCCGGTGACGAATGTGAGCTCCTCCTTGGGAATCGCCACCGGATTCCAGCGCTGCTGTCCGATCGGCAGGGTGCTCTCCTCGCGCGCCGGCGCGGTCCGGATCCGCCGCTTGTCGATCCTCGCATAGCGGCCCGAGTGTTTGACGGTCGGCCAGATCCGGTAGAGCCACGAGCGCTGGTTCTGCTCGCGAGGCGCCGTGAACGGCGAACCGCTGAGTTGCTCGGCATAGAGTCCGTAATTGACCTTCTGGGGCGAGTTGCGGCCGATCGGTAGCGCCCCCGCAAGCGCCTCGGTCTCGAAGCTATTGCCGAAGCCGGACATGTATTGCGGCGTCATGTAGCCTCCTCATTGATAACCCAGCCGTGCGTTGCAGACCGCGGCTTTGCGCAGAGCCACCATCGCGGGCGAAGTTTACGCGCCGCCTGCAATCCTTGGGGAAACCTAATCCCGTGGGCTGGTACCACCAAGTGCTTGCCGGCCGGGCCTCTGCCGCCGGCAGGACGGCGTTCCGGTGCTATCATACCCACTCGGGCGGCGATCTCCAGGGCTGGTCCCTTTCCGGGCGAGCCCCGCGTATGATGAGGCCGCCCCCGCCGCAATCCAGGCCGGATTCCGTCCAACGATGGCCAGCTACGAATACAGGCACTTTCCCTACATCGAGCCGCCGGAACTCGGCGGTGCGGCTTCGAAGCGCCGTCCGGTGATCGTCGTCGGAGCCGCGCCCGTCGGCCTCACCGCCGCGATCGATCTGGCGTTGCACGACGTTCCCGTACTGGTGCTCGACGAAAGCGACCTGGTCTCGGTCGGCAGCCGCGCGATCTGCTGGGCCAAGCGCACGCTGGAAATCTGGGATCGGCTGGGCGTCGCCGAGCGAATGCTCGCCAAGGGCGTGACCTGGAATCTCGGGCGGGTCTATCACCGCGACCAGGAGCTCTACAGTTTCAACCTGGCGCCCGAGGGCGGCCACAAGATGCCTGCTTTCATCAATCTCCAGCAGTACTACGTCGAGGAATTCCTCGTCGCCCGGGCGAGCGAGCTCGCCAACCGCATCGAGCTGCGCTGGAAGAACAAGGTCACCGGGATTTCGTCCCGCGCCGACGGCGTGGAGCTCGAGGTCGAAACACCCGGCGGCTGTTATCGGCTGGAGGCCGACTGGGTGATCGCGGCGGACGGCGGGCGCAGCCCGCTCCGCGGCATGCTGGGTCTGCCGTTCCCGGGCGAGACGTTCGAGGAGCGGTTCCTGATCGCCGATGTCCACATGCAGGCCGACTTTCCCAACGAACGCTGGTTCTGGTTCGAGCCGACATTCCATCAGGGGGAGAGCGCGCTGCTGCACCGCCAGCCCGACGACATCTTTCGCCTGGATTTCCAGCTCGGGCCGAGTGCGGATCCCGAGCGGGAACGGCGGCCGGAACGGGTATTGCCGAGAATCCGCGCCGTCGTCGGCGAGACCCCGTTCGAGCTCGAATGGAGCTCGGTTTATGCCTTCCGGTGCGCCCGCATGGAGCGTTTCGTGCATGGGCGGGTGATCTTCGCCGGCGACAGCGCCCACTTGGTCAGCCCGTTCGGCGCACGCGGCGGCAACGGCGGCATCCAGGATGCCGACAATCTTTGCTGGAAGCTGGCATCGGTCGTTAAAGGAGAAGCCCGCGCCAGCCTGCTCGATTCGTATGACGAGGAACGCGGGCGCGGCGCGGACGAGAACATCCTCAACTCTACGCGCACCACCAATTTCATGACGCCGAAGTCCGCGACCGAGCGGTTGTTCCGGGACAACATCCTGGCGCTGGCCCGCGAGTTCCCGTTCGCGCGCAGCCTGGTCAACGCCGGCCGTTTGTCGAAGCCGTGCAGCCTCGAGGCGCTCAGCCTGCAGAGCGCGGACGACCCGGAGCTCGGCGGCGCCATGGTGCCCGGCGCGCCCGCCGCGGATGCGCCGGTCGCCGATGAAAGCGGCCGGACAGGATGGTTGCTGGAGCATCTCGGCGGGGATTTCACCTTGTTGGTTCTGGCCGACACGCCCGCCGAAATGCCCGACCGCTCCGCGCTCGCCCGGCTCGAGCCTAGCCCGAGACTGTGCGCCGTGAGCCGCAACGGCCCGCATGATTGCAAAAGCCCGATGCTGTCCGACCCGGAAGGGCTGGTGCGCGCGCGCTATGGCGGACCGGGTGCGGTCTATCTCGTTCGTCCCGATCAGCACGTGGCGGCGCGCTTTCGCGGCTTCGATGCGGCGGCGATCCAGCGCGCGTTGCTCCGCGCCTCCGGAAACGCCGCATGAACGCCTCCGAAAAAATTCGCCGCCAGGACGGCTTCGCCGGAAAGGGCGATGATTTCTACGAGGCGCTGCTTGCCGCCCACGAGGGCCTGGATGAGAAGCAAAGCGCCGCGCTCAACGCCCGCCTCGTGCTGCTGCTCGCCAATCACATCGGCAGCCTGCCGGTGCTGCGCGAGGCGCTGGCACTCGCCCGCGCCGGCGTGAGATCCGGCGAGAAAGGCTCGGATGCCGGCAGCGGCACCGCGTCCAAAAATCAGAACAAGCAGACGTGAAGGTCCGCCGCGCGCGGCAACGGCCGAATGCGCATGTTCGCGGAGAAGCGGGTCAGCCCGTAGCTCAGCCGGAAACCGCGGCGGAATATTGCTCGTCGGACACCGGCTCGAGCCAGGTGACGTGCACGCCGTCGAGGGCCTCCTGGAAGGCGATGTGGACCATACCGGTCGACGGCCCTGCCCCGTGCCAGTGCTTCTCGCCGGGAGGGATCCACACCGTATCGCTGGGACGAATCTCGCGGACCGGGCCGCCCCAGGCCTGAACCCGGCCGACGCCGGACAGGACATGCAGCGTCTGGCCCAGCGGATGCGTGTGCCATGCGGTCCGCGCGCGCGGCTCGAAGCTCACGCGGGTCGCCCGGATCCGCGCCGGCGCCGGTGCGTCGATGATCGGGTCCTGCCACACCGTTCCCGTGAACGAATCGGCCGGGCCGCGGCGCGTGGGTACGGAGCCCGATGCGGTGATGTTCATGGCGCGTCTCGTCCCTGCGAATTCCGGGCTTGCAACAAACAACGTTCGCACAACGCAAGCGCCGTCACAAGCGCACCAACTGGATCGCTGCTGTAGCACGAAACATTTGAAGCGCAGCCGCATATTCTTCTTCCCCTCTCCCCTTGTGGGAGAGGGTGGCGAGTTGCGAGCATCAGCGAGCAACGAGCCGGGTGAGGGGTATGTGACGCACCCCTCACCCGGCCGATCCTCGTTCCACTCGGATCGGCCACCCTCCCCCACAAGGGGAGAGGGGAAGAGCGTCTGCGGCCCGGCTCCAGGCCCGACAAACCGGTTCGGTCGTGGGCTTGTCCGCGCGGGCGTTTTGCCGTTGGATCGGACGGATCATCCGTCACCAGCAGCCGCCGGAAAGGCAGGGCCGCCATGAACCCCGACATCAAGATCTACAATCTTCGCGAGCTGGGGACTCCGCTCGGACCCTATTCGCAAGTCGCCCGCGTGAAGGCCGGCGAGTTTCTGTTCATCGCCGGAATGGTGGCGACCGATGCGGGCGGCAACGTGATCGGGCAGGGCGACTTCCTCGCGCAATGCAAGCAGACCTTCGCCAACATCGAGGCGGCATTGCGATCGGCGAACGCCGGCTGGGACAATGTCGTCCAGTTCACGACCTACCTGGTACATTCGCAGGACATCGGCAAATTCATGGATTTCCGGCGGCGGGAGTTTCCCGGCATGTTCAAGAACGGCGTCTATCCGCCCAATACGCTGCTGATGATCGATCGCTTGGTGAAAGAGGCGTTCCTCATCGAAGTGCAGACGGTCGGCGCGCTGTAGCTGACGGATAGAGTCTCATGAGCGAAACCGCCCTGGCGCCCTATCGGGTAACGGCCCGCAACACCGCGATCGCTTCGGAAAACAAGATCCACGACGATGCCGTGGCGCGCCGGTTCGGCTTTGCGGGCGGCCTGGTGCCCGGCGTCGAGGTCTACGCCTATATGACTCACGTGCCGGTCGAGCATTGGGGACGCGCCTGGCTCGAGTACGGCAGCGCCGAGTGCCGGTTCATCAAGCCGGTCTATGACGGCCAGCCCGCAGCCGTGACCGGGAAGGTCGCGGACGCCGGGCTCGACATTGCGGTCGAGACCGAGGCGGCTGGCGCCGGGGACCCGACTCGGCATCGCTCCGTTTCGAGCCACCGCCGAATTTTCAGCGCGTTATCTCGCCGACGTCGGCGAGGCGCATCCCGTCTACGCCGGCGAGGGAATTTGTCATCCGGGGATTCTGCTTCGCCTCTGCAACTGGGCGCTGACGCAGAACGTGGTGCTGGGACCCTGGATCCACGCCGGCAGCAAGGTGCAGAATTTCGCCGCCGCGCGCGTCGGCGACGAGTTCACATTGTGCGCCGTGGTCACGGCGAATTACGAACGCAAGGGTCACCAAATGGTCGATCTCGACGCGCTCATCCTGGCCAACGGGCGCACGTTGGTTGCACGCATCGAGCACACCGCGATCTGGCGCCCGCGGCAGGTTGCGGCGGCTTGATTGTCCCCGAGGTCAACCGTCACACGACCTGATTCTTCAGCTCGTCCTCGCCGCGCCATAGCCGCCCGAGATTCTCCAGCAGCAGATCGATGACATTGTCCTCGTAGCGGCGGGTCTCGCCGGCGCTATGCGGCGTGACCAGCACGCTGGGAAACGTCCACAGCGGCGAATCCGCCGGCAGCGGCTCGTCCCAGAAGCAATCGAGCGCCGCCCCTGCAATCCGCCCTTCCTGCAGCGCCCGGATCAGCGCCGGCTCGTCGACCACCCGGCCGCGCGCGACATTGACCAGGAATGCCGAGGGCTTGATCGCCGCGAAAGCCGCGGCCCCGAACAGGAGCTCGGTCTGCGGGGTCAGCGGGCAGGTGAGCGCCACGAAATCCGTCCGCGGCAGCAGCTCGAGCAAACGATCCTGAGCCGCGACCAGCTCGGCCGCGTCGGCCGCCACGGCCGGGTTGCGCTTGGTGGCGATGACGCGCATGCCGAAACCGCTCGCGAGGGCCGCCAGCCGCGAGCCGATGCGGCCGAGACCGACGATCAGCAGCGTCTTGCCGGCAAGCTCGTCTTCCCGCAGCGCCGGATCGGAAATCATGGCGCGCCAGTGGCGGCGTGCCTGGTTGTCGCGCGCCTGCGGCAACTGCCGCGCCAGCGCCAGCATCAGCGCCATCGCGTGCTCCGCCACCGCGCCTTCGTTGGCACCCTGCGCGCTCGCGAGCCGAATGCCGCGCGCGCGCAAGGCTTCGCGGGCATATTGGTCGGTGCCGGCGCTGATCGACTGGATGAAGCGCAAGCTCTTCGCGCGGTCGAGCAGCGCGTTGCGCCACAGGCCGGATACCACCAGCACGTCGGCCGCGCCGATCCGCGCCTCGAGTTCGCGGAGCGTCCGCAGCTCGAAGCAGCGGACCCCGGTATTGCGCGACGCGAAGCGCTCGCCGAGCCGATAGGCGACATGGGCGAAACAGATGGTGAGGTGCTCGCGTTCGGGAAGCGGAGGTGCGGCCATGCGCCCGACAATCATATGAGAATGGAGCAAACGCAATGTGCTCGGCGGGTGCAGGCATAGGGCCATGCCTCGCCAACATCGAGGGTCGCAATGAGGCAGACCATCCCCTCCGGTCGCGACTTGTGCTAGGCGGTTCCGATCGAAGATGATGAAGCACATCCCCGGCGGAACCGGACCGCCGGGAAAGCTAAAGCAAGCCGGTCGGGAGGAAGCTTTGACGGGACCCAGTTTCCCACGCGCCCGGCGGCGCGCGTTGTTGCTGGCTGCGCTGGTCTGCCTCTCCGGCGGATCCGCGGCCAATGCCCAGGGCGTCAGTGTGCGGATCGCCCGCCAGTTCGGCATTTCCTACATGCCGCTGACGATCATGGAGCAGAAGCATCTGGTCGAACAGCAAGGCAAGGCGCTCGGCCTCGATATCAAGACCGAATGGGTGCAGTTCACCAGCGGAACGCCGATGAACGAGGCGCTGATTTCCGGGAATCTCGATTTCGCTTCCGGCGGGGTCGGTCCCCTGCTCAGCATCTGGGGCAAGACCCGCGAGAATCTCGGCGTGAAGGCGGTCGCCGCGCTCAACTCGATGCCGCTTTATCTCAACACCATCAATCCGGCCGTGAAGACCATCCAGGATTTCACCGACAATGACCGCATCGGACTGCCGGCGGTGCGGGTATCGATCCAGGCCATCACCTTGCAGATGGCGGCCGAGCAGGCATTCGGCCCGGGCCAGGGCGGCAAATTGGACCCGCTCACGGTGTCGCTCGGTCACCCCGACGCCATGGCCCAGATGATGAGCGGCAGGTCGGAGATCAGTGCGCATTTCGGCTCGGCGCCGTTCATGTACCAGGAGCTCGAGGACAAGCGCGTCCACAAGGTGCTCGACAGCTACCAAGTGCTGGGCGGTCCGCACACGTTCAACGTGGTGTGGGCGACGAGCAGGTTTCACGACCGGAACCGCAAGGTGATCGCGGCTTTCGTGGCGGCGCTCGACCAGGCGATGAAAGAGATCGCGGCCGATCCCGCCGCGGCGGCGGCGCTATGGGTCAAGGCCGAGAACTCCAAGCTTTCCGCCGCGCAGATCGATAAGATGATCCGACTTCCGGAGAACGAATGGACCCTGGTCCCCAAGAAGATCATGGCCTACGCGGACTACATGAGCCGCGCCGGCATGATCCCGACGAAACCCTCGTCGTGGCAGGACGTGTTCTTCGAGGAAGCGCACAAGCTTCCGGGCAGCTGACAAGAAGCCGCGATATGAGCCTGCTCGAGGTCGAAGGCGTCACGCTGCAGTACAAGACTCCGCGGCATCTGGTGACCGCGGCCTATAAGGTCGATTTCGCGGTCGACCAGTCGGACCGCTACGTCATCCTCGGACCGTCGGGCTGCGGCAAGTCCACGCTGCTCAAGGCAGTGGGCGGATTCATGCGGCCGGTCGAGGGCACGATCCGCATCCGCGGCACGGAAGTCTCCGAGCCCGGCCCCGATCGGATGATGGTGTTCCAGGAATTCGAGCAGCTGATGCCGTGGAAAACCGTGCTTGGGAACGTGCTGTTTCCGATGCGGGCAACAGGAAAATTCCCGCGTGCTGCGGCGCGCGACCGCGCCGAGGCCGCGATCGAAACGGTGCGGCTCACCAAGTTCCGCGACGCCTACCCGCACATGCTCTCCGGCGGCATGAAGATGCGCGTGGCGATCGCGCGCGCCATGGTGCTCGAGCCCGATATCCTGCTGATGGACGAGCCGTTCGCCGCGCTCGACGCGCTCACCCGCCGCGCCATGCAGCAGGAGCTGCTGTCGCTATGGCAGCAGCTGCGGTTCACCGTGCTGTTCGTCACCCATTCGATCGAAGAGGCGATGCTGATCGGCTCGCGCATCCTGGTGCTCACGCCGCATCCCGGCCGGGTGCGGGCCGAGCTCGACGCCGACGGCTTCGGCTTCGATACCATGGATCGAACCGAGTTCGGCGCCATGTCGAAGCGCATCCATCGCCTGCTGTTCGAGCCGGTGGCGGATGCAGTCGCGCCGGCCGCCGCGGCCGGGACGCTGCGGCAATGAGTGTCGTCGCGCCGGGTACCCCGGACGCCGGACGCCGGCCGGAGTTCGAGCGCGAGCCGCTCGATGCGCGCGGGATCGGCGAGATCGAGCGGCCGCTGCCGCTCATCGAGCGCATCGTGCACGATGACACCGTGCAGCGTGTCGGCATCCTGCTGGCGCTCGTGCTTTGCTGGGAGCTGTACGCGCGCTGGCTCGACAATGCGCTGTTGTTCCCGACGTTCACCGAAACCATGGGCGTGTTCGGCCGCGACATCGCCAGCGGCGTGCTGCCGGACCGCATCCGCACCTCGCTCAAATCGCTGGCGATCGGCTACGCCGCGGGCGTGGCGCTCGCCGGCGTGTTCACCACGATCGCGGTGGCGAGCGCGGTCGGCACCCGCCTGCTCTCGACCTTGACCGCGATGTTCAATCCGCTGCCGGCGATCGCGCTGTTGCCGCTGGCCTTGATCTGGTTCGGGCTCGGCATCCCCTCGCTGGTGTTCGTCATCGTGCATTCGGTGCTGTGGGCGGTCGCGCTCAACACGCTGAGCGGCTTCCGCAGCGTGCCGGAGACGCTGCGCATGAGCGGGCGCAATTTCGGCCTGAAAGGCGCGCGCTACGTCGGCCTGATCCTGATCCCGGCAGCGTTTCCCTCGATTCTCGCGGGGCTGAAGATCGGCTGGGCCTTCGCCTGGCGCACGCTGGTCGCCGCCGAGCTGGTGTTCGGCGTCTCCTCGCGCTCGGGCGGGCTCGGCTGGTACATCTTCGAGGCGCGCGCCGAGCTCGAGACCGCGCGGGTGTTCGCCGGCCTGTTCGCCGTCATTCTCATCGGCCTCGTGATCGAAGCCGTGATCTTCCGCACCATCGAGGCGCGCACCGTCACGCTGTGGGGGATGCAGCGGTGAGAACCGGGGCGAACAACTCATGCGGCACGGCGAGGCCGCGCAGCTGGTGCGTGCCGAGCGACCGCAGCGGCCCGCCGTAGGCACGCGCGAATTCGTCGCTGACCACGATCGGCAGATTCAGCGTTTTCGCGACTGCCTCCACCCGGCTGACCAGATTGACCGCCGGCCCGATGACGGTGAAATCGAGACGATCCGCGGCGCCGATGTTGCCGTAGATCACCGTGCCGGCATGCAGCGCGACGACGATCTGCAGCGGCGGCTCGCCCGCCGCGGCAAGCTCGTCGCCGAGCTCGCGCACCGCCGCGAGCGCCTCGACCGCCGCCTCGAGCGCGTGGCGCGCGGCCTCGGCGGCGGCGCCCGGCGTTTCGATCGGGAAGATCGCCAGCAGGCCGTCGCCGATGAATTTCAGGATCTCGCCGCCGTGGTCGTGAATGGCCTTGGCCTGCGCGTCGAACAGCGCGTTGAGCAGCGCGATCATTCGCTCGCCCGGAAGACGGTCGGAGCGCTCGGTGAAGCCGCGCAGATCCGAGGACCACAGCACGGCGCTGATCTCCTCGCCGGCGCCGCGGCGGATCTGGCCCGCCAGCACCCTCTGACCGGTCTTGGCGCCCAGATAGGCATTGAGCACGTTGCTGGCGATCGAGCGCTGGCTGTACATGTCGGCCACGACCGGCAGGCGCTGCGACACGCGCGTCAGGTCGGCGATCTCCGGTTCGGCGAATCCGCCCGGCCGGTCGGTCACGTAACTGACCATGTAGTTGTAGCCGCCGTGCGCGCCGGCGACGGGCAGCGCCAGATAATCGGTGGCGCCCTGCGCCTTGAGATCGTGCAGGATCGGGAAATCGAGCACCGCGTCGGGGACGTCGATCCGGCGCCGCAGCGTTTCGCCGCCCACGACCACCCGCCGGACGGGGTTTTCCTCGTCGCGGATCAGGTCCCTCACCTCGTGCGCAATCAGCGTCTGCACCGTCTTGCCGGTGGTGCGGAACCAAACGAAGGTGGCGCCGAGAAATTGCGGATGCAGGGTGGTGCTGTGCATGGTCACGCGCAGCAGCGGCAGCCCGGTCGCCAGCATGCGCCAGGCGAACTCGTCGAATGCGCGCGCCCCGGATGCAATGCGGCGCGCCGGTCCGACCAGCCACTCGGCGACCCCATCGAGGCTGCCATGGGCCGGGCGCTCGGCCGGAGGCCGCTCGACCACCTCCACGGTCGGCTGCAGCCGCGGGTCGAATCGGAGCGGCGCGGGCCGGGGATCAGCCATGGGTCGGCGCTTCGGGGGCGACCGGAGCAAAACGATCAGCGCTACACGCCCGCGTCACCATGCCGCCCGCCAGCGCTCGCTCGGGATCATCGCTTTTGTCGCCAGAAATGCAGCACCGATGAGCAAGAACCACCGAGACGAAACATCCAAGATGAAACGTTCGAAGTCCGTGTAGGGCGGATTGACCCAGTAAAGCGAACTCCCGAGGTTGCTGTGTCGTAGTGCGGCATTGATTCGGAAGAACAAGAGAGCGTAGCCGATAACCAGCAAAAGTGACCCCAAGGCGAATGTCCACCGGTGCCAGCGCGACATCGTCAGCCTTCGCTAATCCTTATCCATAACCGCCATTGTCGCGCGTTCCGCGCTTGTAAGCGCTTGTTGATGACGAACTTGAAGCAATTCCCCTTGGACCTGCTAAGGCGAGGCAAGACCGCGACGCGTCGCGGCGTTCGCATCCGCCCTTTTCATCGTCTCAGGCCACAACCATTGGCATGCTCGCCGCCCCAAGTAGATCGCGGCCGGCAGCGCAAAAACGAACACCATCAGCGGACCCGAATGGGGGTTACCCCCGAATTTGACCAGGACGTATCCTGCAACCACAACGATGAGGAGCGCGAAGGGCATCGACATCAGCAAGATCGCTTTCCGGGCCCAACGCTCCTCCGGCGACCAATGCAATACGTCACTACTCACAACGAGCCACCATGGTATGCGCCACTCAGGATGATAGGAGCTCATGATCGCAAGCGGCCCCAGCCAAAGCCCAAGGATGATGAATGCCGCGACAGAAACGAAACTTTCGGGAGGATCGAGATAAAACAGGACGGGCAGCACTAAGGCGAAGAAGAGGCCGTAAAGCGTCAGGGCTTTAATCGACCCGGGCGGAACGAGATACCGAAGGAAACTGGAGCTGCGCATTGTCATTGAACCTTAGCTGCACGCTCCGCCACCATCGCCACAGCCGCCATCGCCTCCACACGCGCTCCCGCCACCGCCGACGACGCTGACACCTTCGCCGTATCCGTCCAATTACCCCATTCTGGATGGAAGCGGCTGATGAAGGCGTATACTCCGAACAGCACGCCAAAGATGATGAACACGACCAATACGGATGGACCGCCGCGCGTCTCAGGATGGAGAAAATAAATCCCTGCTACGACCAGGCTGAAGATGAGGCCGTAAACTGCGAGGGCCTGCTTCGACCCGACCGGAAAGAAATACCGCAAGCGACGGGGGAACTTCATGTTCCGAATATAGTCATCCCTCGCCATTAACAGGAGCGCAGCCATCCCGGTTCCTGCCCTTACTTGCCCGGACGACCCCAATAGGGACCGAACGCCTGGACCCGCCTGCCGCCGGCACCATGCCGCCCGCCACGCTCGCTCCGGATCATCGCTTTTGATGCAGACATCCGCTTGCTACAGTTTCCGAATGGCTGCCCGCGGCGCTATCGATAGCGGGCCGAGGAGCCCATGTCCAACGTACGATCGCAATTGACCGTATCGCTGTGGCGCGGCGGCGAGGACGGCCGCTACCAGAGCTATCAGGTCCCGCTGCGCGAGAACCAGACCGTGCTCGACGTGGTGACCTGGGTGCAGCGCAATGTCGATTCGTCGCTGGCGTATCGTTTCGCCTGCCGGGTCGGCATGTGCGGCTCCTGCGCCATGACGGTCAACGGGCGGCCACGCTGGACCTGTCGCACCCATGTGTCGCGGGTCGCCGACGACGGCCGGCTCGAGATCGGGCCGCTCGAGAACCTGCCCCTGATCAAGGATCTCGCCGCCGACATGCGGCCGTTCTTCGAGAAATGGCAGCAGGCCAAGGGCGCGTTCGCACCGTCGAAGACCCGGCACGATCCGATCGAAACCATCCGGCCCGACAGCCCGGCACGGCGCGCGGCCGACGCGGCGATCGAGTGCATCAATTGCGGCGTGTGCTATGCGGCCTGCGATGTCGTGCGCTGGAACGAGGATTATCTCGGACCCGCGGCGCTCAATCGCGCCTGGACGCTGGTCAACGACGTGCGCGACACGGCAAATGTGCGGCGCCTCGAGGCGGTCGCGGCCAGCGGCGGCTGCCATGCCTGTCATTCGCACCAGTCCTGCCAGGAGCATTGCCCCTTGTCGCTCAACCCGACCGCATCGATCGCCGGCCTCAAGCGCCGCACCGCGCTCTCCTTCCTCAAGGGCGAGATCGAGGCATGAACGTCCGGCTCTACGTGGCACAGCGGCTGACCGCGGCCGTCATGGTCCCGCTGGTCGCGGTGCACCTGGCGGTGATCGTTTACGCGACCCGCCACGGACTGACGGCGGCCGACGTGCTGGCGCGCACGCGCGGCAGCATCGCGTGGGCGCTGTTCTACGGCATCTTCGTTCTCGCCGCGGCGATCCATGCGCCGATCGGCATCCGCACGGTGCTCACCGAATGGTCGCCGCTGAAAGGCCGTAGCGCCGACGGGGTCGCAACGGGTGTCGGCCTGCTGCTCCTCGTGCTCGGCTTGCGCGCGGTTGCGGCCGTGGTGCTGCCATGAATCGCGCCCGGCTCGATCACCGCACGAACCTGCTCTGGCTCGCGGCACTGGTGCATCGGCTGTCCGGACTGGCGCTGGCGATATTCCTGCCGCTGCATTTTTGGGCGCTCGGCCTCGCCATCGACGGGGAAGCCCGATTTGGGCATTTCCTGCGCTGGACCGACGCGTGGTCGGTAAAGCTCGCCGAAACCGGTCTCGTCTTTCTGCTGGCGGTGCACCTGTTGGGCGGCTTGCGCGTGCTGGTAATCGAAAACTTCGCTTGGCGCGACGGCCAGAAGCAACTGGCAACGCTGGCCGCGGGGATTTCCGCCGTCATCGCCTTCGTGTTCCTGCTGCGGGCGCTCTGAAATGCAACGGCATTGCAGCTTGCTCCGAACACCTCCCCCCTTGTGGGGGAGGTCGGCTCGCGCGCTCTGCGCGCGAGCCGGGAGGGGGGTATCTGGTCCTCGGAAATCAAACAAACACCCCCCTCCCCACCCCTCCCCCACAAGGGGGAGGGAGGCGATTGCGGCTCGGCTTCGGTCCGTGGAGCCTCAATCATGAACCTCGAACGCCTGCAAACCGATATCCTGATCCTCGGATCGGGCGGCGCGGGACTGTTCGCGGCGCTGCATGCGCAGGCGGCGAATCCCGAGCTCGACGTCACGGTGGCGACCAAAGGTCTGCTCGGCAAATGCGGCTGCACCCGCATGGTCCAGGGCGGCTACAACGTCGCGCTCCATCCCGGCGATTCGGTCGAGCGGCATTTCATGGACACGATCGAAGGCGGCAAGTGGCTGTCCCACCAGGAGCTCGCGTGGACGCTCGTGACCCAGGCGGTCGAGCGCGTGCGCGAGCTCGAGAACGAGATCGGCTGCTTCTTCGACCGCAACCCGGACGGCACGCTGCACGGCAAGGCCTTTGCTGGCCAGAGCTTCGATCGGACCGTGCACAAGGGCGACCTGACCGGGATCGAGATCATCAACCGCCTGATGGAGCAGGTGTGGGCGCGGCCGGGCGTGCGGCGCCTGGAGGAGCATCGCGCGCTCGCGCTGATCCCGGCGCGCGACGGCGGATCGGTCGCCGGGGTGCTGCTGGCGGATGTCCGCACCGGCGAGCTGCGCTTCCTTTCAGCCCAGGCCGTACTGCTCGCGACCGGCGGCGGGCCGACCATGTACCGCTATCACACGCCCTCGGGCGACAAGAGCATGGACGGCATCGCCATGGCGCTGCGCGCCGGCCTGCCGCTGCGCGACATGGAGATGGTGCAGTTCCATCCGACCGGCCTGCTCGCGGGCCCCGAGACGCGCATGACCGGCACGGTCCTGGAGGAAGGCCTGCGCGGCGCCGGCGGGTATCTGCTCGACGGCGCCAAGCGCCGCTTCATGGGCGATTACGACCAAAAGCTCGAGCGCGCCACCCGCGACGTGGTCAGCCGCGCGATCTACGCCGAGATGAAAGCCGGGCGCACCACGCGGTACGGCGGCGTGTACCTGAGCATGGCGCATCTTGGACCCCAAAAGGTCGCCAAGGAGTTCAAGGGCATGGTCGAGCGCTGCGCGGATTGCGGCTTCGATCTCGCCGGCGGTCTCGTCGAGGTCGTGCCGACCGCGCATTACTGCATGGGCGGGCTCGTGTGCAATCCGGACACTTCGACCGAGTGGCCGGGCCTGTTCGTCGCCGGCGAGGATGCGAGCGGCATGCATGGTGCCAACCGATTGGGCGGCAACGGCGTCGCCAATTCGACCGTGTTCGGCGGCATCGCCGGCGACGCGATGCCGAAATGGATCGCGTCGAACCCAGGCCGTCGCGTGCCCGATGAGGACGTGCTTGCCGCGGAGTTCTCGCGCGCGCTGCACCCATTCGCGCAGAAACCCGGCGATCTGAACCGATTGCGCGAACGGCTGCTCGACCTGATGTGGGACGACGTCGGCGTCATCCGTGACGCCGCGGGGCTCGACCGGGCGCTGGCGAACCTTTCGGATCTCGAAGCCGAGCTGCTGGAAACCGGCATTGCGGACACCGGCAGAGT
>WNFC01004278.1_pt1 | contig 20532 bp, 15 predicted proteins | sample 5400541 | NCBI WGS metagenome assembly WNFC01 (sample SAMN13153342, study PRJNA577476) | soil metagenome | isolation source: 120 cm saprolite under Douglas fir tree site 2 hole 2 replicate 1 | place: USA:California | collected 2015-04-18
TCGCGGCAGCGACGTTCTTCGATCTTCGCGCGAGCCGAGCCTATGAGGGACCCTGGTGCGCAGTCACCAATATCGGCCGCGAGATGTCCTGGAACTGCAGCATGCGCACGCTCGAGATGTGCCGCCAGGAAGTGATCGCGGGAAACCGCGGGTTCTGCAATCCGAACCCGCGCTGGGGTGGCGGTGTGCCAACCGAGGGCAGGCCGAGTCGAAAGCGGTCCGGTTACTGAGACCGCTTGCACAATGATGTGGGCCCGCTGGCGGCGCGGGGAAGCCTCGAAGGCCTTCAGCGTGCCGCCCCTCGACGAAACCAGCACGGTCGGCCCCTGACCCGCGCCGCGAGCTGTAACACGGTGCGCCAATTGGACTAGTCCGATGAGAGTCAAACGAGGTGGTATGATGCCTAGAGGCCGAAGCGTGCGAATCGCGCTCGTCGTCGCAGCGATGGCGACACCAATGTTGGTCGATGCTCCCGCAAGCCAAGCTTATTATGAAGGCCCCTGGTGCGCGGTGAGCAATATCGGCCATGACGTCACCTGGAACTGCAGCATGCGAAGCCTCGAAATGTGCGTCCAGGAAGTGATCGCGGGAAACCGCGGGTTCTGCAATCCGAACCCGCGCTGGGGCGGCGGTGTGCCAACCGAGGGCAGGCCGAGTCGCAAGCGGCACGCTTACTGAGCCGCCGCCCAAGTCTCGCCTCGCCCGAATCGAGCGCAGCGCGCTTGCGGTCGCGGCGGCCGCCGCAAACGCGCCGTCTTGCATCGATTTGACAATTCACCGCATTTGTCCGGACATTCGACCCCCGCGCACGGAAACCAGCACCGATGACCGCGTCAGCCCCCCGCCGCTCGCCGCCGAATATCGGGCAGGCGCTGCAAGAGGCCGTGACGCTGCAACGGCAGGGGCGCCTGCGCGATGCCGAGAAGATCTATGCCCGCGTGCTCAAGGCGGTGCCCGATCAATTCGATGCGCTCAACCTGCTCGGCACGGTCAAGGCGCAACGCGGGCAGGCCGGGGAAGCCTACCGGCTCATCACCGCGGCGCTCAAGATCAATCCCCGCGCTGCCGATGCCTGGGTCAATCTGGGTTTCGTGCTGCATACGCTCAAGCGGGATCAGGAGGCGCTCGAGAGCTTCGACAAGGCGCTGGCCTTGCAGCCCGGCGACGCGGAGGCGATGCATCAACGCGGCCATGCGCTCCTCAGCCTCGGACGGCCGCAGGAGGCGCTCGCGGCCTTCGAGCGGGTCTTGGCGCTCGTCCCGCACCATCCGGACGCCAGGCTCAATCGCGGCATTGCGTTGGCCGCGCTCGCGCGACACCAGGAGGCGCTCGTCGATTTCGATGCCGCCGTGGCGGTCTCGCCGGCCAATCCCATGGCGCACTACAATCGCGGCATCGCGTTGTCCGATCTGCAGCGTCCCGAGGAGGCGGTCGCGGCCTATGACCGGGCGCTGTCGATCGCCCCCGATCACGTGAAGGCATGGAACAATCGCGGCCTCGCGCTCGCGGCGCTCAACCGGCATCGCGAAGCGCTCGTCAGCTATCGGAAGGCGGTCGAAATCCGCGACGATTACGCCGACGCGCATTTCCACCAATCGCTGACGCTGCTGACGGTCGGCGACTTTCGCCGGGGTTTCGAGGAATACGAATGGCGCTGGCGGCGCGCCGGCATGCGGCCGCGCGGCCTCGGCCGTCCGCTCTGGCTCGGCGACTATCCGCTGCAACGCAAGACCATCCTGCTGCACGCCGAGCAGGGACTGGGAGACACCATCCAGTTCGCGCGCTACATCCCGTCGTTGGCGCGGATGGGCGCCAAGGTCATCTTGGAGGTGCAGCCGCAGCTCGAGGCGCTGCTGGCCGCGGTCGAGGGCGTCGCCCGCATCGTCGCGCGCGGCGACGAGCTTCCCGCCTTCGACGTGCATTGCCCATTGGGCAGCCTGCCGCTGGCGTTCAAGACCGAGCCCGCGACGATCCCCGCCGAGATCCCCTACCTGCAGGCGGACGCGGCGCGCATCGCCAAGTGGCGTGCGCGCCTCGAGGCGCTCGATCGGCCGCGCATCGCCATCGCCTGGTCGGGAAATCCTGGGCATCGCAACGACCGCAACCGTTCGATCGCGCTGTCGCGCCTCGCCGCGCTCTGGCCGACCGGCTGCGCGCGCTTCGTCAGCATCCAGCGCGAGCTGCGCGACGAAGACGCCGAGCGGCTGGCGCGCGAGCCGGGCATCGCCCATATCGGGGCGGAGCTCGAGGATTTCGCCGACACCGCGGCGGTCGTCGCGCTCGTCGATCTCGTGGTCACGGTCGACACCTCGGTCGCGCATCTCGCCGGCGCCATGGGCCGGCCGGTCTTCATCCTGCTGCCGTTCGCGCCCGACTGGCGGTGGCTGGTCGCGGGCGAGACAAGCCGGTGGTATCCGAGCGCGCGATTGTTCCGTCAGCCCTCGATCGGGGACTGGGACAGCGTGATCGAGCGCCTGCGCGGCGAGCTTGACCGGGTCGCGGCCGATCGTGCGGGAGCCGGCCATCGCGACGAGCCGCGGAGCGTCGGATGAATCGCAAGCAGCGCCGCGCCGGTCGCAAGATCGGGGGGCGCACCGGCGCCCACGCCGCGGGACGTGCGGCGCAGGTTCGGCCGATGTTCGTCGAAGCGGTCCGCCGGCGGCAGTACGGCTTTCTGGCCGAGGCCGAGGCGCTCTGCCGCGAGATTCTTGCCGTCGATCCCGATCATGCCGACAGCCTGCACCTGCTCGGCAACCTGGCGCTGCACGGCGGCCGACCGGATCGCGCAGTCGAATGGATCGGACGAGCGATCGCGATCGACGATGGCGTCGTCGCCTACCACGAGGATCTCGGTCTTGCGCTCCATGCGCTCGGCCGATCGGAGGAAGCGGTGGCGGAGTTGCGGCAGGCGGTCCGCCTTGCGCCCGACAACGGCGGCAACCATAACAATCTCGCGGTCGTGTTGCTTGCGCAGGGCAGGCGCGCCGAGGCGTCCGCGGCATTCGCGCGGGCGCTCGCCGTCACGCCCGAGCAGTTCGACGAAAAGTACCAGGACGCCTGCGCGACGCTGTGCAAGGTCATTCCGGCGCTGCCGGAGGCGCTGGCGCGCGCAGCGGACGCCTGGCCCCGGCGGCTGTCGCTCGAGGAGCTGTTCGGGTCTGCCGGCTTTGCCGCGTTCGCGGACGATGCGTTGCTGCGCTGCATGTTGGTATCGGCGACGGTGCGCGACGTCGCATTGGAACGGCTGCTGACCAACGTTCGCGGTGCGCTGCTCGAGCGAGCGGCGGACGCGACGGCCGAGACGGACGTGCTCGGCTTTTGCTGCGCGCTGGCGCGGCAGTGCTTCATCAATGAATACGTTTTCGCGACGACGCCGGAGGAGGCGGCGGCGGCGGAACGGCTCAAGCAATCGCTCGCTGAGGCGGTCATGAAAAAGTCCGCCGCCGAGCCGCTGCCGGTGGCATTGGCCGGCTGCTACTTCGCGCTTGCCGCCTTGCCCGATGTCGACGAGCTGCTGGAGCGTCCGTGGCCGGCCGCGCTCGATGCGGTCCTGACGCAGCAATTGCGGGAGCCACGGGAAGAGCGACGTTTGCGCGAGACGATCCCGCGGCTGACCCCGATCGAGGACGCAACGTCCGTTCAGGTCAGGCAACAATACGAGGAAAACCCTTATCCGCGCTGGGTGCTGGCGCCCCCCCGGCGTGCGCCGGCTCCGCTCGACGGCTATTTCCGCCAGCGATTTCCCTTCGCTCCGTTTCGCGCGCTCGGCAAGACCGACGTGGACATCCTGATCGCGGGCTGCGGCACCGGTCAGCATCCGATCGGCATGGCGCAACGGTTCGCCGGCGCGCGGTTGCTCGCCGTCGATCTCAGTCTCGCGAGCCTCGGTTACGCGCTGCGCAAGACGCGCGAGCTCGGCCTCGACAACATCGCTTACGCGCAGGCCGACATACTCAAGCTCGGCTCGCTCGGCCGCACCTTCGATCTCATCGACACGAGGGGCGTGCTGCATCATCTCGCCGATCCCGCGGCCGGGTGGCGGGTGCTGCTGTCGCTGTTGCGGCCGTCCGGCTTGATGGCGGTAGGCCTCTACAGCGAGCTCGCCCGCCGCGACGTCGTTGCGGCGCGCGCATTTTGCGCCGAGCGCGGCTATCGGCCGACTGGGCCGGGCATCCGCGAGTGCCGGCAGGCCTTGCTGAGCGGAGAGTTTCGAAGCTTCGAGCAATTCAACGATTTCTTCAGCGTAAGCGAATGCCGCGACATGCTGTTCCACGTGGAGGAGCACCGCTTCACCATCGCGGAGATCGGAGCCCTGCTCGACGCGCTTGGTCTTCGACTGATCGGCTTCGAGCTCCCGGCCCCGGTCGCCGCCGCCTATCGGCAGCGGTTTCCCGACGATCCCGGCATGCGGCGGCTCGAATACTGGGGGAAATTCGAAAGCGAGCGGCCCGGGACCTTCGCCGCCATGTATCAGTTCTGGGCGCAAAAGGCGTGAGCGCAGCCCGTCGGGACCGGTAGGTTGGGTCGAGCCCTTGCGAGACCCAACGGCCCGCGGCTGGCCAGGCGATTGTTGGGTCTCCCCCGGGTCAAGCCCGGGGTCGACCCAACCTACGATCGCGGCGAGAGCCCGCGCACCGCATCGGCGATGCGGGCAAAGACGCCGGGCCACTCGCCGGCGGTCGACTGGCGAAACAGCCGCGCGGTCGGATACCAGGGGCTGTCATCGCGATCGATGAGCCAACGCCACTCCGGCACATGCATCAGCGCCACGAAGGTCGGCCGCCCGAGCGCGCCGGCGAGGTGGGCGACCGCGGTGCAAGAGGTCACGACGAGGTCGAGGTTCATCATCACCGCGGCGCTGTCGAGAAACGCGCCGCTTTCGTCGAACGGCGCGCCCGGCGTCTCGATGCGGCCCTCGAACGCGGTCACCTCCTCTTCGCCCGGCCCCTTCTGCAGCGAGACGAGGCGCACGCCGGGAATCTCGCACAGCGGAGCGAATTCACGCAGCGGGATCGAGCGGAGCGGGTCGAGATAGGAGGCGCCGGCATTCTGCCAGGCGATCCCGATCCGAAACCCGTGCGTGCCCAGGCGCTCGCGCCACGCCGCGACCCGCTCGGGCTCGGCCGCCAGGAACGGCACGTTCTGCGGCACGGTCGCGGGCGTCGTGCCGAGGATGCCGGGCACGCTCATCATCGCGGGATCGGTAATGACGCGCTCGACCCCGGGCACCGTCCGCAGCAGCGGTTGCAAGCTCGGCTTGGTCCATAGCGCGACCCGATGTCCGAGCTTCGCCAGGTGGGCGCCGAAGCGGGAGAACAGCAAGTGATCCCCGAGGCCCTGCTCGCCGCGCAGCACCAGCAAGTCGCCTTGCGGGCTCTCGCCGCGCCAGGGCCGCCAGGGCGGGGCGGTGTAGTTCGGCGGAACGCCGACTCCGAGCGCGATGCGCCGCTCGTATTTCGGCCAGGCCTGCGACCAGCGGCCGTGCAGCAATTCGATCAGCGAGATGGCGAACAGCGCCTGATCGTCATCGGGCGCCACCTCGAGGCAGCGTTGCACGTCGGCGAGCGCCTCGGGGAAACGGCCGAGCAGATTGAGCAGCTCGGCGCGATGGGAGTGCAGCAGTCCGCGCACGGCGGGATTGCGATTGAGCGCGATCGCGCGATCGAAACATGCGACCGCCTCCGCGAGGCGACATCGATCCCGGAAGACGATGCCGCGGCCGAACTCGGCCTCCGCGAGATCGGGCCGGATCGCGAGCGCGCGGGCATAGCTCGCCAGCGCCTCGTCGCGGCGGCCGAGTCGCGCCAGCGAATTGCCGCGGTTCAAATGGATCTCGGCAAAATCGGGATTTGCGGCCAGCACCCGATCGAAGCTCTCGACCGCGACGTCGTGGCGGCCCAGCGCCGCCAGCGCATTGCCCCGGTTGGCGTGAGCGGGGACAAGGTCGGACCGCAATGCGAGCGCGCGGTCGTGACTCGCGACGGCGTCGTCGAGACGGCCCATGGCCTCGAGCGCCACGCCGCGATTGCACCAGCCTTCGAAAAAATTCGGCCGCACCGCGAGCGCGCGGTCATAGGTTGCGACCGCCTCGGCGGGCCTGTTCAAGGCCATGAGCAAATCCGCGCGGTTGACATAAGGCTCCATGACATCCGGCTGATGCGAGATCGCGCGATCGAAGCTCTTGAGCGCCTCCTCGGCGCGGCCGAGCTCCTTGAGCGCCGCCCCCAGCAGATTGTGGGCGGGCGCGTGTCGCGGGGCCACCTTGACCGCCTTGCGCAGCACCTCGACCGATTGCGCGAATTGTTTTTGCTGGCTCGCCGCCATGCCGAGCAGGCAGAGCGCGTCGACGTTCTTCGGATCGAAGCTGAGGACCTGGGAATAGCGCGCCGCCGCCTCGGCGACGGCGCCGCGCCGGTGCATCTCCATGGCATCCTGGAGCAGGCGGGATGCAAGCGCGTTCGTCACGCTCTCGCCCGCTCAGTCGATCGGGGGCCGGTGCCGAGGTAGGACATGGCGCAAGTGTACCGGCCCGATCTCTCGAAGCAAGGAGAAGCACTCCTACCCTGGTTCGCGGATCAAGCGCCCTGCGGCGGCTTCGCAAGGCACGATCGTTACCGCAATGGTCGCCCTACGAATCGATCGGCAAGATTTCCGCGCCAAGAAGTCAGCAATGCTGTCATTTCCAAATGAATGACCTGTTAAAAGACCACAGGTGCGTCATCTTGCTCGTCGCCACGCCAGTCGCAGATCTTCGTCCCTGCACCGATACATGCCACAATAAGCGGGAGAGAACGGGTATCCGGCGAACGGTCGTTGAACCCGTCAATACGCAAACCATCCAGACGGGAACTGCCACGCCCAAGCATGCACTCGTGACCTGTTGAAGAGCTGCCGTTTGCGGGCGCGGCCGAAGTCATCGCGGGGAGAGAGATCGTGCCGGCGGCCGGCAATGCAAATCTCAGCAGGCCTCGTTTGCTCCGCGCGCTCATCACGCGGGCTTTCGCTGCTGCTGCAAGCAGGTTGTCGGCTCATGGGAGGAAAACATGAAGGCATCTTGGCGCTGGTCTACGATTGCGGGGCTGCTGGTAATGTCGGCCGCGGCGCAAGTAAATGCGCAAGCCGGCAACTACCCGAACCGGCCCGTGAAGATCATTTTGGATTCGGCTGCCGGGAGCACCCCGGACGTGGCCTTGCGGTTCGTCGCGGATCGGCTGAGCCAGTCGTGGGGCCAGCAGGTCCTGGTGGTCAATCAACCCGGTGCCGGCGGCAGCATCGCGGCCCGGGCCGCGGCCGATTCGGCGCCCGATGGCTACACGCTCTATCAGCCGGTCCTGTCGACCTTCGTGGCACTGCCGGGGCCCGCGCCAAATCTTCCGCTCGAGGTGCCGCGCGATTTTGCGCCGATCGGCTTCGTGGCCCAGAACCCGATGTTCGTCGCGGTCGTTCCCTCGCTCGGCGTCAGCACTCTGCCGGAGTTGATTGCGCTCGCCAAAAAGCGGCCCGGGGAAATCCCCTATGCGGTGACGGGCATCGGCAGGCTCACGCATCTGACCGGCGAGCTGCTGCAGATCCGGGCCGCTATCAAGCTGCTCTTGGTTCCGTATACCGGCGGCCCGGCGCACGCGCTCAACGACATCATGGGCGGCCGCGTTTCCCTCATCATCGAGGGCTATTCGGGCATCGCCGGCGCGATTCGAGGCGGGCAGCTCAGGCCGATCGCGGTCGGTTCGGCCCAACGTCTGTCCGACTTCCCTGACCTGCCGACGGTCGCCGAAACCCTCCCGGGCTTTGCGGCAACCGGCTGGCAAGTCCTCGTGGCACCCGTCGGCACTCCCGAAGCGATCATCCGCAAGGTCAGCGACGATCTGCGCCAAGTGGTCGGCGAAGCAGAGTTCCAGAAGAAGATCGCGACGCTCGGCAGCTATCCGCGTGCGATGTCGCCCGCCGAAGTCACTGCGTTCATCGCGGGAGAGCAACGGACGTGGAAGCCGGCATTGGAGCAGATCGCCGTCAGGCAGCAATGATGGATGTCGGCGTGAGGAGGAGGCGACTCGCGCTTCGGTAATGCTCGCGGGTTCAAAGAGTCGCAGGTCATTGCCGCCATAATGTCAGCACTGCTGACTTTTTGCCACGGGAAGGTCCATGTCATCGTGGTCCCAACAAAAGCCAGGAGGAGCAGATGAAGTCGACATCGTTGGTTGCCGCGCTCGCCGTGGTCTGCGGCGCGAGCGTGGCGCAGGCGCAAGGCTATCCGTCGCGTCCGATCACGATGATCGTGCCGTTCCCCGCCGGCGGCCCGACCGATACGCTCGGGCGGATCATGGCCGAGGGCATGCGCGCGTCGCTCGGGCAAACCATCGTCATCGAGAACGTGACCGGCGCGGGCTCGACCATCGGCGTCGGCCGCGCCGCCCAGGCGGCGCCCGACGGCTACACGCTCAGCCTCGGCAACTGGACGAGCCACAACGGGGCGGGCGCGCTCTATCCCATTCAATACGACCTGCTCAGGGACTTCGAGCCGATATCGCTGCTCACCTTTGCCCCGATGCTGATCGTCGCCAAGAACGAGGTGCCGGCAAAGGATGCGAAGGAGCTGATCGCCTGGCTCAAGGCCAATCCGGACAAGGCATCGGCGGCCACCGTCGGCGCCGGCAGCGCCGCCCACGTGTGCGGGCTGTACTTCCAGGACAAGACCGGCACCCGCTTCCAGTTCGTGCCCTATCGCGGCGGGGCGCCGGCGATGCAGGATCTGGTGGGCGGCCAGATCGACCTGATGTGTGCCGAAGGATCGCAGACGCTCAGCTATGTGCGCGGCGGCAAGATGAAGGCCTTTGCGGTCATGGCCAAGACCCGCTGGCCCGCGTTGCCCGACGTTCCGACGACCGACGAGATCGGCGCGCCCGGGATGTACATCTCGTTCTGGCATGGCCTGTGGGTGCCGAAAGGCACGCCCAAGGAGATGATCTTCAGGCTCAATGTCGCGGTGGTCGACGCCTTGGGCGATACGACCGTGCGCAAACGTCTCAGCGACCTCGGCCTGGTGATCGCGACCCGCGAGCAGCAGACGCCGGCCGCGCTTGCCGCCTACCAGAAGGCCGAGATCGAGAAATGGTGGCCGATCATCAAGGCTGCCAACATCAAGGTGGAGTCGCATTGAAGTCGTGACATAGGGTGGGCAAAGGCGCACGCCCCGACGGTCCGGGTTGCGCGCGATCCTCGACCGCGTGCGCCGTGCCCACGCGGGGCGGCCCGCGTCGACGGGACCTGCGTGGGCACGGCGCGCGCTCTCACGCCTGTGCAAATGATTGAGCTTGCCAGCGCGCGCGCCTTTGCCCACCCTACGCGAATGTCGATCGACGCATTGGCCACGTGACATTGGAGGAACGCATGCGCAGGGGCTCGCGCTGGTTGATGGCCTTTCTCGTGCCGCTGGTGCTTTGGACGTCGCCATCGGCGGCGCAGACGTCGCAGCAGCAGGCTCCGGCCTGGCCGCAGCGTCCGGTCAAGTTCCTGCTGCCGCTCGGCCCCGGCGCCGGCGTGGACATCGGGGCCCGCTTGTTGGCGGATCGGCTGAACGCGCGCTGGGGCCAGCCGGTGGTGGTCGAGAATCGGCCCGGCGGCGACGGGATCGTCGCCATCACCGCGTTCGTCAGCGCGCACGACGACCACGTCCTGCTCGATTCGCCGACCTCATCGTTCACGGCGCATCCCTATCTGCACGACAACCTGCCGTACAAGCCGAGCGATCTCCTGCCGATCGCCAGGATATCCAACACGATCATCACCATCGCAGTGCCCACGTCCCTGAACGTCGGATCGCTCGCGGATGTGGTCGCGCTCGCGCGCCGAGAGCCGGGCAAGCTCAACTGGGCGGGGGTGACCGGCGCGCTCGATTTCCTGTTCGCCGGCTTCCTCAAGGGCGAGGGGCTGAGCATGACCAAGGTCCCGTACCGCAATCCGGTCGAGGCCGCCAACGACCTCGCCGAGGGCCGCGTCCAAGTCTACGAGGCGGCGCTGGCGATCGTGCGGCCGCAGCTGCAGTCGGGCAAGATCAAGCTGCTCGCGGTGACGAACACGGTGCGCGCTCCCACCGAGCCCAACGTGCCGACCGTGAAGGAGGCCGGTTATCCGGCGCTATCGATCGACGGCCTGGTCGGCTTGTTCGGTCCCGCCGGCATGCCGATCGCGCTGCGCGAGCGCATCGCCGCGGATATTCGGGCGGTCGCCGACGCGACCATCGCGGACAAGCTGCTCACGACCGGGCAGATCCTCAATGTCGGCGGGCCGGCGGAGTTCGCCGCGGCGACGGAGGAGCAACGCGCCAAGATTGCCGTGGTCGCCAACGAGCTCGGCATCAAGCCGTCGCAGTGAGGCAAGGCAAGGCGCTCAATCCGCCGAGGCGCCCGCGAGCTTGACCAGCGCCGCCCAGGTCGCGAGCTCGCCGCGCATGAAAGCGCCAAAGTCCGCCGCCGAGCCGGGCTTGGCGATCGCGCTGAACCGCGCCAGGTTCTCCTTCGTCTCCGTCGATTGCAGTCCTGCATTGATGGCGCGATTGAGCACGTCGACGATCGCGGGCGGTGTTCCGGCCGGCGCGACCACGCCGGTCCAGGCATCGTGCGTGAAATCGGGGAATCCGCTTTCGGGCAGCGTCGGCACCTGCGGCAGCGCCGGCCATCGCTCCGTGCGCGCGATGCCCAACGCGCGCAGCTTGCCCTCCTTGATCAGCGGGTAGAGTCCCAGCAGCCCGTCGATGGTGAAGTGCGTCTGTCCGCCCAGGAGATCGGTGATGGAGGCCGCCGATCCCTTGTACGGAATATAGGTGACGTCGATGCCGGCCTTGACCTTGAGCAGCGTGCTGAGCAGATGCGGCGGCGTGCCGAGCCCGGCGCCGTAATTGAGCTTGCCCGGGTTGGCTTTGGCATAGGCGACGAATTCCTGCACGGTGTTGGCCGGCAGCGACGGCGCCACGACCAGCACGTGCGGCAGCAGCGACACCGAGGCGACCGGCGTGAACAGCGTGAGCGGGTCGATGTCGAGCTTCGCATACAACGCCGGCGCTACGGCGAGCGAGCCCGACGAGCCGAACAGCAGCGTATAGCCGTCCGGATCGGCCGCGGCCGCCGCCTTGGTGCCCAGGGTGGAACCGGCTCCGGGCCGGTTCTCGACCACCACCTCCTGCCCGAGCCTCGTCGACAGCTCATGGGCGACCAGCCGGCCGATGGTGTCGATGGGGCCGCCCGGCGGAAACGGCACGATCATCTTGAGCACGCGGTTGGGATAAGGTTGCGCGGCTGCCGGACCAGCGGGAACGCCGGCGGCAAGCAGTGCCGCGAGAACGATCCGCCTGCTCATGATCATCGTTCGCCTCCCCGGTCACCGCCGAAGCGGGCGGACTATATCAGACGATGACGTGCCCCGGCAGCCGGATCGAGTCGGCGACGCGCGCCATGCGACCGAGCGCCGCCGCCGGCTGCTCTGGCTCGGCTGCCCGCCTCGGGCCACAATGGCGCATTCCGGCGTGGTCGCGCGTCATCCCGCAAAGCCGGACAGGGAGGATAACATGCGGCTCTCGGCGTTGGTCCGCGGCGCGCGGTCAAGCTTGCGCAGACCTAAGCTCCTCTGCGCCGCGGTGCTCGCACTGCTCCCGCTCTCGGTCGCCCACGCGCAAAATCCGGCCGACTTCTACAAGGGCAAGACGATCGATCTCTACATCGGTTACAGCGCCGGCGGCGGGTACGACATCTATGCCCGGGCGCTCGGCCGCCATCTCTCGCGCTACATTCCCGGCAATCCGATGGTGGTGCCGAAAAACATGCCGGGCGCCGGCAGCCTCGTCCTCGCCAACTGGCTCTACAACGTCGGACCCAAGGACGGCACCGCCTTCGGCACCATCGGCCGCGGGACCGGATTCGATCCGCTGCTCGGTTCGACCAAGGCGCACTTCGACGCGTCCAAGCTCAATTGGATCGGCAGCATGAACGACGAGGTCAGCGTATGCGTCGCCTGGCATACGACCGGCGTCGCCAAGCTCGAGCAGGTCATGCGGACCGAGCTCACGGTCGGCGGCAGCGGCCAGGCCGCCGATACCGATCAGTTTCCCAAAGTTCTCAACGCCACGATCGGCACCAAGTTCAAGGTCATCACCGGCTATCCCGGCGGCAACGACGTCGACCTGGCCATGGAGCGGGGCGAAGTGATGGGCCGCTGCGGCTGGTCATGGTCGAGCGTGATCGCCACCCACAAGAGCTGGCTCGATCAAAAGCAGATCAACGTCCTGGTGCAGCTGGGGTTGGGCAAGCATCCCGATCTGCCGAACGTTCCCTTGGTCATGGATTTTGCCAAGAACGACGAGGAGCGCCAGATCTTCAAGCTGGTCTTTGCGCGCCAGCCCATGGGACGACCGTTCCTGGCTCCGCCCGGAATTCCGGCGGATCGTGTTGCCGCTCTGCGCAAGGCGTTCATGGACACGATGAAGGATCCGACGTTCCTTGCCGAGGCGGAGAAAGCCAGGCTCGAGATCAATCCGGTTTCCGGTGAAGCCGTCCAGTCGATCGTGCAAGACATCTATCGAACGCCGAAGCCGATCGCGGACAAGGTGGCGGACATGGTCAACCACTAGCTTTAAGGCGCCGCCCGCGATCGTTGAAGCGGGGGCCGATCGGTAGTATCAAGCATCAGTCTTTGTTCGCGGGGCCGGGTCGGAGCGTCATGCGCGCAATTGTGCCGAGCATCGGCTCGAGATTCAGGAGCCGTCTCGTCAATTTCTCCGTTGCCCTCGTCGCTACGATCGTCAGCTATTTCCTGATCGAGGCATTGTTCTTTCGGGTTATCCTTCCAGTGGCCGACCCGAGCGTCCGCCCGCAGCTGCCGGAAACCCCGGGCGTCCTGGCGCAGAGCAGCAAGGCGCATTTCGTGCCCCGCGACTACGTCGCCATCCTCGGCGATTCCTTCGCCGAGGGACTGGGCGATGCGCTTCTGGCCGCCGGCAACAATGAAGCGCGCGCCTTCCATGCCGCCCATGTCATTCACGACTTGACCGGTAGGGACGTCGTCAGCTTTGGACGCGGCGGCGCGGGCAGCGCGGAAGGCCTGGTCCGGCAACCCGCGCACATTCTGGCCGGCAGCCGCTGCCTGATGTTCCCGACCATCGAGGACCCCGATCGAATCTTCGCGTATTTTTACGAAGGCAACGACATCCAGGACAACCTCGCCTTCGGAAGGAAGGTCGCGCAGGCATTCGGACACTCGGACCGGGAGGCCATCGACGCCTATCTATCGGACGTCTATGGCAGCTTCGCCGCATGGCGATGCCACCTCCATCTGTTCGATGTCGCGGCGAGGATGGCGCGCTTCTTCTACGAATATTACGTCGCCGGCGTGGACCCCTTCGGCTATCAATATACGCCCGGCGGCAACCGCCTTCTGGTGGGCGAGGATACGATCGACGCGCCCGCCCCGCTCGACGGGCCCGCGGTCGAGGTCAGCGACGCGGACATCGCGGCCGGGATGATGGTCTTCGACCGTTCACTGGCCTGGCTGAGGGCGCGATTTCCGAACGTGCCGATTACCGTGGTTTACATACCGACGATATTGTCGATCTATCATTTGACCGGACCCGCTTATCGCTATGCCATCCAGCCGAGAGACGAAGGCAAGTCCGACTGGGCGACGGTCGCGCAGATCACCAGGAACAGCGACCTGCTTTGCAATCTGGTACGGAGCGCATCCTCCCGCCATCAGGCGGGCTTCTTCGATACCAGGCCGGGACTGCGCGAGGCCGCTGCGATGCGGCTGCTGCACGGGCCCATCGACTGGGAGCACTTCAACGAGCAGGGCTACCGAGCCCTCGGAGGACTGCTGGCGGACCGCATGGACCATGCGCGCGTCGATCCCTGCGGTTGATCGGCGGGCGCGCGGCGCGGACTTCGACGTCAGTCCGTAGGGTGGGCAAAGGCGCGCGCGCAGACAAGTTTACGCAGTCTGCGCAAGCTTGACTGCGCCGCGCCGTGCCCACGCGTCGCGGATTATTCTCCGAAAGCGCCACTGGTATCTCCGACATGACCACCCCAATCCGGCGGCAGCACTCCCTGTGTCACATAGCGGTGGAAGCTGCTGTGCGGCCAGTCGCTTACCTGGGAGACATGTCCATGCTTCACGGGATTGAAGTGAATATAATCAACATGGCGCTCCAAGTCGGCATCGTCGCGAATGGCGTGCTCCCAGTAACGACGTTGCCAAATTCCCCTCTCGCGTCGTGCGATCTTACTGAAGCTGGGCTGCATATCGCCGGGAAGCCCGCGCGAAAATCCGCTCTTAATTAAGCTCCACCTTAGTGAAAAATCGGCATCGCCCTGCGGTAGCGACCAGATGGCATGCAAGTGGTCTGGTAGCACGCAAATTGCGATCGTCTCGAACGTACATCGTTTCTGAACAGACGTGTAGATACGCCGCAGCCGGTCGATGTGCCGCACGAGGCGGTCACTCGACCTGTCAGCGAGAGCGACGGTGAAGAAGAAAACGCCACCCTCGATGTATGCACGACGGTATCGCGACATCGCGACAGTATATCATCCATTGTGGCCGTGGAACGCGTGGGCACGGCGCGCAAGGGCGCGCCTTTGCCCACCCTACGGGGTCCGCTGCCCGCATGCGGCGACGAACGCGGCAATGCGGTCGATGATCTCGCGTCCCGACAGCAGCGGCGCGTGGCCCTCGTCCGGCACTTCGATCGTCTCGAGGCTCGCGCGCCGCGCGCGCATGGCTTCGACCGTCGCCGCCGACAGGATGTCGGAATTGCCGCCGCGCACGACCAACACCGGCACGCGCGCGAGCGCGTCGAATTCCTTCCACAACGGCGGCAGCGGCCGCTCCGGGCTCACGGTCTTGAGCGTGGTCGCCAGCTTCACGTCGTAATCGGGCACGATGCGTCCGCCGGCTTCCTTGAATGTCCGGCGCGCGAACGCCACCCAGTCGTCGCCGCTCAATTTGGGGAACTGGTTGCCGAACAGCCGCCGCATGATGTCCGCGCCTTCATGGAAGCTCGCCGGCCGCGGCAGCTTGCCGACATAGCTCTTGATCCGCATCAGGCCCTTGGCCTCGATGACCGGGCCGATGTCGTTGAGGACGCAGCCCGCGATCGCGGTCGGTCGGGCGGCGGCGAGCAGCATGGTGAGAATGCCGCCACGCGACGTCCCGACGAACACCGCCCGCGCGATGGCGAGCGCGGTGAGCACCGCCAGAACGTCGCCGAGCTCGACCTGAAGGTTGTAATTGGCGGGATCGCGGTCATAGTCCGACCTGCCGCGGCCGCGCGCGTCGAGCGCGATCACGCGCCGCGGCGTCGCCGGATCGCCGGCCAGTGCGCCCGCCAGCGCTTCGAAATCAGTCCCGGCGCGCGCGAGCCCCGGCAGGCAAACGACCGGCAGCGCGGACGCAGTGCGCGCGCCGTAGCTGCGCACGTGAAGCTTCAGCCCGTCCGGCGCGGCGACGAAGCTGCTGGTCCCGGAGTTGGTCGTCATGCCCGCAGGAAGTGTAGGGTGGGCCATAAGGGCGTTACGCCCGTCTTTCGACGGGCTATGGGCGCGGTCCCCGAACTCCCATCGCTCGGCGCGCACAGCGCAGCGCCGTGCCCACGCGTGAAACATCGCCGCAGAGCAACGGATGACGCGTGGGCACGGCGCACGCAGCCGGTGCGCGTGTCAAGGCTGGCCGCGTGAGTGCGTGCGCCTTTGCCCACCCTACACTCTCACATTGCTCAATTCTGCGTCGCGCCGCGGCGCAGGTCGGCCTCGATCAGGAGCTTCGTGCCGCCGCCGAAGCGCACGCGGTAGACCTGCAGATTCTCGAGCACCCGTTGCACGTAGTTGCGCGTCTCGGAGAACGGAATCCGCTCGACCCAGTCGATCGGGTCGACCTTCGGATCGCGCGGGTCGCCAAATTTTGCGATCCATTCCTGCACCCGCCCGCGTCCGGCGTTGTAGCCGGCGAAGGTGAGAATGTAGGAGCCGCGATAATCGACCAGCAGGTCGCCGAGCTCGGCCGCGCCCAGCTGCACGTTGTAGGTCTGGTCGCTCAGCAGCCGCTTCTCGTCGTAGGCCGCGCCGAATTTCTTGGTGACGTAGCGCCCGGCGGCGGGGGTGACCTGCATCAGGCCCATGGCGCGCGCGCTGGAGACGGTTTTCGGGTTGAAAGTGCTCTCCTGGCGGGCGATGGCGTAGGTGACGGCGGGCTCGATCGCCGGTCCGATGGCGCGGTACTCGGGGATTCCGACGTTCGGAAATGCATAATGCTCGAGCGGCATCCCGCGCCCGAGCGCCCCCTTGCCGAGCAGCAGCATGGCGCGCGCATCGTGATTGCGCTCGGCGACCTCGCCGACCGCCACGAGCATGACGGCATCCGTCCCCCGTTCGCCGAGATCGGCCAATGATCCGGCAATCAGGTCGCGCTCGTCGACGTTGTAGAGCAGCTCGATCGCCCGCACGAGCTCGCGCCTGGCGGCGCCGTCGCGCCGATCGGCCGCGGGCTCGGGCGGAGGACGCAGCACGATCTCCTTGTGGCCGAGCCGCGCGCGCGCGATCTGGCCGTAATAGGCGGTGGAATAGCGCGCCGCCGTCTCGTAATGGCTTCGCGCCTCGCTGTTGCGGCCGAGCGCCTCGGCGGCGCGCCCTTGCCAGTAGCCCGCGCGCGCCAGCGAAATCGGATTGCTGTTGCCGACGGCGACCTTGGTAAAATGGCCGAGCGCGACGGCCGGATCATGGAGGAAGCGCAGCGCGATCCAGCCGGCGGTGAACTGATGCTCGGCGCGATAATTCTCCCTGCTCGGGATGGCGGCATCGCGCGCGATGCGATAGGCGGTCTTGTAGTCTTCGAGGTCGAGAAGCTTGCGCGACACCAGCCGCCGCTCGATCCACCATTGGTCGGTATCGATCGTCTGCCCGTGGTCGGACGGGATGGACAGGATCAGCTCGGCCGCCTCGGCCGCCTTGTCGGCGCGGCGCAGAAGCCGGACGCGGCTGAAAATGTAACCGATGTCGTGGCGCTGCACCTCGGCCGGCACCGCGTCGAGCAAGGCCTTGGCATCGGCGGCCTTGCTGATCACGGCGATGCGCGCCTTGGCGATGACCGGGGCGTTGCCGCCGGCGCGATCGGCCGAGTGCAGGGCGCCCTCGATGTCTTCCGCATAAAGCCGCATGTCCATGCGGGCCTTGTGGTCGGCCGGCGTGAGCACGTCCTTGAACACGTCGAGCGCCATGCTCTCGAGATCGCCGGAGAAGGCGTCGTAGCGCCAGGCCTCGCGGACGATGCTTTGCGCCGCCGCGCGATCGCCCAGCAGCAACAGCGCGCGGGCGAGCGCAAACTTGCCCTTGGTGGTGGTCGGCTTGTCCTTACTGAAGAACGCGCGCACGAAGGCGGGATCGAGGCGGTCGGTCCACAGCGTCGCCTCGGCGCGCCGGCGCAGCAGTCCGATCGCCGGCCAACTCGGATTCTCGGCGATGAAGGCCATGTAGCGTTTGAGCTCGATCGACTCCGTTTCGTCGCCGCGCAGGATCGCCCATTCGACCAGCTTGCGGGCGACCGGATCGCTGATCGTCCTTTCCAGGTCGGCGGCCTCTGACGTCCTGCCTTTGCGCGCGGCGGCGATGGCCTCCCTGAGAGCGGCGACATCGGCGGAGGAGATCGGTTCGCTGGTCGCGGCGGCGAGGCGGGCCGCAGCGGCGGGACGCGGCGCGGTCGACTTTGCATCCGCCTTGCTGCCCGCTTTCGCCGTCGGTTTTGCGCTGGCGCTCGCGGGCGCGCCGGCGGGGCGCGGCTTAGGGAGCGGAACCGCCACGACCGGCTGCAGCGCGAGGGCGAGCGCCGTCACGGCAACGAGGCCCACCGGCAGCAGCTTGGGAGCTCGCATGGGATTGGGCATTCGCGCGGTCAAGGTGCCGTCCCGGGAATGAGGGGAGTCGGAAGCCGCGGACCATCGTCCGCGACCGCGGCAAAAAGGCGGCGGCGCCTATCGACCTCGGGGTTCGCCCGGGTTTAGCCCGCCCCGGTCCGCCTGGCCCGGGCCTTCCGCTGCGCTCCCTGTGGGCTACCGGGCTGGCAGGGCCGGATATATCGGCGGGGGCTATCTTCGGAGCCCGGTTCCCGTTAACAATGGTGACGGTCTGAAAAGGTGGCCCGTCGTGGCCCCGGTGGCGCCATTAAGCGCGGTTATGCGTCTTCCGACGCCCTATGGCGAATCCGGCGCCCCGGTCCCGCACTCCGCTGCGCTTCTGCGGGCTGTCGCCGCCGCGCTACCGCGCCGGCGCCGTCCGGCTCGGATGCCAACGAATCAGAGGATCGTATCATGACCGCAAAGACGAGCTTCAAGGGCTCGTTCACCGCGCTGGTCACTCCCTTCGGCAACGGCTCGCTCGACGAGAAAGCCTTCCGGGGTCTGGTCGATTGGCAGATCGCCGAAGGCACCGACGGCCTGGTCCCGGTCGGCACCACCGGCGAAAGCCCGACGCTGTCGCACGAGGAGCACCGGCAGGTGGTCGAGTGGTGCGTCGAGCAGGCGAGCGGCCGCGTTCCCGTGATCGCGGGCGCGGGCTCGAATTCCACCAAGGAGGCGATCGAGCTCGCCCGGCACGCCGAGCAGTCCGGTGCCAATGCGGTGCTGGTGGTTACGCCGTACTACAACAAGCCCACCCAGGAGGGGCTCTATCAGCACTTCAAGGCGATCAACGACGCCATCGGGATTCCCGTCATCATCTACAACATCCCGGCCCGATCGGTGATCGACATGTCGGTCGACACCATGGCGCGCCTGTTCGAGCTCGAGAACATCGCCGGCGTCAAGGATGCGACCGCGAACGTCGTGCGCGTCTCGCAGCAGCGCGCCGCAATGGGCGAGGGGTTCAATCAGCTCTCGGGCGAGGACGCCACCGCGCTCGGCTTCATGGCGCACGGCGGGCACGGCTGCATCTCGGTGACCGCGAACGTCGCGCCGCGGCTGTGCGCCGAGTTTCAGGACGCCTGCCTGAAGGGCGATTACCGGACCGCGCTCGCCCTGCAGGACAAGCTGATGCCCCTGCACACGGCGCTCTTCATCGAGACCAATCCGGCGCCGGCGAAATATGCCCTGTCCGTGCTCGGCAAGTGCGCGGATACGGTGCGCCTGCCGATGGTTCGGCTCGCCGAGAGGACGAAAGCGGCGGTCCGCGCCGCGATGGTGCATGCCGGCTTGATCAATTAGGCGCCCGCGCCAAATGTAGCCAAATGTAGGGTGGGCAAAGGCGCGCACGCAGACAAGTTTACGCAGTCTGCGCAAGCTTGACTGCGCCGCGCCGTGCCCACGCGTTTCCGGCCTGTCGAGCTCGACGCGTGGGCACGGCGCTGCGTCGGTGCATGTGGCGCGTTGTGAGTCCCGGAGTCGCGCCTTTGCCCACCCTACATGCTCGCGGCAACGATTCGCGTGGGCACCATCGCCACATTACGTTTGCGCCGATCGGGGCGCCGGCAGGGGACCGGGATTGGCGGCCAAATCGGACAGCAACCAGCGCGTCGTCGCCCACAATCGCCGGGCGCGCTTCAACTATGAGATCGGCGAGACCTTCGAGGCCGGCATCGCGCTCACGGGGACGGAGGTGAAATCGCTGCGCCAAGGCAAGGCGACGATCGCCGAGGCCTATGCCGATTCGCGCGGCGGAGAGATCTGGCTCGTAAACGCCAACATCCCGGAATATCTGCAGGGCGGCCGCTTCAATCACCCGCCCAAGCGGCCGCGCAAGCTCCTGCTGCACCGCCGCCAGATCGACAAGCTGACGGGAGCGGTGGAGCGCGAGGGCATGACGCTCGTCCCGCTCAAGCTCTATTTCAACGACAAGGGGCGCGCCAAGATCGAGCTTGCGCTCGCCCGCGGCAAGAAGCTCCACGACAAGCGCGAGGCCGAGAAGAAGCGCAGCTGGGAGCGCGAGCGCGGCCGACTCATGCGGGCAAAGGGATAAAGCGCCGCCGCCGCGCTGCAAAGAAAAAGTAGGGTGGGCAAAGGCGCGCACGCAGACAAGTTTACGCAGTCTGCGCATGCTTGACTGCGCCGCGCCGTGCCCACGCGTTTCCGGCCTGGCGAGCTCGACGCGTGGGCACGGCGCTGCGGCGGTGCATGTGGCGCGTTGTGAGTCCGAGGGTCGCGCCCATAGCCCGTCGAAAGACGGGCGTAAACGCCCTTATGGCCCACCCTACATGCTCCCCAACGGAGAGAGGCGCCGCGCGAAAGCGAAAGCCCCGGGCTTGCGCCCGGGGCTTCTTTGCGTAGCTGGTGTCCCGTCGGCTCTCAGTACTACCTGCCGATGCCGAAGCTGTAGTTCATGCCGACGCGCCAGATGTGGTCGGTAAGCCGAACCTCGCGCGGGCCAATGATGTTGGCGGTAAGGATGTTGCCGGGAATGATGGAGTTGAAGGTGGTGAAACGGCCGAGGTCGACGTAGAGATATTCGGACTTGATCGACCAGCCGTAGCCCAGCGCGTATTCCCAGCCGCCGCCGATGGTCCAACCGCCTT
>WNFC01002301.1_pt1 | contig 20531 bp, 21 predicted proteins | sample 5400541 | NCBI WGS metagenome assembly WNFC01 (sample SAMN13153342, study PRJNA577476) | soil metagenome | isolation source: 120 cm saprolite under Douglas fir tree site 2 hole 2 replicate 1 | place: USA:California | collected 2015-04-18
CCGCTTGGTTGAAGGAAAAGCAGGCCCCGGCTGCCGCCTCGCAGCGCATCGGTTCACCAAGGGTCGCTGCATAGTGCCTAGTCTGAGCGCAGTTGTCTGGCGCGGCGGGAAAACGCGAGAATCAGAAGCGTGGCGCTGAGAGCGAAATAGATGAGGCCGTAACGCAACGCTAGGGGCATGGTCTCTGTTTGCAGTCTTCTGGAGACGGCGGTATCGGGTCACATGTAGCAACGAAGGATGCACGCGCTTCATGCCGCTCTGGCTCCAAGATTTGGATCGACTCCCACGCTTCGAACTTCTTTGTGCCTGTGCGACTGCTATTCCCTACATCCCAGGTCGTGCTAACATCCTTTGACTCTGCGCCGGTAAAAGTCAGCGCCTCTACGAGTCCCTTGGTACCGTCACTGCGGACAAATCTATAGGAGACTAGGCCAGGACCATCGACAGAGATCCTGCCAGAGAATCGTACCGAGGCTGGGCAGAGCCCGCGATACGTTGGTGGCTCGGCTTTGAGAGTAACAGCTACAACATGAGGGCCTGCTCCTGTTGGCGGCTGCTCCTGCAGACCTACCTTGACCTCGTAAGGGTAGGTTCTTACCGCGCCAACCGAATCAGATGGCCCGGTTGTAAAGGCGAGGTGATAAGTTCCGTTGGCTGTTATTTTAATGAACCACATAGCCTCAAAGAGGTTGTTGTCGCGAGAGAGGTTACAGACCAAACCGTGTCTGACGTCTGTAACCCCTACGAGGTGCGTCGACGTCGCGACGCGTTTCCGCCCCTCATCATCTTCTAGGACTATCTGCTCACTTTGCCTCTCCTCGGCGGAGGTGCAGTCGTATTCTCCATTAAGGTCGTGAGGTCCTCCCCTTGCGCTAAACTGATCAGTGAACGGTCTGTAGGTAGGAACCGAGCCGTCGATTGAAACCGATGTTCTCCCTATCCCATTCGGATCATGGGCGGCGACCGTTAAGAGGACTTCGGGCATGCAAGCGAGGGGAGCATTTGGATTGGATGCGTCGAACACGCAACTGCCAGTAAACGACCCCTGCTCCTCTCGACTAACGTAGAGGACACCCCTGGCATCCCAGACCGGTTTGACTTCAAGCTTTTGCCCACCTCCGAGGAAAAATTGGACAAGCCTATCCCGCGAGACTTCCTGCCCTTGTTGGTTGGGATGCATGGTCCCGCGGAAATTTCCTTGAGTGCGGTACGACTGTTTTCCTCTTACAATCCAGTTATCTGGCGCGCAAGCACCATGCGTGGAGTAAGCTGACATGATAGACCCTACGTAATTCCAGCCATCCTTTTGATGGTTTTGCACGGCCTCAGCTACCTTCGCATTCAATGGTATAACCACATGGTTAAAAAGCCATTCGGATTCCCTTTCAGTTATTCCGTCAAAGTCCAAACGTGGATGAAGTTCGACGAAGTCAACTATGATTCCGTCATACCCGAAATCCTCAAGGAGTCTCTTAGCTATGTCCTCAGCTCCCCGCAGCATGTGACAGAAGTTTCGTGATTCATCGTGGGTTGGGTCGAAGTACTCTGTGATGTAAACCGATGACGGGTTTACTTTAAGGTTGTCCTTGATGGCCGCATCTAGTGTATTGAATTGTTGAGGGAGGTTTTTTATCTTCTCACCCACCCCTATTACATTATTCCTGATCCATTCATTCAGATCGTGAGGATATGAATCACTTGTCTTGTAGCAGTCTTCCAGAAGAGCACAAATCAAGATGAGGGGAACAAAACCTACATCGTTGCCACCAGCCGAAATCATTAGTGCGTCGACCTGCTGACCCGATGTAAGTTGATGCGCCGCTTTGAGCTGTTCAACAGTATCGGAAATCGTCGCACCCGAGCAGGCTAAATTCACGAACCTGACTCGGGTATCAGGGTCTCTGTCCTCTATCTCCTGGGCCGCCATTGCGGGCCCCGACCTAGCAGACCGATGGCAAGGTTCATCCTGCCATTTTGCCGGCTCTTTAATACATGGTACCGACAAAATTCCTACTTTACAGGTGCCCCACACGGTAGGGCTGTCGGGGTTGCCTTCGCCCGACGCGGGAGAATCACCTACAGAAACAATGAGTATTTCCTGCTTTTTTGCCGTAAAGACGTCACTCGTCGCACTGGATAGCCCCGCTGAAGTCGCCACCAAGGTGTAGCCCTCGCCAGGTTTATCGATACTTAGGTCGGGAAAACGGGCCACGCCATTCACAGCATTCACTGTGGTTGTGCCCAGCAGAACACCTGCGCTTGGATTAGCACCCAGGGCCATCCTGATGGCGTTGCTCGCACTTGCAACCGTGTTTCCTCCGGAGTCGAGCACCGCGATTTGGATTGCCGCGCTAAACGTCACCCCCGCTACTGTATGGCTCCCTGGCTCAACGGTGAAAACGAGTCGAGATGGAGTTCCTGGTATGACGTTGAAGGGTGCGCTCTCCGCGCGAACTGAAAGATTGGATGAACTCGCCACCAGAGTGTAGCCGCTCGCCGCTTTGTCAATCGTCAGACCGACAAAGGTTGCTACGCCTCTCACTGCGTTAACTGTTGCTGTGCCAGAAAGCCTCCCGCGCCCCGAGTTCGTCCCGATTCGGAGAGTCACCGGAGCGCTCGCACTTCGATGAACTCGCCCACGGGAATCCAGGATGGATACTTTAACCGCGCTTGCGAAAGTCGCTCGTGCGGTGATAGTCGACGGCTGCACTGTAAAGGAAAGCTCAGTAGCTTGCCCGTTTACCTCGATCGCCACCAAGGACAATAGCAACACTACGATAATTGACGCAGCGACACGAATTCCGTTGTGAATGAATAACAGAGACCTGCGCGTTGGTTCCTGCTCCCGAAGGTGATTTTTCACTTGGTGATCTGTTCTGGTCAAAACCAAAAAGTTTTCGAATACAATCCCCATATTTTTGGACAAGAAGATTCTTGTAATCATTGGAGTCTCGCTATCTGCGACCGTCATCGACAAAGTTCCAAACGAGCATCCCGGCAAAGGAGGGCGGACGGCTAAAGACATGCTTCATTTGAGCTGCACGTCTATACGTACAGAGAACGAGGGAAGAATCTGCAAACCCGCAGCTTCCCGGAAATGTGAAGTGCCCTTTAGAATACGCATTATTCTCGTTGCCATGGACGCTCTTTTCAAAGCTGTCGGTCGTCGGTGAACTTTCTTCGGGCTTGCCTCACGCAGGCTGAAGCGCGAGTGGATAATGCAGACCTGGGGCCTTTGTGAGGCGTTAGCAGAACGATTACTCTCAGACAGTGTAAGAGTCAAGAACTTTTATAGTCACTAATAGTACTAGACGGAGAAACGCGGCGTCACGAACGGAGCGAAAAACAGCAACGTTAATCCCACCGCCGTCCAAGGCAGCGGAGTCTCAAAATAGCCGCCGCCATCCGAGTGCCACACCAAGAAGCCGGATTCTGAGAACCGGCGTTGAGCCCGCGTAAGTTATTGAAAACCCGTGAAAATTTGACGCCTATAACAGAAAAAGTGTTATCGGAGGCAGCTAAATCCGTTAGACGACTGTTAGACAAGCGCCCGATGGGATTATTTCACTTGGAAGGAGGCGGGTCAATCCTCGTCCAAGAATTGCCGTGCCCTGTTGCTCCGCTCTCGACGAGATTGTCCCAGAGGGCTCCACACTTCGGACATTTATACGAAGTGGTGATTTCGAGCCAGCGCGTTCTACCAGCACCCCCTTCGTTACGAACTGGGTCGCCATCATGTACGAGCGTGTTCCGATGTTCTGTGCTCGCGTGGAGAAGGCGGCAACCGGAGCACAAGTTTTCAGGGTTCATCACAAACGTCTCCGAACGCTGAGGCTTTACTTTTGCAATGTCGCAAAGTCATCCGAAGTAGGTTTGTCTTTATGCGACCAATTGAATGCAAACACTCGCGCTCGTTCAATTAAGAAATCTTCGGGCTTCATTTTTCTCGGATGCTCGTCACCCGGAAAGCCCGTTTCCTGATTTACTACAATCGAGTTTAACAGCGGATATCGTTTCTTCTCGCAGTAAAGGAAAATCAAGTGGAGGGCGTTGTTTTGTCCGAACCTAGGAATTCCAACTAGACCTTCAAGGTCACTGTATGTAAGGAATCGTTGCATTCTCGCGGCCAACGCTAAAACCGGCCAGATTATGACTGCTTGTTCGTGTTGGGTCATTCGGATGCCCTTAACTAGCCAGCAAGCAACGCCACAAAGCTCGACTGAGCCAGTATCAGGCTTGTGCTTGTGGTGTGGATTTCGCCAGTGTGAGGAAAATATTTACGACAGCAACCACAAAGATGCACGCGAAGCAATATGCCTGCCCTTCCGAGAATCCCTCCGCATGTGCCTTTTCAACAGCCACTTGTTGCCGCGCCAGCACACGGCTTTCTCTCAAGTCGAGCCAGCGTTGAAATTGGCGTACCAGACTGACAAGTGCTTTGTAGATTCCGCTGAAAATCACGTTTAGCGCAGGCAAGCTGCCAATCAGAATTGAAAGCTCTTTCAACAGACCCATCTCAGCACCCCTCGGGCACCCGCTATGTCCGCAACACGGGCGGCCCTTATCCCCGTTCCACATCATGACCCCAATGGCCCACTTCTCGCGGCGACACGCTCTGCTTTGTAGGTTGCTGACCAGCAGGTATCCCTTCACTCATCATGGCGGCTTGCAGATTTCCGCCCCTTCCGCATCGCGGGCAGAAGAGCGGCGGGGTGTCGTGGTAATTTTCCATCGTGTATTTGATTTCTTCCGACTCATACGGGCAGTCTGGACCATTGCACGCCCAATGGAACGACTTTCCGCTGGGATGTTCAACCTTACGCAGTTGCACGGGGCACCTCCCCCGTTTCCTATTTTACTCCCGGTCAATCTTGTTCGGGTATAATCTGCCTCTCGCTGACGATGATTCGCGAATGCCAATTCTGGTGGAACTGGTGGGTCAACTTCGCTGTTGCGGCGGGCACTTTGCTACTGGCCGTCATAGCCTTGTTTGGTGATAAGTTGCGGGCACGGTTATTCCCGCCGCGATTGAAACTGACGATACGGGGAAAGGAAGGCGAGAAAACGCAACTGTGGGACCAGAATGGTCAGTTTTTGGATGAGACACGGTACTACTACATTCTGGTTTCCAATTCTCGACGCTGGTCGCCTGCCGAACAAACCCAAGTGTTTCTCACACGCATTGAGGTGCCGGGTCCTAGCGGTGACCTTCAGATGAAATGGTTCGGAGATATCCCTGTACGATGGCGCAACCAAGAGTTTGTACCGCTTCTTAGGACGATAGGCCCCGATACTGACTGCGATTTCTGTAGAGTGGAGAAAAAGGGAGTATTAGTCCTTATGCCGCTCGTGCCTGCAAACAATTTCCCTGTCGTTTGGAAAGGAAGTTGTAAATTTGTCGCGACACTTCAGGCGCGTTCGCAGGTCGCAGATTCACAAATATTTCGGGTTCTTGTCGCGTGGGACGGCCAATGGGACGACGGCGTCGAAGAAATGAAGCAGCACCTACAGATTAAGCCAGCTTAATCCTGAAGCGTCGGTTACGCTGCCAGCAACTGACCGTCTTTGACTCCCGGTCGAATCTCAAGGCCGCCCGATTTGGGAGATGGCCCTCCCCCACTGGTCATAATCCCGAACGATTGGAATAGTTGAAAGGTCCAGACGTAGGAATATCTGAGTCCGATCGATAGGTTGGAAGCGTGGCAACTTGCTAATACAAGTTTCATGCATGCATCAGTGTGCCTGATCCATCACAAAACTCAATGCAGTGTTTGATTCTTTCACGGCTTCCAGATTATCGTGGGCGTGTTGTGGTAGGGGCGCGGGTGTAGAATGATCGTCCCCACTATGACCGCCCCGGCTCACATTCCGTCGTGGATTTATGTGCTGATTGGCTGGATCGGGGGCATAGTCGCAGCGGTCATCGGCTCTTGGGTCGCCAACAAGATTAAGATTTATCAGGACGAACGGAAATCCCACCGCGATGATCTCAAACAGCGCGTCTTGATTCCGCTTCACGATGGTCTGGAGCAACACTTTAAGCCCTTGGTTTTCAATCTGAGGCCAGCAGTTACGGTTGGCATGGGCGTGACCACGCATTTTGATGAAAAGGCGAAGGCCACTGAAGAGCAGACAGAACAAGGAGACGTCCTGCTCTCTCCGTTTCCAGGCAGCACAGTGTTTGGTTCCCTCGATGCTGTGCTCCTTGAGGATGCAAAGAAAAATCATTTCTCGAAGCAGATGGCGGAGGTAGATAGATTTGTACAGCGATGGATTACATACGCATCCGAGTGCCACGCTTGGGTGTCTAGGATTGCGAGGGAGATTTTGGCGGGATCAGGACTGCCTGCATTCCCGCTGAAGGATATGGGGCCGGATATCCAGCCTGTGGTCACTCACTTCCGCTTGGCGGTTTTCGTCTATAAGCGTCTCTTCAAGCAGCACGCACCGGCCCTTCGCGTTGTACCAATGGAACCACATTGGACAGTGCAGGGGGAGGGTTGCACGGCAGCTTTGGGATCGAAGGAGCAGATGGATGGATTGGTCGCACAAATAGAAAAACTTCTTGAGTCAGAACAAGCGACCGCGCGAAGGCTTCTAAACATAGCAGGCGAGTTGCAAAATGACTTTCAAGAGTTGATGCCGAGGCTGGAGTACGCTATCGCAGCTCGTCGGCTTCGGCATCGGTGTGATCTCGTGACCTTCCGTGGCGCGTGATGCCCAGGGCTCAGGGGGGACTTGCTATGCCAGTTGATGCCTGTACGAGTACATTTGCGGACCTGGCCGCCGTCGTCATGCCCGGATACATGGCGCATTTACGCAAGGCGATGGCAGCCCCGCACCAGCTTGCCGACTTCAGCACGCCCGGCGTCGGTATGAGATCAATTCTCAAACGGCTCAAGCGGGGCAGTGATTTTGCGGGCTGCTACGTCATCATGCAAGAAGGTCGCCCGATGTACGTGGGCATTTCTCGCTGCGTTGTCAGTCGGCTACGGCAGCACTGCAACGGCACCTCGCACTTCTCGGCGACTCTTGCGTACTCGGTGGCCAAAAGAAAACTCAGCAGTGTGGGCAAAACTCACGGGGTCACACGAGACGCGGCGATGAAGGATGAAGCCGTGCGAGAAGCCTTCGATGTAGCACGGCAACTCCTGCGGGATGGCACCGTAGCATTTATCGAAATAGCCAACGCTGTCGAGCTTCACCTGTTCGAGGTCTACGCTGCCATAGAACTTGATACGGGGGAGTGGAACACGTTTCGCACCCATTAGGAGAGGCAGTTTGCGCCCATGCCAGTCACATTAGAGATCAAAACCGAGGAGGCTGCCGTCAAGGCGAAACGGAAAGCGGCGGCACAGCGCGTGCTCGATTACTTTGATGGTAGCCTGCCCCCGTCGAGGTTGTTGTGCTTTTTGGATGATGACGACCCACTGACTCTTAAAGGTGAGCGCGGCGCTGCGAATCGCGGGCTTTACGGGCCAATTCACGACAGCACTCCGTTGGCCGACTGGCCGGACTACGTTACAAGCTGCATCTCGGTTGATGACGGCATTTCTCTTCCATTTCCGCGCGTCATCGATGACCTTGTTTATTTGTACGGGAGCACTTGCGCTAACGAAGTAGGTCTAACAATGACGTTGGCACACGAACTTCAGCATGCCATTCAACACGGGAATGCGCGCAACGTATGGGCCGTAAATGGTCTCGTCCCGCAACTCCCCAAAACGGCTATCGCTGCCCTGGGGTTGCAATGGGCTGATATTCCCATCGAACGAGAAACGCGGATCGTCTCCAAACGTGTGGCTGTCCATTTCTTTGGCGAGAAGCGGGTCACGCAATACATAGACGAGAAGATCGCCGAAGGCATTACCGACAGCGACGTTGCTGATTGGCAGTTCGTTCGCACGTTGACCGCATCAAGTTCAGTCGATCTCGCCACCTGCACGCAACAGCTTTTCAAGCGGATGAAGGGCTACAGGTCGAAGCTCGAAGCAGTCCTGCAAGAAAAGAAGGATGACCCGGACTTTGGTGACATTGATTTGGGTGAGTATTTTTGATGGTTGCAGCTATCTCTTGCAGCCATCATCGGCAACGACGGCGCTAACCAGGCCCATCCGGTGTTCCTGCCCGTTCACGTCACAGGCCCAACGAAAACGATCCAATGAAGGCCGATCTGGTAGAGCACTTGCTCACCAGGGATAAGATTGCTTTCCACATAGCTCACTGTTTTTTTTCCTCCTTTTTGCGGACGATTTTCAAACGTGCTACTGAACCGTCAGAGTCACCGTCGCGGATCGTTGAAGCTGATTGGACGTTCCCGTTACGGTGATTGTGTAAGTTCCGGTCGGCGTGCCCGGATTGTGTGTTCCACCACCGCCACCGCCGCATCCTGCAATCAAGGCAAGAACGCAAACGAGGATTGCGCCAAACAGGGGGACAAGGCGCAGCCTCTTCTTAGCTCTGAACACGAACGCGGCGGTCAGGACGAGCAACAACAGACACAGCGATAGAGGGAGAAACCACACGGGGCCACGAGGGGGCGACATCCAAAACACAGATGGCGCGGTAGTTGAAATTGTGAGCGTTGAAGTCATGGAGCCAGCGCCAGGCGTAACGCTGGCGGGCGACAAAGCACAGGTAGCGAGAGCAGGAGCCCCCGAACAGGTTAGGGATACGGCGTTTGAGAAAGCTCCGAATTGTGAGCCGACTGATACCGAATCGCTTGCTGACTGTCCGGCTCGAACCGATGCTGTCGGCTGCGCCATGCCTAAAGAAAAATCACTGACCGTGACCAGCACGGTGCTCGTGGGCAGAGAATTCTTTGCACCACTGTTGCTCACCGTCAAAGTTTCCGTATTCACACCGAGCGGACACATCAGACTTGCACTGGAGCCGCTTGCCGCGCCACAACTTCCCGACCAATTCAAAGTGACCGGGCAGCTATCGGGATCGACGCCGCTGCCAATGAGATTGACCATCGTTCCGGTCGGGCCTACGCCGTTGACCGCTTGATTTGCACCTGCGTTTGCAGAGGGCAAAGTTTTATGGACTGCCGCCAACGCATCGATCAATCCAAACCCTTCGATGTTGTTTGGGACGGATTGCAAAACTCCCGGTAGCGGAACTGCGGTGCTCGTAATGAAGTTCCGTAAATTCGTGCGGGCGGTCGCTGGCGCATTCACTGCTGAGCTTGAGAGTAGACAGGACGACGATTGCAACAGCAAGGCGGCAACGCCCGCCGCGTGAGGTGCTGCGGCGGAAGTGCCGGGGAAAAAGCAAGGTGTTTGTCCGAGAGCACACCCGCCCGTTGCGGTTGTGTTCGTTCCGTTCGTGCCAAATCCGGCTGCTCCGGTGACCGCCACATCATCAGTGGCCGTTACATCTGGTTTCATGCGAGCAGCCGCTTGCGGTGTTGCTTCGGTCGGCCCTTGGCTGCTGTACGGCTCAACCGAACCGCTGCAAACGCCCGATCCAGAACATTGCGTCTGATCGATTGCACCGACTGACACCACGCTAACAGGCGAACCCCCCGCATCTGCTTGAGCGGGTACGCTTCCTGAGGGCGTGTAGAAGTTCATGTTTTGAGAATTTCCGGTAGCAGAGTTGATGATGAACATATCGAAATTCCGCGCTGCGGCTGCGTTGACCGAGTTCTGAACCAGGATTCCCACTTGTTGTGTGGCTCCGCTGTTATTCGCGTAAGCCAAGGCCTCAACTGGAGGCTGTGTTCCTGTACTCGGGTTCACGCTGCACCGCAATGGGCTGACCAGCGTATTGTTCTGCACCAAATAGAGAAAGAGGTCGTAATCGTTGGTTGAAGCGGAGAACGGGTCGTTCCATGAAAGAATAACCGTCAACGTGGCTCCGGTCGGAAGCTGAAGGAAATTGGCAATACTTGGGCCAAAGTTAGTTGCATCTTTTGTGTTTGCCGTCGTCTGGAAAAGCTGCACATCGCCTGTGCCCGATGCGCCACCCTGCGATGGAGGGCACGCGAGTGTGAGATTCTGGCCAGAATCAGTCCACGGTTCACCCCAATGATCGAATGCTTGGTTGGCCACCGCTGTGAAGTATCCCCGTATAGGATTGCTGTCGGTGTTCAAGTCGGTAGCTGTGTTTGTCGAGACGGGGCTGGTGCCGTCAAACGGAAGGCTGCTGAGAAAACTGATGTCGTCCACTACTACATCTGTGTTGGCCGCCAGGAAATTGACCGCTTGCTCGAATGAAAGAGAAGTTCCGTCTGCCGCATTTGCGAAGTAGAGTTGCGCTCCAGGCGCGAGATCGTGGACGATTTCCAGCATCGCCGTCCCTTCGGCGTTGACACCCAAGGGACCATCGGGCTGCAGGTGATCCTCAAGGTCCGGGTTGGACGCCGGAAACGACTGTGCAATGATTCCCCCACTAACGGACGTGAGTATTCCGTTGGCATCGCGTGTTCCTGTCGCACTCGGTAGATCGCCCGAATTGATCGGGCTTGGCGTGGCCGCCGTGGGAGGACAAGTCGTACAACCTGTTGCGAAAATGCCCCCGATTCCACCAGAAATGACGCCAACGCGCACACCAGTACCGTCCAGCCCAAACTGCTGGCGCACCAAGTTGGCTTTCAAGATGCCGTCCCCTTGGGAATCAACGGAACCCGTGCTCTTAACGCCGTAATCCGGCAACCGGATGTAGCGGACGAACGGGAGCGAAGCAACTTGGTCAATCATGGTGATCGGCAACAGGGCCTGCACTGTCGGAACTGCCGTCAACACTTCGCCCTTTGCCTTATCGGGATTTGGGCGACCAATGATCTCGACCTTTACCCCGAGAGCCTGTAAGCTCTCCAAATTGGCGGCGGTGATCTCTCTGACCTCAATGTAGACTTGCACCGCCGCATCGTTAGTAATGCGCATCTGTCCGGCGCGAACTGCGTCACGGATGGACTTGGGAAGTGTCTCCACATCGAAGCGCGGTGGTGGTTCGATTCTTTCTCCGGGAGCGGGCGGCTGAGTGCGCTGCGAAGCAGCCCGCCGCAAGTCGGCCAACTGTGTACTTAGTTTCGGATGTTTGTGCTTGGCTAAGACGGTGGCGCTCGCCTGGGCACGCGCCGCATCATCTTGACCCTGAGCGAAAGCCGGAACCGCTAGGAGCGCGAGGGTTAGCACGATCTTGTTCATTGGGGATTGCGCCTCCGTCGTTTCACGGTATGGCATGGCTCCGCCAGCGTCCATAGATCGACAATGGCCCTGTCGCTAAATAGTTACTTTAATTGAATATATGCTGTGTGAACGCGGGGGGACGTTCCCAGGCACGTTCCTTCTTTGTCGTGTCTACTGGCTACTTTTGTGATGTGAATTCGGCAGCACACAAGAGAACAGTACTGGCTACTAGCGCGCCCAACCGGCGGGCCCACCCGCATGCTGCAACGCATCCTCTAAGTCATCGCGCTGCTTCTTCAATTCCGCGATTTCCTTTTTCTTCTCCTCGATAGCCTTGCGATGCTCGTTAATCTCTTTCCGCGTGACGCTTTCCTTCATCGTCGTGCTCGGATTGGGGTAATACTGGACCGACCCTAGGTTAAGTTCCCGTTGCAAAATATCCAATTCCGTTTGAGCGGTTCTGATCTTGTAATCGATTTCAGCAAACTGTTTTTTCCAATCCGCCTCATTCTTCTCGTGGTGTTCAGTTTCCAAATTCGTTGATTCAGCGTCTGCGGGAAGGTCGGTCTCGGGTTCGCTCCCAGAGTTCCGCTTCAAATCTTCCAGGCGGTCTTCGAGATCGGTGAGTTTTTGCTCGGCTTCTTGGACCTCAGCTTCCTTCTCAGCTAAGCGGTTCCCTATCCCCACAAGCTCCGATGGTTTGTTTCTCCGGGACGGCGACTCCGGGTTGGAGTATTCCTGTTGTGCCTTGAGCCTCTGGTCTCGGCGAAGCAGTTCTGCATCCTTGCGGGCATGCTCCAGATTCTCTTTCTCTTGCGCCAGCGCATTCTCTAGGTCCTTTGCCTCACGGTTGAGTTTGCGCCCGCTAGTCGTCTCCGGTTCTTCCGGCCCGTACTCCGTCCGTAGTTCTCCCGGAACAATCGCATTGTTCCTCGCCTGTTCTTCCAACCCGTCAATCTGCCGCAGCAATAGAGCGCGTCGCTTTCGCAGTACCTCCATTTGCCCTTCGGATGTCACTCCCTCCGGTTCCTGATCCAGAGCGACGGCGTCGGTTATGCCTTTTCCGGATTTACGTGCCTCCACCAACGATCTGACATCCGTATCGATCTTGGCGACTTCTTCCCGCAATGACTGAAGCTGTCGCGCATACCACTTTGCGTCCCTAATTCTCGAATAATGGCTCGTCTCTTGAGGAAACGCAGGCCAGGATAGAAATAGAAGAGCCAAGAGAGTCCCGAAGAAGCGAATGCGTCTCTCTGCGCGCATATGAACCCTCGCTCTGAAATCGTGCATCGCCATTCCTGCGGGAATTATAGATAGGGACATCGTGGATTGACTATAGTACTTAACCCGCGCCGGTCACTCTGCAAGTCCATCCAGGACCCTGCGAAGGTATTTCTTCCGGTCGGAGCTATTGCGATCCCTTGAAAGCCATTCAAGGAGTTTGTCCGTCTCCACACGATAGGTCTTGGAATCGGCGGGAACCTCAACGATAAATTCGCGTGTGGCCCATGATGCCTCGAACAAATCCTACCCTCCTGCGAACATGAACGCGGCCCACCCACGGCAGACTGCCTCATATACGGACTTGCCTCAACCTCAGCAACAACTCCGTTCGGTTCCGATAAACGGTCGTGACAATTCGCCATTGCTACACCGAGGACTTGATTCTTGGATTGTAGAGGAGGGAATTACAGGTGTAGAGAACGCGCAAGGTGATGGCAATCTTGATTAGCTCGGCGGCAAAACAGTTGCTACAATGCGATTCGGGAGACACGCATGACTGAGATCGAAACGGTAGCGCCAAAGATTAAAGCCGCATGTATCGATTGTCCTGACTGTGGTAGGGAAAACATTTTAGGTGGTGTGTGCGACGAGCATCAGGTCCCGCTCCTGTTGCAGTTCTTCTCAAGTCCAGAGCGCGCAGCCAGGTGTAGATATTGCCAGGCGCGATTCAGATTGAGGGACTATGATGTCGAAGTCCGATACAAGAGCGCAGAGACCTTAGCCGGACTTAACTCGCCATATCGGCTGAATTCTCTTGCGTAGGGAGAGGGAATCGAACCCCCGGAACGCCTCTCGACGTTTGCAGGCTGTCTGAGCCGGTACTGGAAGAATCCAGCCTCTGCGCTAGACGGCATTTGCTGGGCATACCAACATCCCAAAATCCCTACGTCAAAAGTAATGACCTAGCCTAATTTGTGACCGTGTGGTTCGCCAAAACTCTGGCCGACTTTGAAATCAATGACATAGCAGGCCTCCCGCCACTGTTCTGTTATAACTCCTAGCCATGTTTCGATTCATCGGCCTGTGCTTCGGAACGCTGGTTCGCAGCTTGCGTCCGCGTCGGAGCCTTCTACTCGAGAATCTCGCGCTACGTCAACAACTCGCCGTGCTGAAGCGTCGGCATCCGCGGCCAAGATTAGACCTGCTCGACAAGCTCTTCTGGGTCGCCATTCGTCGATTTTGGTCCGGATGGCAGCGATCCCTCATTGCGGTCACGCCCGAAACGGTGGTGCGTTGGCACAGGGGCGGATTCCGTTTGTACTGGAAGCTGATCTCCAGAGTCAGGAGGCCCATCGGGAGACGACAGACATCGAAGGAAGTTCGGGAATTGATCTTCCGGATGGCCGTTGAGAACCCAACGTGGGGAGCGCCACGCATCCATGGCGAGCTTCTCATGCTCAGTTTCGAGGTCTCTGAGCGAACGGTCTCTCGTTGGATGAAACGGGCACCTCGAGATCCGGAGCCGGCCACGCGCTGGCTTACCTTTCTCCGTAATCACCGGGAAGCGATTGCCGCGATGGACTTCTTCACCGTGCCAACGATCACGTTCGGGGTGCTCTATTGCTTTTTTGTCATCAGTCACGATCGCCGTCGCATCCTGCACTTCAATGTCACAAAGCATCCGACAAGCTCGTGGATCATCCAGCAGTTGCGAGAAGCATTTCCATTTGGATGCGCTCCGAGGTTCCTCATCTTTGATCGTGATGCCAAGTATGGACTGGAAGTCCCGACAGCGGTTCGATCCCTGAGCGTGAGTCCTGTCCGCACTTCGTTCGAAAGTCCTTGGCAGAATGGAGTGGCAGACCGTTGGGTAGGGAGTTGCCGTCGTGATCTCCTGGATCACATCATCGCAGTTGACGAACGCCACCTGAAACCCCTGCTCTCGGAGTATATTCGCTACTACCACGAGGACCGCACGCATCTCGGACTCGGTAAGGGAACGCCAGACGGCAGAACTCGCACCATAGCCTCAGGTCACGTCCTTTCTCATGTGCGACTGGGAGGGTTACACCACCGCTACGATCAGGCCGCCTAATCCGAACCAACGTAGGGTCGCGAAAACGTCCGGGTTCCCTCATCCTTTATATATACAGGTACACGGCGCGGGGGTTCCCCCGGGAGAGAATGTTGGCGCTCGAAGATGAAGGGATAATCTAGATGGGACAGCCGTCGCGGCAGGGAAGCGCGCTATTTTCAGTGCGTATAGAATTTAGGCGAAGCACAGGATTTGAATAGGTGGGCACGCTGAGGTGACAAGATGAATGACAACAAGCGCACGCTTATGGCGGGAGTAGCGGCATTGGTCGCTGGGTCGCTAGTGGCTGAAACGTGGCATGAAAACTACTGGAAGAAAGCCGCGATTGAAGGCCCTTCTGCTCCGACAGACCACGTGCCGGAAGGAGGAGGGGAACGCGGTCTAGTTGTAAGGGTATCGAATGCGAATGCGACGGGGAATGTCACCGCGCACATGGTTTCGTGGCCCGAATTGCTGACGCCCGGAAGCCTGCGGAGGGCAGAAAGCCCATTTACGCAACCAAGCAGCTTTGACTACACCATACTCGCCGGAGTGCGCAGATCTTAGCCGGAAAAACAAAAAGGCGCGATCCCCGAAGAGACCGCGCCAAAAATGGCGCACAGTTCAGTAAAAAGCGACTGTCCCTGCACGCGCTACAGGTGCGCTGGTGCCAATCCATGCGCTGTCGTATTTCCCACATCTTGTCTTCCGCTCCCCGAGGAGCATCACAGCGGACTTCCTAACGGAATCATCCGGGGAGCCACAGACTTAATTGCTCTGCCGAAATGTTATCTCGCACACCATCGACGGCCAGAAGGTACTCTCGAATTTGCCGAGATGTCAGGGAAAGGAATGTTTCTCGGATGCCGCGAGCGATTGCCTGGAGATATTCACGGCTTGGAGCGGCGTCGTCGATCTCACTGTCCGGGCCAATCGCTGTAAACGTAAGAATCGGGCGGCCATGTTTTGTTCCTAGATTCATAATGCGCCCATAGCGCAACCTCTTGTTAGGATCGTCTGGCAGTGATGGGTTCGCCGGATTTGTGTAGCAGAAGGCGTTCGAGGCGATATACGAAAGGGGAGGACAAATCGGCTGCTCGGATGGACACCTAACCCCTTGTTCTTGCTGGATTAGCTGGTCGAATTGCGGGAATGCTATTAAAAACAAGCGGCCAAAACTTTGGCCCTCTTTTGTTGATCGGACGAATGCCGACGCCTGATTGTTCCAGCCGTACTTTCCCGCAAAAAACAGTTTGTGTGGAATCGTGAAAGGAAGGGCGTATAACGGGAGAGACTTATCGTTACAACCGAGATAGGATCTCGTTGAGTTGGCTGGCGTGCCGACACGGATATAGCAAAGAAAACGTTCGTAGCAGAGATTAGATCCGTATGCAGCATACCACACCCACTGAGGGTTCCTGCCTGTTCGGAGCCACTTGAGGAGTAACAAAAAGCGAATATAAACACCTCTCAAGAGGTCCATGCTCAAAGTCTAGCCACTCCAATCCCAAGTGTCGAGGATGGCACCAAAAAAAACGCGGCCCCTCGAAAGAGGTCGCGCCGCTTCCCACCAATTATCCGTATTCCGATTTCTAAGCCGTCATCATTGATCTAACACAAAGCTTGGTGGAGGCCCTGGTGTACTCGACGCGATGCTCGCTCAGGACTCAGGCTTAACGAAGTCCAAATTCGGCTATTAACCCCGGCCTCTCCGCAAGCAATCTCTCCAGGTGGCTTTCAGGCCACATTTCAATCTTAAGAGCGCGATCTCCGGCATTGTGTTTCTCAATGGCTGCGACGGCATCACTAGTAAAACGTCCAGTAGTGGCGATAATGAGAACATTAATTTTGGGCGGCTCCCAAGTCGTAATTTGCTCCTTGAGTTCCGCTACATCAGATGGCGAAATGCTCTTTGTCGTCCGATGCCGACACTGGATTAGAACGCGGCTTCTCGTGGTTCCGCTTAAAGGGTCATCCATGACTCGATATACGGACAAATCTCGCCCTCGATCTGGAGCATTGGTATCCATCAGCCATTCGGAATTCTCGTAACCCGGACTTGAGCTAATTAGTGAAAATATAAGCCGCTCAAAGTGCTCACCGCTCAATGAACCCCATTTCAGCTTTGTGATTACCTGGCCCTTTGGTTGAGCAGAAGCAAGAGCGCCTAGGTCTGCCGCTTCTACAGGGAGCGGTTCATCTTCGTCATAGAGACCCTTTTGAAGGCCGCTTTTTACTTCCGGCCAATCGAGTCGAAGGATGTCGAGGACGTCTTGCATCATGCCAAAGCTAAGGTGCCTCTGGAGATCGCTCCACCTGCGAGGCCGGGGAAGAGCGCTTCCTAGAAGTGAATCAATTTCCCGTATCTGATGTTTTAGTTTTTTCCAATCAGGAAACTTGACCTCAGTGGCAGGGCGTGGCCTCTTGGGAAGACTCTTACTTAGAGACGAAAGCGTGTCATCAATACCTGCGATTATGTCGGACATGATGCTGCGAATTAGTTGTCGGCGTTTTCGATTCAACTCATGACGATACCTAGCAAGTTCTCGACCAGGGACTTGGATATCTTCTTCTACGTCGATCTCCATGCGGAATTCCCCAACTTCCTTGGCGTCAAGGCGATTTTGAGCGATTGCGTTGAGGTCCATCGGCACTGCTTCAGGTTTCCAGCCGTCGATTTTTGGCAAACCGCCTAAAATATCTTGGTAAGAACGCACAAGTTCTTCGTAAACGGAATTACTGCCGAATACAATCCCTCCGGGGATCTTCTCCTCGATTTTGGACCAGAGGCGTTCAAGTTTCGCTAGGTTCGCTTCTGTAGCTTCGAACTGCCGCAGCCCGGAGTTTATCGGGCTATCTTGAGTCGTAGCTTGGCGGGTCAATGTCCTTTTCCCCTGTGATGTTTGATCTAACCTACGTGCCATCTGAGAAGCCCGACTTCGTGCGTCGTTCCCGTTGGCTTCACGAAATAGAAATCTAATTGCAAACCTTCCTGAACTCGCTTGGGCATTTTCAGGACAAGTTCGACATAACTTGAATGGGCAGGCAAAGCAACACCATACGAAGTGCCGCTATCCGTCATCCTCTGAAGGATTTCCCCAAGTGGCTTAGGAAATAGTTTCCTAACATCTGTCGGTATGCGCCTTCTCCCTTCGTCTCGATAACAAGCTTATTTCCGGCAAGGGTCGCAAGAATGTCTGAGCCGCTTTTCTTTCCCCATTTAACTTGAACTTCGTACCCGCGACCTTCGAGCGTGGATTTAATTGCTGCTTTCACTTCATCTTCTGCCATGTCCTTCTTGCCTTTGTAAGCGAAGCTCCTCACGGCTCCGGGGTCGTTTAGATCGATGAGGGAGTATGAGGCCATGACTCTGGATTTCAAGCAGAAGCTGCTTGTAGGAACGGTTTGGCGTATGGAGAGTGCGCGAAGGGGACAGGCGCGGTAGAGGCGATGTTGCCTAGCATTCGCTTGTAGTGCTCAAGAGTGCCAATCGAACGGGTATAGACCTCGATCTGTTTTCCGGTGCTAACACGTTGAAAGAATTTAGTCGAAAAAGCGTCGTAGCCAGGTAGCGAGTACCCGATAAAAACAATTGTGTCGCGCTCCCGAATTGCGCTCTCTGCTTCCTTCCAAATCAGTGCGGCTCCGCCTGAGTCCTCCGGGTCCCCCGGAAGAATCAACTTACGGAGCCGTTGGTTAGCACCGTTTTCAAAAGGATCAGAGAAAGGGGCATCAGGAATATGGCAGTAGGTACTTCCGGGAGCGATTGGTTTCCATCCCGGAGCGTGAAGACTCTGCTCCATGTGACTGCTCCAGTTGATTGAACCGTGAGGCTTGAGAATTGGGACCCACGGTGACTCAATTGTGTACGACCAACCAGCCTTAGAATCTGCGAGCACTGTTTCAGCCAGCAAATCCCAATTAAAAGAGATGATTGCGTTAGTCTGCCCGTATAGATGATGCTCATGAAACCACGAGGCGAAATTTTGATAAGCGATAGGCGCGGGTAGGTTCAGCGCTTTTTGCTTATGCCATAACAATCGCCCGCATGCGTCCCGCAGAATTCGATCAAATGTATAAGCAGGGTCGTGCAGATATGTCGCTGACAAGCGGTCGCGAGCCGCTATTGTCAATTCTTCGAATCCCATCGAGCCGCTAGGATCAATAGATTTCAAACCCGCGTAGAACTGCCCTTCCGGATAGCCGTGGAGATAAGGCGTCAGATGCGGTTTCGCTGATGGATGCCGCTCCGTTTCGATCCAGGAAATAACGTCAGTTCGCAGGGTTCGAACAAGTGGAAATCCCGCGTCAGCGGAGAAGCCAGCGCCAAGGACAAAGGTTTTGCTCGGCATGCACGTTACAGGAGAACATTAACAGAAAAAGACCTACTATTTAAACGGTACCGAAAGACGCCCTCTGGGATTACGAGGTTCCGTACAGCATGGCATCAGATCACGTTCACGCCACAGTCGCAGCTTTAGACCCCCTAGTTCCGATCCAAGGAACTCCGTACGCCGTTTCGAGGGTCCCCGAGCCCAAGTTAATCAGCAACGCGGCGTTCACTGCCACAGCATGGTTGTTTAGAATTGCCAGAAGAGTGGACATATCGAGAAAACTAGGAATTGAGGCAGACATCGATAAGGCTCTTCGGCCGTTTGCAAAACTGGCGAGCAGCTAGAACTTACCTAGCAGGCCGCTGAAAAATCATGCTGAGCGAGCAATTTCTAAGTTGGTTTGAGTTATCCCGGAGTTTTCGGGCGCCTGAGACGTGATTTTTCGTGCTACCGAGCGCCCGAAAGGGGCGTTGAACGCCGTTCAGAGACACTACAGCCCCGACTGACTACGTCGGAACTGTGCTGTGCATCAGGTTCCGCATGCGCACCAGGTTGTAGGCCGCGCAGGCGAACGTGAAGATCCAATCGACTTTCAGCGTTCCGCGATGCCGCACTTTGCGCAACAACGCAATGGTCTTCAGCCAGCCGAAACATTCTTCGATGCGCTTCCTCTTCTTCTGGCTGAGGGCATAGCCCTCCTGCCGCGTGGTGCGGCTATCAATGGCACTGCCACCTCTTCGCCCAAGGTTTTGCGCTACGTGCGGCGTCACCCAAATGTTCCGGCACTCGCGCACGAAATCCGCCGTGTCAAAGCCCTTGTCGCCACCTACCGTCACGCGCCTGCTTCCCGGAATGTCCTGCAGCATTTCCAGCGCCGCATAGCGCTCCGCCGTGCCTGTGGCTTCCCACACCCGGCTCGACACAATCAAACCGTTGCGATTCTCCACCAGCAGATTCCCGCTGTAGCTCAACTTGGCCTCCTTGCCCGGCCCTTTGCGCGCCAGTTGCGCTTCCGGATCGCTTTTCGACTCGTGCGTTTCGTTCGAGCGCTTCTCACCGCGATAATTCACCGTGGGATTTCCGGGATCATCCGGCGGAGACGAACTCTTCTTGTTCTTAGACTGAAAACTCTTCACGCTGGCCCAGGCTTCCAGCAAACTCCCGTCTACCGTGAAGTGTTCGTCCGAGGTCCATCCCTGCCCTCGGGCTTGCTCCACTGGTTATGGAAGAGTTGCGGACCAACCGCCCAATGACTTCCCAGAAGCCCGTTTCTTGATAGTGCGCGTAGGCTACAACCCTATCCGGAATGGACGGCGGCGCAGTCTTAGAACTTTAATTCGGCAATCAGCTTCAAGAGTCGAAGAAGTGTTGTGCGTTCTTCCGGAGTCAGTTCTTTTCGGAGTTTATCGTCGGCGGCGATCCTCGCATTGATCAGGCGTTTCCTGTATTCGTAGCCTTTGGGCGTCAACGTAACGTGAATTGCTCTGCCCGATTTTGCTTTTCTCTCCGACACAAGCCCTTCCTGAACCATTGACTTGATGGCTCGGTGTACGACAGTTCGGTCGAAACCGAGAAGTGTGGAGATTTGATTCTGATTGAGCGCGGCACCGCCCCGGAGCGTGGATAGGATGAAGCCACGAGTCGCAGAGCACCGAGTTTTTCGTTCAAGTCTCTTGCCGACGGAAAAATAGGCTGCAGAAACATGGGCAAGTACTGAGTCCCTTAAGATGTCTTGAGGAATATCCTTCTTTGGAACGA